>Ga0187833_10001354_pt1 | contig 28035 bp, 17 predicted proteins | sample ETNtaG_37_FD_167968 | JGI IMG/M metagenome (GOLD analysis project Ga0187833, IMG submission 167968) | Marine microbial and viral communities from oxygen minimum zone, Eastern Pacific Ocean - ETNP2014_SV_400_PacBio MetaG (Illumina Assembly) | ecosystem: Environmental > Aquatic > Marine > Hypoxic...
TCCGCAAGGGAGACGTGACGTGGGAACGTGATCGTGTCCCGTCTGGGGCCAACAAGGGCCTCGAAGGGACGGGGCGGGGATGGGAACAGGGGTATGGACGTCCACATAGCCCTATCCTCGGGGGGTGTGCTGCCAAGGTTGCTCTGCTCGATCGCGTCCGTGTCCCATCGCGCCAGTGTCCCGAGCCCGAGGATGACCAGCATACATGTGATTGCGACGATGACAGAAGCTGTGCGCCGGCCTCGCTCCCTGACGACAGCATCCGATCCGATCGCGATGCATGCGGTGGGCACGGCCAGTACCAGGAACGGATAGGTCACGATCTCCATGTTCCCCCCCCAGGAGGCGAGGAGGCACATGATGATGAGCGGGGGACCCGCCCAGAGCGCAAGGGGGAGAAGTGTCCTAGGACGTTCCGACGCGAGGGTGATGAGCCCGAGGACGCCTGCCGACACGAGGAGGATACCAAACATCCGTGCCAGTGTCAGCAGCATGATGACGCCGCCGGGGAAGGGCAGGTTCATGGGACGGACGATGTCCTCGCGGAAGGGCCAGTTAAGTGGCATGTGAGTCGTGATCTCGGTACCGAGGAGAGGGAGCCGGTGAACCAGGGGGTCCGAGGCGTACTTAAGCTCGTTGGTGAGGATGTCACCGAATAGGTACTGATGCCCGAAGAGGTAGGGGAAGAGCGCCATGACGATGGCCGCGATGAGCGCCATGGACGACAGGGTCCGGGACGCCTTTCCCGGCTGGAAGGCCAGGAACGCAGGCAGTGCAAGAGCCGAGGCCGCCATGATGTGGCGCACGCCGACGAGGGCGCCGAATACGAGGCCAGCGGCCATCGAGCGCCGCACAGCCCCCGGGCGCCGGTCGAGCAGGAGCGTGATGACGAGGGCCGAGAGGAGCAGACCGTACAGGTTCTCGTTGGGGGCCGTCACCGTCATGACGACGGGATTGACCATTGCTACCGTTGCCGTGATGACCGCTGGCCAGTGGCCCACCGATAACCGTCGTGAGAGGACGTACAGAGCGAGGGCGCAGAGGGCGCGTGTCAGGATAACGAAGAAGTGGACGCCCATGAAGCGCAGCGTCCCGAGGAAGGGTGTGAGGAGCACCGGGTAGCCCAGCTGAGCGTTGCGGAAGTAGGGTACCCGCATGACCATACCTCCATCGTTGATATTCTCGCGAAGTGTCCCCGGCAGGTCGACACGGAACCTGCACTGGTGGTCGTCGGGACAGGTCATCGCCATGTCCTGGGGTAGGGAACGGGGGGGTATGAGCTCCGCGATGGTATCCGCATTGAGGCGACACCGCTCGGGGAGACCGAGGAGGTATCGCACGGCATGGAAGGAACATCGGCTGTACAGCGAGTGGTACGAGGGATCGTACGCGTTCCAGTGGACGACCGAGACGAGGATGAGCATGGCAACGAGGGAGAGCACGTGGATCCTGCAGGGCATCTCGATCTGCGAGGGCCTCGCCCATCCGAACACGCGACCGAGGCCAACCGAAGAGATCGTGATGGCAAGGGCTGCCACGAGTAGGGTCCCGGTCCCGACATACCCACCAAGGATGAAGGCGAGCGTCGTCGAGAGCGTGCCAGTGGAGACGGTCCCAAGAACGAGGGTGAATAGCACGAGCTCCTCCAGACGCCGGGAACCGATCAGGAGGCGCTCGAGGGCCAGACCGGGGGCACAAACGACGGCCGTGAGCAGAACGAGCTCGAGGCCAAGGAGGATGAGCATCTCTATTTAGGTCGGCCCCCTTTCTCATCGGGGATCAGGAGGACGTAACCGAGGGCCACCACGGTGAGGACGCCTATGAGGGCCGCGGTGGTGTCCGTCCCTGATGTCGACGTGGGGGGTAACGGTGTCGGGACGCACTGGCCGTCCACACACATGTCCCCCGGAGAGCAGATACCGTCCCCGCAGGACGCTCCGACAGCCCCCGCTACAGGTGAAGCATTGGTAGGCAGTGTGCGCGGGGGCACGGGGAAGTCGCCGACGACCTCGTCGTAGTTCTCGGCCAGGACGAGCGGCACCCGTCGCTCGACGTGGAAACCCGTCTCAAGACCTCCGCTTATCGTCCCTTCGCCCAGCGAATGGATTGTGCACTGGAGGCTGTACCGTCCGGCATACCAGACAATGTGGTCGGACGTCAGCACGATGGCCACCTCGACGGCGTCCTCGCCCGTTGCGGGCTGAGGGTTGCATATATCCGGGACAAGGGTGCCCGTTCCGCAGAGGTCCAGGTTGATAGCGTTGTCCTCGTTCTGCCCAACGATACGGCACTTAGCGTACCACTCCATGAAGAACGTCGTGACCTCTATGGTCGCGGTGACGCGCTCGATCTCGTCCTCCCACATGGACGGAAGACCGGTGAAAGGTGTCCCCAGCCGGATCGCCGTCATGATGCTGTTGACCTTGTTGATCTCGCCAGTCACTGGATCAGTCCAGTACACGACCTTCTCGAACGAGATGCACGTCGAGCATGCATCGTCCCAGGACGGGCAGGGTGTGTCGTTGACGCAGACAGTGAAGTAATGTTTGCCAGGTCCGAAGAATTGAAGTGGAGCGTCGATCGATGCGCTCGTCCGCGTTGCGTCCACGGTGGCGGTTCCAAGCACAGGTGCCGTCTCGGGCGTTGAATCAACAGTGTGTCTGAATACGAACATGGTCGCGGGTGCAGTGACCTGGATGCCGTCGACGCGCAGCGTCACGGGCTCCGTGTTAAACGTAGGATTTACATGCTCCCCCGAGTTCATACCCTCGGGGATCCCCGGTTCCACACTCTCGGGGGCACAGTACTCCGAGGGGTATCCCTCAGGGCTGACCCCGCGCGGATCATCGAACCATATACAGCCGGGCAGAGACTGGCATTCCTCGGGCGATTTGAGTTGGTCGCACTGCGCCCTTTCGTTAGGATCGCGGGTAGCGGGGAGGCTCCAGACCGTGGAGATGTCCGGATCGAAGGTGATGCCGCCGGTGATCGAGATATTCTCCACACCCAGCGCAGGGACGGTGATGCTCATGACCATGAACAGGACGACTGCCACGGTAGAGTACGTTCGTGCCATGATAAAGGGAATACACTTCTGAAGTAATAAAGCTCTTCTTTCCAAGGTCCCACTTCGGCGCCACCTTTCACAAACACGTTTAAGGTTATTTGACCCTCTTCATCCCGATGGGCAAGTTCATGAACTGTCTGACCATCGGTATCGGGCAGGCAGGGAACCTTGCCGTCAACAACCTCTACTCTTCGGGTGCATCCTCGGACGTGGAGGCGACGGTGAAGAAGGTCACCGGCGAGCGCTGGGACTACTTCCGCCCCATCCTCGTCAACACCGATGAGACAGACCTGGCCCAGGCCAAGAACATCAGCAAGAACAACAAGATACACGTCTCCGCTCACGGTGCTGGTGGTAAGTTCGAGTGGGGTGTGCGCATCGCTCGGGCCCACGAGGACATACTCTTCCAGCGCATCAGGGCGCTCACCGTCGAGCAGGGATTCAAGCCCAACTTCGTGTTCCTCATACACTCCCTGGGCGGTGGGACCGGTAGCGGGTTCACACCGATCATCGCCGAGATCGCCGAGCGCATCCGGTACGAGGCAGGGATGGGGGAGAACGAGTTCTCCATCGTGGACGTGCCCTTCCTCCCATTCCGCTACCAGAAGGGCGATATCGAGGACAACATCATCCATTGCCTCAACGAGATGCTCCGCAAGGTCGATGGTGTGCTCATGGTCGACCTGGAGCACTTCTACGATCGTATCCCGCCCCAGTTCAAGCACGATCCCAACAATCCGCTCACCGTGGACAAGCTTCTCGAGGCCGTGGACATGGACGCCATGATGGCCATCCGTCTGCTCACCGTGTTCGGCTCGGGGACATCCAGCGTAATCGAGGGACAGGTGGCGGACGTGGCCGACATCAAGGCCACCATCTCCTCGGGCGCATTCTCCGTCATCGGCGTGAACAGGACCCCTGTGGACGACAAGGGCAACCCCTCGGTGGGCATCCCTCACCTGGTGCGCGCCACCATGGTGGAGAAGATGAGCGCCGCCTCGGACTTCAAGAAGGCAAACGGTGCCCTCCTTCTCATCAAGGGACCCAAGGCGCCCTCCATCAAGGATATGCGTACCGCCATAGACATCATCCACCAGGAGATCGGTGAGAAGACCGTCCGCGAAGCCTATGCCATCATCCCTAACGCGGACAAGTACGAAGTGGTGCTGATCCTGGCCGGTGTGACGCTCACCCGTCTTGAGAAGATCCTCGACGATGTCGAGGAGCGTAAACAGGGGGGTAGTTGAGTGTTCGACGTGAACCTGGGCGGGATCGATCCCCTGCTGCTCATCCCCGTCGTCACCCTCTCCCTCGCGCTCATCGGTTACGTGCTCGTCAAGCTGTTCGGTGGGAAGAAGCCCGCGGTGGGCTCGCAGAGCGCTCCGTCAGGTATCCAGGCATCGGAGCTAATCGACTCCTGGGGCACTACAACAGCACCGGACAACGTATACCAAGCGACCGCTCCTGATGAGATCACGGGGAAGAAGGCGGACTTCGGTGACAAGACCCGCCTCAAGCGCGCGCTTCTCGGACCGCTGGCCGTGATGCTGTACGACCTGCTCTCCAAGGACTTCCTGCGCAGCTACCATAACAAGGTCGAGGTCGGGTACACCAAGGTCTACCCTGGCGAGAAGGAGATCGAGGTCGTCCCGCCCCGCTTCATCGGCGAGGACTTCCTGATCTTCGCGGTGGTGGGCGGCATTATCGTGTGCGCATTGGCGCTGGGCATGGGCTATATGTTCCAGGGCGGGATGCTGGCCATGGGCTTCGCTGCTCTGGTCGGTTTCGGTTTCGGTTTCACCATGGTGTTCCTCATGCCCATCTTCACCTTCGAGAGGCGCAAGGACGAGATCGAGGCCCACCTCCCTGACGTGCTCGAGCAGCTGTCGACCATGTCCGGGATGAAGAACATGGACGAGATCATACGGTACCTCGCCGAGACCCGACTGGGGGCCGTGTCCGAGGAGTTCGCCATCGGAAACCATATCCTCCGCCGCAACCTCAACCTCAACCTCGCTCTCGACCGCATACGTGAGCGCTCCGAGTCCAAGACCGTGGGGCGTGTGCTCAACCTCCTCAACGAGGGGGCCAGACGCGGAGTGGACGTCTCCGACGCGGCCAAGAAGATGGCCGAGAGCATGCGCAACAAGCATATGATCCTCCGTGAGCGCTCAGCATCACTCTCACTACAGCGCTATACACTGCTGACGGCAGCGGCCATCCTTGTGCCCCTTATCCTCGGCATCGTGTGGGGCATCTCCCAGTCCCTCTCGGGATTCGGCAGTGGCGATGCCCTGGCGGGCTCGGGTATCAAGTTCGATCCGAAGAAGGCAGAGCTGGTGCTCATGACCGTGCGTCAGGTGTTCGGTATCTATGTGGTGATCCATGCTGTCGAGGCGTCGTTCTCGGTAGCACGACAGGAGGGCGATGTGAAGCGGGCGGTAATCTATCTGGCGCCCCTGGCCGCGATCTCGTACCTCGTGTTCGACAATGTATGCGATCTGGCCGCGACCATGTTCGTGTGAACCGGGGCCCGACCCACGGTTTTATATGCTCTAGCCGCTATATCAATCCTTGATGGCGATGGAGCTCTCCACGCCAGCCCTGCTCGTGCTGGCCGTCACGCCTGGCCTCTATCTCCTCTGGTACTTTTACAAGAAGGACGAGTATGAGCCCGAGCCCATGAGCCTGGTCATGAAGACCTTCGTGGCAGGTGCCGTGATGGTGTTCCCCGCCGCCCTGCTCGAATCATGGCTCATGGTGGGACCATTCCTGATCACCGAGGAGGCCGGATGGTGGTTCGTGTTCATCGCCTCATTCTTCATAATCGGGCCCGTGGAGGAGTACTTCAAGCTCCGGGCCGTGATGAAGAACGCTTTCGACTCGCCGGAGTTCAACGAGCCAATGGACGGCATCGTGTACTGCTCCGCGGCCTCTCTGGGTTTCGCCAGCTTGGAGAACATCTTCTACGTCGTGGGCACAGGGGATGCTCTTGTGGGCATTGCCCGGGCCGTGCTCTCGGTCCCGGGTCACGCCTTCATGGGAGTGCTCATGGGGTACTGGGTCGGCAAGGCAAAGATGGAGCCCGAGAACAAGGACAAGTACATCACGATCGGTTTCCTGCTCGCGACCGTGCTCCACGGCCTCTATGACTTCCTCATCCTTTCTGGGCCCAATCCCCTGTTACTCATGTTCTTCCTCTACCTCTTCATGGGCACCCTGATCAAGCAGGGCAAGCAGGCCATCCAGGAGCACAGTGGCAACTCGCCCTTCCGGGCAGAGCTCGGCATCGGTGAGGAGGAGAATGTGCCGAGGGTGACCGACCGACAGGCTAGCTACGAGTCCTGGCAGGAGTCGGTGAAGCCTCGCCCTGCCCGTAGGTCGGTCCCGCGCCCCGCAGCGGTCCGTGCCACCGGCCCGGCCCTCGATGAGTGGGGTGATCCCCGGTTCTGCACCACCTGCGGACAGAACATCGAAGGCGAACGCGAGTATGTGGTGTGTGACGAGTGCGGGACCGCAGTGTGCGAGCAATGCGCAATTCTCGCTGATGACAGGGACCTGTGCCAGGCCTGCGCCAACGAGCCCGCGAACTGCGGTCAGTGCCGACGCGATATCCGGAACGACCGCGAGTACGCGGTCTGCGACTGGTGTTCAAAGTCCTTATGCACTAAATGCGCCGTCTCGGACGGCCACACTGAGCTGTGCCGTGACTGTGCTGGCTCCCTCGGGTTCGCAGCGGGATAGATTTCGATTTCTTAGGGTCGCTTCCCAACCAACTCGTTCCTCTTTAAGAGGCTCCGACGACAGAACAATAGTATCGTCCGGGGATGATCCCCCGGAGGACACGTAGGAAAGGTGACCATGATGGAGACACAAGGGAACAACGTACCGGAGCTGGCGACCATGTTCCCCGCTGAAGCCGGTGAACTTGCGGCTGCCACGTTGCCGAACCTCGAAACCAAGCGAGACCACTACCACCTCCTGCCTGAGCATAACTGCACTGTATGCGGGCGCCCATTGGAAGAACAATGGGAATACCTCCCGTGTGACGCCTGCGGTGCCACCGTGTGCAGCGAGTGCATCGCCAAGGCCGACGGCCATCGTGTGTGCCCGGTGTGCACAAGCGAGCTCGAACCGTGGACGGGGCTCGATTCAGGCATCACCGGTGTCGAGACCGACGCCACCTGGGAGGACGACCTATCTGAATGGGGCGTGGAGGAAATCCCCGCCGCCTTCACATAACATTTCTCCGAACAACGCCCCATGGGAAGGTTTATGAGGCCCTCCTCGACCCAGCTGATCCAGGATCCCATGGAACGTCTCGTCCTCGTCGGCAGTGACCATACGACAAACGTCTATAATTCAGTCATGGAGCTGCTGGAACGGGAACGACCCGAAGCTATCACTCTTGAGTACGATGTGGACTCTGAGTGCCTGGACTCGGTCCTTGACATGACCGATGAGGAGCTCGATATCCTCGACCATATGCAGCAGCTGGACTTCCGCACCCAGACACGCGAAATGGGCGAGCTATCCCTCCAGCTCCCTTTCGACAACTACGACTCCGGGAGCGAACTGTACGCGGGCATCGTGTACGCACTGCGTACTGGTACGCCCATCTTTCTCATCGACTACGGGCCGCGCTGGGAGCTGTCGCATGAGCTCGACCTCACCACTCCTGAGGGCCGGGCCGAGGTGCTCGATCCTACGTTGGAACCACGGCCACCACCCATGTACCGCGGTCCGAACAAGGATACGGTGGACGAGGGGCGCTACTACCACGTGTTCGGGATGTACCGAAGCGGTACCCTGGACGACGCTGAGGTGTTCGCGGATGTCCCTGGCGAGCGCAAGGACGTCTCGGTCCGCAACCACTACATGGCCCGGGCCCTGGAACGCGTGTATGACCGTACCGAAGCGTCAACTATCGTCCATATCGGCGGGAGCGGCCACTATGAGCCGACGGTATGCCTGCCCCTCCAGGACATGGTGGCTCCCGAGGAGATGGAGATCAGGACGCTGGCCGCAGGTGACCTAGTCGTGAACGAGCCCTATTCCGGGTAGGGGTCGGTACAACCCATACGAAAGGTACGTGAACTACCCCCCTACAAGCAGAGAGGCTTCCCGCTTCGACGCTGTCTCCAGCTCCACGGGCGCGTCGGGTGGTTCCCACCCTGAACGATCCTGAATGTTGATGGCAGCGTTCAGGTCACGGTCAATGGTAAGACCACAGTTCCAGCACTCATGCACTCGTACCGACAGGGTCTTCTTCACCAGCACACCACAACGGCTGCACATTTGAGAGGTGTTCTTTGGGTCAACCAGTTCCACGCGCCCACCGGCCCCTTCCGCCTTGTAGGTCGTGAACTGGATGAGTTGGTTCCAGGAAGCATCAATGATCGACTTGGCAAGATGATGGTTCTTCACCATGTTCATGATGTTGAGTTTCTCGAAGGTGATGGTGGAATAGCTATCGGCGAGCTTGCGGGAGAGCTTGTGGGCGAAGTCCCTGCGCTGGTTGCGAACCCTGCGATGGGTCTTCGCAAGGACTCTCTTAGCCTTCTTCCTGCGATTCGAGCCCTTCCTCCTCCGCGACACACGGCGCTGTGCCCTCTTGATCTTCCGCTCCGACTCCCGGAGGACGCGGGGGTTATCGATGACCGTGCCGTCCGACAGGGTGGCGAACTTCTTGAGGCCGACATCGATACCGACCGAGGGATTGGCATTCATCCTCGGTCCCGCCTCGACCTCGCAAGAGAATACCGCATACCATTGGTCAACATCGCGCGTGATGGTAAGGGTCTTGATCGCCCCCTCGACGGGCCTGTGGAGCTTGATTCTGACGGAGCCTATCTTTGAGAGTGTGACGTGTTCACCGTCCTCGGAGAGGGAGAAACCGCTCTGTGGGTAGGTGAACGAGTCGTATCTTCCTTTGCCCTTGAAACGGGGGTGTCCGGGCACCTCACCGTTCTTCACCCTGCGGAAGAAGGCGTCGAAAGCCTTCTTGAGTCTACGGAGCACATCCTGAAGGACCTGGGAGTGGACTTGGAGTTCGTCCTTGCCCGCTGCAAGGGCGTTGGCCTGGTGTGTGTAAGTGACGCTACGCTGTTTCTCCTTCCACGCATCCCTGCGTTCCGCAAGTGCGTTGTTGTAGAGCCGGCGGCATGTTTCCAGGGTGGCAAGAAGCGTGCGCACCTGGGTCCTGTTCGGATAGATGCGAGATCGGTATGATCTCCTCATCCCTTCAACCTCGAGATCATGACCTTCTCCCCAGTCCATTTCTTCGGGACGGACACCACCCTACGATAGTATTTACTTAGGTTCGCATCTTAAATATAGTCTTGGGGGGTATGATGCCGGTATTCCGGAAGCGAGAAGCGTGAATGATATGGGCGATCCATCCCCACAACGAGTTTGGGGCTCTTCTAGCCGATAACTTCATAAATCAACACGACTCAGTTATTAGTAGAGTGCCTATGGAGAATGCATCGCTGCGAACGGTCGTGGCTACGCTCACCTCCAGCTTTGGCACTACGACTTGGTTCGGCTTCTGAGGGATCCACTCCCGCTCCCGGGTAGTGGTCCCCGACCGTTTACTCAGGAGCGTGACATCCCTGCCGAACGAAGACAGAGGTGGAACGCATGGAAGAAGAAAGGACCCAGGACGAGATCGCACAACACGTAGATGTACGAATCCCCGATAGTTGGGACGGGTCCTTTACCACTACGGTCGTTCTCAAGATCGGCGGCTCCTGCCTCGCTGACGGACCGTCCATCAGGATGGTCGTCGACCGGATCGCCGAGATCAAGGCCCGGGGTATCACCCCCGTTATCGTCGTCAGTGCCCTCAAGGGAATGACGGACGCGCTCCTTGACGTGGCCACGAACGCCAACGGTGGGCATGATCCGCGGCTCGTGGACAGGATCGTGGCCGAGGGTGAGCAGCTGAGCGCTCGCATCCTGCAGACCGCGTGCGAGAGCGCTGGCGTGCAGGCACGTGCCGTGCTCCTGGCGGATCCCGTGTTCCCCGTGGTCACCGACGACCGACACGGACATGCGAAACCCTTGCTCGATAAGACCATGCAGCGCTCGCAGGCGGTGCTGGAGCCTCTCCTGGCCGACGGCATCGTGCCAATCGTCCCCGGTTTCGTGGGCATGACCCTGGCGGGCGAGATCACGACCCTGGGGAGGGGCGGCTCGGATACGACCGCGGTGCTCTTGGGTAGGGCGCTGCACGCTCGCGAGATAGTCCTGGTCAAGGACGTACCCGGTGTCTGCTCCGCTGACGCTCGGACCGTCGATGACGTGAGGACGCTACCGGAGATGAGCGTCGAGGAGGCCGCAGAGCTCGCTGCATACGGTGGAGAAGTGATCTGTCCCGGCTCTCTGGCCTACAAACCGGCCGATGTACCGGTACGGGTCGTGGGTCTGGACGCACCCGATCTGTTGGCGGGTGGCACGCTCATCACAGGCGAGCTTCGGAGCGAGGTACGCGTGGAGGTCGTAGGCAAGGAACTGGCCGCTGTGACCGTTGTCGGAAAGGGTGTCGGGAACGAGCGTGGACTGCTCGGTCGGTGCACCGGAGCATTGGCGGACATTGGTATCGATGTGGTCGCCGTGTCCACATCAGGACTGTCGCTGTGCCTCTATCTGGACCTTGACAGCGTGAATGCGGCCACACAGGCCCTGCACCATGTGGTGCTCGACGGTCATCGATTGTCCTCAGTGACCGCACGGTCCGGTCTCATGTCACTGTCGGTGACTGGACTGGAGGTCGGCCGGGGTGCGATCAGCGCCATCGATACCGCGCTCGCACGTGAAGGTATCGAGGTCGTCGATATAGCCACCCGCCCCTCACACGCAACAGTGGTCGTGGATGCCAGGGACGCGGAGCGGGCCCGGGAGTCGCTGGCTGGAGCGTTCGCGGCCGACGGGCCGCGGACATCTCTGCTCGTGCCCCGTCCCGCGGCAGGACCTATCCCCTCGTGAGGGGATTGTCTAGCACAGGGGGAGGAGGTGCTCTACCTCTTCCCCCCTTTCCGCGGCCTCGAGAAGGAGCCTTGCGAGCTTGCGTTTCTCACTGAAGTACACCTTAAGGGCAGCGCTCTCACCGTAGAGTCTGTGCAACATCGTATCCCTCCCTGCGGGGCACCCTCTTCTACGCATACAGCAGTAAGAGAGCGATCCGAAGCAGACCTCGTCGCAGTCCCACCCCCGCTCACGTGAGAACGCGTCCTTGATGCGGACGAACTCATGCTGCGACAGACCGATGCGAGAGAGGACGGCGTCGCGTCGGCACTTACTGGCAAACACCAGCGGCATGCCTGGCTTGCAGCAGAAGGTGAGCGCGCGGGCGTCCCCGCCCATGCACACGGGCACGGGCGCTCTCTCCCAGCCGGGCACGTCCCGGAGCTTCGAGGGATCGAGCTCACCCTTGTCTGCCTCTGTGATAGGATCAATCTTCACAGCCATCATCCCGACATCGTCCGATGGACACCCGAAATGGAGGACCTAAACGCTTTTATTACGAACCTGGAAGGCCCGTATAACGAAAGGGAAGGTATAAACCCTCATCCCTTGGCATCGAGCGACATGATGGTCGCGTACGATGTCGCTGCGAACCATGCACTGGCCGACGACTATGGCTGCATCGCCTTCGACATCGACGGGACACTAGCAGCCCGGGACGCCACCGGGAGCTACGCACCACTGGAAGGCGTTGTGGACACCCTCGAAGCGCTTCGAGAGAAGGGCACGAAGATCGTGTTCATGTCAAATAATCCCATTAGTGACGGCGACTACGCTCAGCGGTTGGAGGCTATCGGGCTCTACACCGAAAGGGAGGAGATCATCACACCCATCGACGTGCTGGAGCATTTCGTCGGAGGACGGACGCCCGGGTGTACGCAGTGGGTATGGACGACAGGACAAAGGAATACGTCACCGGATTCAGCGATGTCGTGAATGACGGTGCTGAGTACGTGGTAGTTGGTTGGCATCCGGCGTTCTTCGATAGTGGGAACGGAGCCGAGAGAGATGTCCAGTACGCCTCTGCGGCCACGCAGCTCGCTCAGGGCGCACGGCTCGTGATAACGAGCGACGAAGCGGACGTACCCATCGAAGGTGGTTCCATCCCCGGCACCCACAGCATGGTATCGGCTATCCTGGACAACGTTGAACGACAGTACGGCACCGACGCGAGAGAACGTTCCGAGCGAGGGATCGTTAACGTCGGTAAACCTGGTGATATCAGCTATCAGGTGTTAGAGAGCCTCGCTGACGGCGAGAACGTCCTGATGGTGGGCGACTCGCTCAACACGGACATCCTCGGCGCAGCACGAAACGGGATGGACGCCGCTCTCACCCTAACCGGGAACGCAGCTAGGTATCGGGACGATGCCGACGCGCTGGATGCGGACCTTTCCTCCTATGGTATCGATCAACGCCCCCACCTACTACGCACCATCGACGAGCTCGTTCGGTAGGATCGTGCGGCCAGCTCAACCGACCACAAGCACTATCCCCGCCACGGTAACGATCACACCGGCGAACAGCCGTGCAGTAACGCGCTCACCAAAAATAAGTGTGATGAGGGCGGTGAGAATGGGACTGGCAGCGGTGATGGAGGAGATGATGGTCCCCCGTTCCAGGGCAAGTCCCTTGTACATGAGCAGCGTGCCCAGGGCCGTGCCGAAGAACCCACCCGCGCTCATGTAGAACACGCTGCTGCGGTCCAGCCGGGATCCCAGCCCGCGCAACCGACCGGCGGCCGCGTTCATGACCGTAAGGCACAGGAACGCACCGATGAGCTGGCCGAGGTTCAGTAGCTCGGGAGATACGGACACGACCAACGTCTTGAAGATGGCGATACCGATCCCCCATCCGGCAGCGGTACCGAGGGGGATGAACACGCCACGGCCGTACCACGGGCCGACCTCGACCTCCGTGATTTCACTGCTTCTGGCGGTCGACACGAGGTACACACCCGCGGTGACCAGAGCGATCCCGGCGATGATGTGCGCAGAGACAGGCTCACGCAGGAAGAGCAGGACGAAGATCGGATACACTGAACTGATGGTGGCAGCACGAGCGGGACCGATGACCTGTATTCCCTTGATGAGCAGTGTATCGGCCGCGCCGAAATGGAGCCCGCCGACACCGAGCATGATGGCCACCAGCGGGAACGTGAGGGTGCTCAGTCCGTCGGATGCAGGAGAGTACATGACATATCCGGTGAACACCAAGAGCGTAGCCGCCAGCCGTACGAGGTTGGCCAATGAAGGGGGCAGGTCACGAGAGCCACGCTCGTAGAACACCGGGGCCAGCGCGAAGCACACACAGGCGGCGAATCCGTACATGATACCCTCTGTACCGACCATTGGGTATGCCTCGACCACTGTAAACTGAGCCCGTTCTCTTAAGAACCTAAGGGGCTGAGGTTCTAGCACTTATCGTCATGCACGGCCACGGGGACGTAGATCTCGCCAATCCGTTCCATGAGAAGGGGTTGTACGATGATGTCGCGGTCGGGATTCTCCCCAGAACCTATCTCTACCAAAGAGGCGGCCACCTGGACCATGTGCGTGGGAGCGCCTGCTTCGTCCCGCGATGGCCGGGCGATGCGCAGATAACGGCCCGGTTCCGCCCTTTTAATAGAGTACCGACCCTCCTCGTCGGCTATGGCGCGTAGCAGTGGCCCCGGTCCCAGGGGCGCGAACAGCACTTCCATGTAGCGGTCCGGCGTGCCCTCGACGTATCCGAGGGGCTCACGGTCACGCTCCTCCACCCGCCGATCCGTTGTGCACAGGACGGTGTGGTTGAGGTACACGCGCCCGGCCATGCTCCCGAATGACTGCATGGCCACCGTCTCGCTCAGGGTCTCGTGGATGTTACGCTCAAGAGTTGTCCGTGCCAGCCCCGTCGGCTCCGTCGAGCCGATGGTAATGGTATGCACTCCGCAGGGCACCCCATCCTTAACTAGATGCCCGTCGGTGTAGGGGAAGGAGCAGGCGTCCACGTTCACGCTACCCGCCTGCGAGTCCTGGATCGTGATATCGAGGGCACAGGGGCCTGCACAGGGATCGTCGATCTCGGTAGGGAGGCCATGGTCCTCCTTTATCGTGATGTTCTCTCCAACAAGGAGTGGTCGCATGTAGAGCATGAGCTCGAGAGGTTGTGAGAGGTCCGTGCCCGAGGCACCCACCACTTGCGAAGCCTTGTTCAGGTCCCTGAGCACAAGGCGCACTGGGAAATCGACATTATATGAGACCGTGTAACGGCCCATGCACTGGTCACTGGCCACGTCTGTCAGGGGCATGGCGGTGGGGACGAGAATGATCTCTTTGGTGCTCTCGTAGTCCTCCAGCCCGGCGTTAGCGAACATGGTGAAGTTCACGGCCAGTTCCGTGAGCGAGTGGTCCCACTCCAGCGACGCGTCGGGGAGCCCGTCGTTGGCCAGTGCCATGGCGCGGGCCACGGCCAGGCGTACGTTGTCGCGCACGGGCCCGATCAGCTGGTCGCGCTCGCGGAGCACGGTGCGGGAACTGCAGGCCACGGTGCCGGACACCATCCCGGGCGGTGACGGTACACGCTCGTCGTTGATGAGCCCGGTGAGCAGAGTACCCTCCATGGTTCTGTTCTGGTCATAGGCGTGGAGGAACGCGCGTGCGGTCTTGATGAGCAGCCCGAGTCTAAGGGAGTAGGCGTGTGACACTGACGCCGTCTCACGCGCCACCGCCTCCTTCCCGACGACGGTGTAGGGCATGTCCAGGTCGACCTCGAGCTCCTCCGGAGCGATGCGTGCCGTTACCGTGGGCGCCCCCACTTCAACACCTGTACCAAGGTCCATCGTGGTCAGGGCGTCGCCTACCAGTGCTTCCACGCGTCGCGCGAGCATGGCCTCGACGGCTTCCACGGTCGGGAGGTTGACCACGGCTCCACGGTAGAAGAGATAGGGCACGCCGTTCACGCTCTGTCGCGGCGCCATCCCCGTGGGGAACCCACCATGGGCTGCTATCTCGAGCGCCGACTCGGCGACCGCCTCGTCGAGCACACTGGCGACCATGGCCTGGACATCTATGAGGGTGTCACGGGTCACTGCGGTTTCCTGGCGCTCGATCCTTGTGTCCCGGTCAACTTCCGTCCCCTGTGACATCATGTACATGGTCATGATGATGGCCAGTGCCACCGCCATCAGGCCCAGCATCATGGCCTGGCCCCTTCGACGCCTCAAGGGCCTCCCCCCTGCTCGTTGCTCCAGTTGCCTGGATTCCCTTCCGTCATCACGGGTACGCTGTCTGAGAGGGCGCCCCCTGGACCGTCCATGGTCACAACGAGCTCGATGGAGCTTCCTTCTGTCGCCGGACCGGGGGGCAGCCGGGCCCGTGAGAGGTGGAGCTTCACTCCCTCATCGGTGCTGACGATGTGGGAGAGTGCAGCGGTGATATCGGTACCTCCCATGGTCACGGTGAAGTCGTCCTGGGTGACCATCGCCTGTGAGGTTATTGAGAGGTGGATGTCCATGGAGAACCCGACGGACATCAGGAGATGGAACAGTGGTCGGTCGGCGCTCCCCGGACTGATATGGGAGATGTGCATGGCCGCAGGTGCCTCGTCCACCACGTCGAGGAGTATGCGAGCGGATCCCCTGCGCCCCAGCGAGATGATCTCGAGCAGCAGGTAGTTCGAGCGTGGGAGCGAGGTGCTCTGGAAGGTGGGGACCACGCTCCATGTGCCCGCGTCCGGATCGTAGGTGGCCGCCACGGTGTCCGGCCGCAGATCCTCCAGGGAGAGGATGAGGTCCTCGGGTTTTAGGTCACCCACGGGCTCTCCTGCGCTGTTGCGGATCGCGAGCTCCAGGCGGAGGGACACACCCAAATTTAGGTCGGCGGCATCGATGCGTCCGGGCGAGGCACGCATCACCTCGATGGTGAGCTCCCGTGAGTCCGATGGGTAGAGCACGGACACGGACCGTCGCACGGCCGCCAGATGCTCTCGATGGTAGACCTCCATCACTGCATCGTACGTGCCTGGTGGCAGTCGACCTTCCACAGGGAGCGATAGCTGCCAGGTGGTACCTGAAACGTCCACCGATGCGTTCTGTGATGCTAGGAAGCCCACACGTCCCCGTGCGCCGATTTCGGCAGCGGCAGTGGCGTCCAAGGGATCACCTTCACGACGCAGGATACCGCTCCACACGAGGGGGGTCCCTTCCAGCACAGCGGATGCGTCCATCTCACGGGGATTCAACTCCCGGACATCGAACTCCAGCACGGTAGCGATACATCCATCAGGAGTACATGTCTGCCCGGGATCGCAGGGGGAGACCGGTCCTTTATCGTCCAGGCACACGCAGTAGCCGTCGCACACCTCGCCTGGGCCGATGCAGCCGAACACCTCGCTCCCCCGTCGCGCCGTACACGAACCGGGGACCTGCACGATGATGTACGGTGAGCGGGTGGGCTCGGGCCGGCACCCGTCGGGCGTACACCTGTCCGTGGGCTGGCAGGCGTCCACAGGCTCGCCCCCTTCGTCGAAGCACAGGCACACAGGGATGGACATCGACGAGGGAGAGCACTGCTGGCCGTTCCCGATGCATGGTATGGGCTCGCCGTCAACAGAGAATGAGCCGCGGGGACACAAGGACTCCATGGGCGAACGGATGATGGGTTGCCATTCCCGGACCTCGATGGCCCGTGACGCCATACCGGTCAACCTCCCGTGGGCGTACACCCGCGTCTGGACCACGTAGGTGCCCGGCTCGATGGTATCGTCCAGCTTGAGCTCCCGTTCCCCGCACCCGTCCTCACGGAGCACCTCGGCCAGCTCGTCATCCAGTACGACGGTCTCACAGGCCTCGCCGCTGCTCTGGATGTGGACCACGAGCTCCTCGCCCGGCCGGTAGTCCTCCCGGTCGGTCACGATGTCAGCAGGCTCGGCGGCAAGTCCCTCGAACGTGACGGGCAACGACACCGCAGCGCTCCCCTCTGAGGTCTTCGCGGTGACCTGTAGGAGGTACCGTCCCGGATTCCATGCCGTGGAGGTCCCCAGGGCGATGCGCGTGCAGTCCTCGAACGCGGCATGTGCCATCTCGCCAGTCCCCGGCAGCACCAGGGACGCGGCGCATGTCTCCAGCTCGTCCTCGGATGAGACCACGGGCATCACCGGTTCGCCCAGGCGCACGACCGGAGCGTCAAGGGTGACGTTGAAGGGGAACTGAGGCTCGCCGACTCTGATGTTCGTCCGTGCAACGCCCGCGTCGCCGCTCCCGAGCACCACCATGGCGACCGTATAGGTGCCGGGTCGGAGCGTGGGTGGGACGCCCAGGAAGAACGGCTCGCACCCCGGGGCGTCGGCGATGACCAGCGGATCATCACCACGTAGGAGGGCGCCGATGCAAAGCGTGCCCGCCGCTGATGGGAGGGCGACGGCGTCACCTGCGACAAAGGGACCGTCGGGGATGTCTACGTTCACGGGAATGGTGTCCTTTCGCAATTTGAAACTGCTCGAGACCGGTGCGTCCCGAAGGTCGGTAACGACCGTCTCATGCGTGGGATAGCGGAGGAGCAGTTCTCTACGGACGGCCGTGATGGCGGGCGATAGTACGAACTGGACGGGTTTGTGCTCGAGACCAAAGGACACTGAGACCTTGTCGCGACCGAGCTCGAGGTCATCGATGGAGAGCCCGCTCGCGGACACGACCGTGAACACGACCTGGCGCCGTGGCTCGTCGATAGCAGCCGTGCACGTGAGGGCCGAGGAAAGGACGCTGCATCGCCTCTCGAGCACGTCCTGCCGGGGGAGGGGTCCCTCATCAGAGAACGAGTACGTGAGCGTGACGGTCGTGAGGGCCAGCGATGCGACGTCAACCTCCTCCACGAGGGACGGTATGGTGGCGCTTATGGCCGGTAACAGGAGGAGCCCGATGCAGAGCGCGAGCACGTGCATCGTCAGGGTCGGTTCAGTGTCCATCAGCTCTCCCTCCTTTTATGTAATCGCGCACCCGCACGCGCAGTTCTCCGGGACCAGTTCGCAGGTGCGTGGGTTGAGCCGGAACCTGCAGGTGGAAAGGCACTCCTCGCAAATGACCTCACGGGTGCAGTTACCGGTGGTGATTACCGTGGCGATGTGCCCCTCCTCTCCATCAAGGCTGATCAGGCCCACCTCGAGCTCGGCGAATGGATGCGCAGCAGGATTGACCAGCTCGTCGAGCCAGGGACCGGCGCCGGGTGGTGTGGCCGATACCAGGAGCCTGTAGTGCTCACCGGCTACCGGTGTGAACGGAGGTGTCTCGAAGAGACTGACCGCTTTAGGATCGAGGGTCATGTCCGGTTCCTGGACCTGCTCGTCGAGGAAGGACCCGCTGGCGTCCACGGGACGGAGGAGCAGCTCACCTGTAAAGGCCACGGGCTCGGGATTGCCCACTTCCACGTGGCCTTTTACCGGTTCGGGACGGTAGAGCCGGCTGGTGCGCACACCCCGGGCGTCGGTGAAGTAGGCGTCCCGGAGGAGCAACGATGGCCGGGCGACCTCCAAGTAAGCGTGAGGGTACACGGTGGCCAGGTGCGCCAGGTCCTCCCGGCACCAGGATGTGAGGGAGCGGCCAGCGCATTCGTTGAGCACCTCGCCCTGTGACTGGAAGGTTGTGATGAGCACGAAACCGTTCACGTCATGGAGCTCGGCACGCAGACCGAGCACGTGTCCCGCCATGTCGTTCGTGATATTGATGACGGGGGTCCGGAGGGTGTGGGCACCGGGCTGGTCGATGGTCACCTCGGCCAGCGAACCGTTCACCGGACCGTCGCTGCGCATCACCGTGAGATTGCCCGCGAGCGGGAACACGGTGGTCACGAGCGTCACCTCACCAAGAGCGGTGGTCCCCGGGTAGGTGCGCGTGGTCCGCTCTCCCTGCGGCGTGACGAAGTGGACATTGACGACCGTGAGGTTGTCCATGAGGAACACGGCGTGGATGTCCCCCCTATCGTACCCGAGCAGGGTCCCGTTGTACCGGACCTCGGCGAAAGGGGCGAGGGTGAGGTTCGTGAAGCGTGCGTCCACGCGGAACGGTAGTATGGGGATCAACCTCTCGGCGTCAGGGAGCAGGGAGCCCAGCCTGAGACCGGCGACCACCGGATGTCTGTACTCGTCGCAGGAGCAGGCGCACGTCTCCCCTCGGACGCACGGCGGGCAGGTGCAGTTGACCTGGACCTGGAACGAGAGCGAAACGTTCCCGGACACGGTCAGGAGCCCTCGGTTGCGCACGCGGACGCTCGCTCGCAGCATCTCTCCCACGTACAGGGCGCGGACCGGCTCCTCGCTGCGGAGGAGGGCCACCTCCACCTCGAGGTCGGGAGCTAGGGCGTGGCACATACGCTGGCACACCTCAGTGGAGTTCACTGCAAGGCACAGCTCCATGCAGTCCTTGATCGGCTCCTCCAGCTCCTCTTCTTCGGGATCCTTCTCTTCCTCGTCTTCAGGATCCTCCTCTTCCTCGTCGTCGATGAGAGCGTTCCGACACCTGTCCACGCACCGCTCCTGGAGGGTGGCGTTGGTGGGGAACTCCTCGGAGCATGCGATCTCACAGGTAGGACCCTGATCGATGCATTCTGTCGTGACCGGGAGCTCGTCGAACCCGTCGAAGCAGCACCAGCCCGTGTCCGAGGAGGCCGTCTGACACCGATCGAAGTACGGTGCAGCGAGGCCTCCGGCGGCAGGGACGCACTCATCGGTCCCGTTGGCCGACACCCTTGAGGAGTCCAGTGCCATGGTGACGTTGAACATCCGGGCGCAGCAGGCCCGGACGCGGCGTCCCTGCTCGGGATCCTCGGCCTCGCAGGGAACGTTGGTGGTGTGCCACGTCAGGCCCTCCTCGCATACGCACACGCCGGCCTGGGCTTGGCAGTGGGATGCGGACGCGCCATGGCACCGTCGGCATACAGAGGCGCAGTCCATCCCCGGGGTCGTGTAGGTGAGGCAGGCACCGTCCTGGATGAACAGGCGTGCCGGGTCCACGGTCGCAAGGACGTCCACGACCTTCTTCGCCGCGTTCTGGTAGGCGTCGAGGTTGGCGATCTCGATGTTCAGGGGCAGGGCCGTGGCGCGACACGTACCGCACTTACTTGGCGGGCATGCATCGGGATATTCCTCCGGTGTCACCACGATGGGTTCGGTAGGCCCGCCCCCGCCGCATGAGCACGGGCTGTCGGCCACCACGGCAGTCCACCCCTCGTCGTAGCCGTCCACGTTGCGCTTGCAGTACACCTTGCCCACCATGTACTGTGTCCCCAAGGGCTGTCCGAGGTCGAATCCCTGGCCGGAGTTCCATGCTATCGGCTTGTCCTCCGAGATCACCACGCAGGTGCTGGTGTCCTTGGACGCGATGTTGTTCCGCCACGGGCACGGTTCCTTGGACAAGCAGAGCCTGACGACACCCTTCCTGCAGTATATCTCCAAGCTGTCGTCGCTACCCCGCGGTCCGCTGTCATGGATGAGGTGTTGGTCGATGAGCCCTACGTAGCCGTCGTCCCGGCCTGTACAGTTGAGCTCGACAGCGGGTTTGTCGCACGAGCATGGCTGGTCGGTGCCGTTCCCGGCGCCCCTTACTGCCGCGAGGAGCACATGCTTCCCTTCAGCGGGATCGATGTGGTTGTTCGCGACCGTAAAGACCTTGCCGTCCCAGGCGTAGAACATCACCGTGGTCTTCTTCTTGACACGCCAGACGAACACCACGATGTCCCCTTCACCATTGCCGTCGAAGTCACCGACGAGCATATTGAGCGGTGGTCGCTTATCGCACTGTTTCTCGATAGTACCACAATCGGCGTCAAGGTCATTGGCCATACGGGCAGCTACCTGGCCGATGGCGTTGAGCCGGTCGAACTCGTCAAGGGTGAGATCGGCGTTAAGGTTGTCGGCGTTACGGCGCTCCACGGTGCCGCTCCAACTGTAGAAGACGGCCTCGCCCTTTGCAGAGTGCACGGCCAGCTCTGTCCGCCCGTCACCATTGAAGTCGCCCGCCGCCATCTTTGGGAAGGTCTTCGGGATGTAGAGAGGGATGAGTCGGCCAAATTCCGCGAATTCTGGTTCATATATTATGGTGTCCCCGGGGCTGGACGGACCCAACGTGCAGGGGGAGAAGGGCCAAGAGCGTGGGGGGCACGAGCGCGTGGAATAACGTGCGTCCCACACGAGATAGCTGCGTTTGTGCTCCTCCAGCTCCCATCGCTTCCCGTCGCCGCCCTTGGGTGTGATGATCCCGTTCCACCGATAGAACCGTATGTGGTCCCTCTTTACGACCACGGCCAGTTCGTCTCGGCCGTCCCCATCGAAGTCCCCAGCAGTCGTACCATGATAGATATCATCCCCTTCGATTTGGAGACGTGGTCCGTCGCGGGCCTTGACCTCACCCTTCCACCGGTAGAAGAACACATGGTCGTCGGTGTTGTAGTTGATGGCCAGCTCGTCAGTGCCGTCGCCGTCGAAGTCACCCGCGGCCGTCCATATGATATGGGGGTCGCCCCAGCCCATGCCGTCCAGATGCTCCCCTGAGCGCTCGTGGAAGGTGCCGTCCCAGCGGTAGAACCAGATGTTGTCATCTGTCTCGAAGTTGATGGCGAGCTCGTCGCGGCCGTCACCGTCCACGTCGATGGCGGTCATACCGGTGATCCGCGGCGTACCCCAGGTCATCGGATCGAGGTGACCTCCTCTCTTCTCGTGGACAGCCCCTGTGAACTTGTAGAACTTGACGTTGTCCGTTTCAAGAGGGATGAGTGCCATGGTGTCGCTCTTGTTATCGCTCTTCTTAGGCTGCTGGAGGTACGCCCGCCTAGGTCTCAGGAGCGATTGATCGAGGGTATCGAGCCAGGATGGTTCGGTCATCCCGCTCATCTGTAACTGCTTTGGTTTGGGGTCCTTGAACACGGGCTTCCCGTTCACCTTCCATGTCTCGCAACAGAACTTACAGTCATAGGCAACGCCCGTTTCGCCCCGACCGGCGCAGGCCGTATCCCGACAGCCGAACCCACCATCGTTGTACCCCTTCGCCACCACGAGCCATGTACCGCAAGAGGGCATACACTTGCCGTTGTCCCAGCTACAGTGGGGCTTACGGCCGTTACACACCTCGGCGGTCTCGTGCTTGCACACGCCTTTGGTCTTATTACCATCGCCTGGACCGGGTGGCTCTTTCCCCTTACGACCAAAGCACTTCCCCACGGCGAATCCCTCGCAGTACTCCTTCCATGGGCCGTCACCGGAGAGGAGCACGCCTTCGGCCTTCACACGGAGACCCGCCTTCCCGACGTCCTTGGGGACGGCGGGATCGGCCAGGATACCGATCAGCTTCTTCAGGCGGGTCTGGAACTCGGTGATGTTGAGGTCGGCCGACTTGAACGTGGCATTGATCAGGGCCTGGAGTTCCTCAATATCCTCTTTCAAAGGTTCGGTGGCCGTGCCGTTGGTCGTGCCATTACGCACCTTGCTCACCATCTCGTCCATTGCCTTGACGAGCCCGGGGAGGAGGGTGAGGAGGTTATCCTCGAGATACGCGCGGAGCGAACCTACTTCCTTGGCGAGCTCGCACACGTTCGCTTTGGAGCCAAGAGTGCAGGCGTCGTTCACTGCACCCACCAGCCGGGTGCACTCATACACACGAACGGGTAGAGGGAGGCTTGCCCGCTGCAAGGTGCACGACCCGCCGCTCCGGCAAGGGATGCCATCGCAGAGGGGGCAGGCGCCGAGGGAGCTGTTCTTTACACCGCTCCCGCACTTACCGGGGCATGCGGTCTTGGCCGCCTTCGCGCAGGCCGACGGGTCCAACGTTCCAGGACCCTTCCCGGGACCCTTTTCAGGACCTTTTCCCGTTCCATTTCCCTTTCCGGTGTCGTTGACCGGATTCGCCAGAGCACCGCCGCACTGGGCGTATCCCTTGGCATCGAAGGCACCTTTGGTGCGCTCGCACACCTTGCAGTGCGCGTTCAGGGTGTCCTGGATGATCGCAAGATTGGTGACAAGAGCCATGTAGAACTCGTTGAACTGACCATAGACGTCCCGACTGGCCTCCAGGTATTCGACGATGTTGTCGAAATGCCGTGACTCACACTTGAGCTTAGACATGTCCAGTGGTTCCACCTTGCCCTCGACGTTCACGCTGCCGGTAAAGGTGAACGGTGGGATGAGCCCGCACATGTCCGGCGAGATACACTTATCGCCGCCCCCCTTTCTCTTCTTGCAGTTGCAATGGTGCGTGGGCAGCGTCTGGCGCCAATCGTCGTAGTCGCCGTACCGGCACTGTCCCGGCGACACCTGTTTGCCGCAGCACCACCGCTTGCCATCGCGAAGTCTGCATCCCCCCTCGAGGTGGTCACCGAACTCTTGCAGCCCTGAACCGTTCTCCACGTTGCACACGTTGCACCGGGGCCCGTCGTATTGTAATACGGGGCCATTGTACCCGTTGTTCGTGCTGCACACTTGGTTGCAGTCCTCACCGTTGGTGGCGACCCACTCGGTGCCCCCCGCCGCTACGCTCAAGGACGTGGAGAGCGCTAGCGCAATAACTATCGCTAGCAGGGCGTGGAGACCTTTCATCGCTGACACTGGTGATACGACCCTCCTATGAGTGGTCCCATTTTGGTTCTGTATCGTCCCAGTTTTATATAATGTTCTTGGAACGCCTGTGGGACGCGTGAAACGCCCGTTGTTCTTTCGAGGCTAGGGAATGGGGGCGCTCCGCCCTTACTGGTCAGATTGGGCGGTTCTATCGGCAGGATGAACGCTCGGGAGCAGATAACATGGTGTAGTTTTTACAGGAGCAGGGGGTGCGCTCAGCCTACGACCAGCACGATACCAATGACCGTGGTCACGACACCGCCGAGCATCCTCAGGCTCGCTGCCTCGCCCAGGGCGATCGATATCAATGCCGTGAGGATGGGGCTGGATGCTGTGATGGAGGAGATCACGCCACCATCGGCGAGCTCGAGGCCCTTGTACGTGAGGTACTTGTTAAGCTGCCCGCATGCATAGCTCCCTGCTGAGCAGCTCTTTCAGTTCCCCGTACACGTTCTTTCCCTGGAATCTCCACGTAGCGACCAAGGACGCGATGTACTGGTAGTTCTCGGCGCCTTCATCAGAGCGGAAGCATCCTATGATCTTGCGCCACAGCACACATTCGCGGATGGCCTGCTCGCCGAGATTGTTCGTCGGCTCCATGCCCGGATGGGCGACGCATGTGTACCAGCTCCCCAATCCGTTACGGATGTACGTCACCGGGACATGAAGCTCCTTGTACTTTTCGAACTTGCACACGAGCTCCTCCATCTCCTGCTCCCAGACCGCCTTCTGGCGGAGCCGCTCCTCCATCGGAGGATCCTTGTCCAGGAACCGTCTCAACTTCTTGAACTTCTGATGGATCCGCTTGCTTAGCAACTTTCCCTGCTTGGATACGCCCTTCACATCATCCACCTTCCGAAGGAGGTGGGCCCAGCATCTCTGTAGTTGGAGGAAGATGTTGTATGACTTCCACCCGTCCGTCACGCCGATGCCGTTAGGTATCTTGCCAAGGATCTCCGCAACCACTTTCGCGCCCCGCGAGTCCCTGAGAGCGAAGAGCACATGGCCGTCGGGGTCGCGGAATATCCAGAGCCACCACCTCTTCCCGAGGACCGAGAAGCTGGTCTCGTCGACGTACTTGTACGGCGCTTGGGCGATCAGTTGCCTGGTTCTCTCGTACTCTCCCTTGCACGCCTCGCCCACCCGGCGCAGGACGTTGTGGACGGTGGTCGCAGTGATCGGGAAGCCGTGGACGGACTGGATGTGCTCTGCCGCCTTGCGCAGAACCCCGCGCAGTGCGTATGTGAGCATGACGATGTTGAGGATGACGTTCAGGCCAAGCTGCCCCTTCTGCGGGCACTCGGGATGGGCGGCCGTGAACTCGTGCCCGCAGTCACTGCACTTGTACTTGTTGCACTCGTACGCGGTGACGATGGGCTCCGAGGGCGTCTCGATGTCCTCGCGGACCTTCACCTCACTCTCGCCTTCAAGTTCTTCGATGTTCCCTGAACCGCAGTGAGTGCAGTGATCCGACTCCACAGGTACGTGCCGGTTCGGCACGGGCGTGGGCCGTGTGGCCCCAGGATGGCCCTTGGGTGCCCCCCTCTTCTTGGGACCTTTGGAGCGGTCCACCTCCTTCTTGGGCTTGATCCTCTGCTGGGATGGGGGCGTGTTGGGGTTCTTGTAGAAACAGAGTTCTCTCTTGAGCTCGGTGATCTGCTTCCTGAGCGCCGGGATCTCAGCGTTCTCTGCCAGAAGGCTCTCAACGGTGAATTCAAGTTCCTCGATCCGGCTGTCCTTCTTGGCGTCAGACGCTTGAAGGGATTCAACTGTAGACTGAAGCGACTCCACAAGATGGGTCAGCAGTTCAACCTTCGATTCAAGGTTGGCGGATCCAGTGGCAAGGGGGAGAATGTCCTGTGTGTTGCATGCGCCTGGGGGTGGCACGAAGAAGTGAGAGGACAATCATCGTTTTTCTCAGTTTGCTACGCGGGAAGTGCCGCCAAGCTTAACAAATACTACGTGAGTATCGAACCGAAGACGGAGCCCACGACACCGCCGATGCTGAGCAGGGCAACACGGCGACCGCTCAGGAGAGACATGTTCGATCGCATGTTCCTCGTCATGGCATTGATGACCATCATGAAGACGAATCCTCCTGTCAAGCGGTAGAGATTGAGGATCTCAGGGCGTACCGCGTCAACAACCGTTTTGAAAATGGAGATGCCGACCGCCCAGCATAATGCGGCACCCAGGGAGAGGGCGATGCCCATGCCATAATTTGAATGCATAAAAGCGTCTTTCGTCAGGACAGAGGTCGTGGCACGCAGGCGTTTGAGCGTGTAGGCTGGACGCAGGGCACGCCCGAGACCGAATCCGTATCGCTGGTGATCTTCCGAAGGCTTGTAGATGGCCCCCTCCTCGCTGCGGGACGTGGACACCAGGTAGATACCCATCATCACAAGGGTGATCCCAATGAGGGTCCGCACAACGATGGACTCTCCCAGGATGAGCATGACGAAGAGCGGGTACACTGAGCTGATGCTCACCGCTCTGGACACACCGATGGCGCTGATCGCTCGAATGAGGAGGGTGTCGGCGATGGCGAGGTTCACCACACCACCAGCGAGGATGAGGGCTACATGTGTGTCGCTGACGGCCAGCACCTCACTGGCGAACGGTGCCATTGCAACGATAAGTGTGAGCACAGTGAGGGGGGCAGCCAAACGCACAAGGCTGGCGAAGGGTGATGGTAGGTCCTTTGCACCCCGCTCGAAGAATACAGGGCACATAGCGAAGCACAGAGCTGCCCCGAACGCGTAGAAGATTCCCTCGTTCAGTGACATTGTCCTGCCTCGCGGGGGATGGCACACATTCCACGCTTCTTAAGGATTGAGTTGGGGTATAAGGACGGGATTATGCTCCCGAGTAGAGCACATCGCCAGCTTGCTCGCCGAGCTCGTCCCGGCCGTCATGGTTGTCGTAGGCGACCTTACCGTTGACGAGCACGTAGTCGATGCCCTCCGGGTGCTGACACGGATCCTCGAAAGTGGCATTGTCCTTGAGGTCCTGGTAATCGAAGACCGTGATGTCGGCGCGTTTGCCCACCTCGATCGAACCGCGCTCGTCGTCGATGCCTAGCGCCTGTGCCGGCCGGTAGGTCATCATCTGGACCGCCTCGGGCAGGGTGAGAACGCCCTCGTCCCGGGCGTACTTCGCAAGCACCCGGGGGAAGCTACCATAGAGACGCGGGTGGGGCTTGCCCATGACAAGCCCGTCCGTGGACACGGTCTGGTAGGGGAGCTGCAGGAATCTCGACTTGTTCTCCTCGCTCATGGAGTGGGCGATCATGGAGACCCCCATCTCCTCGTTCTGGAGGAGGTCGAACACGTGGTGGAACGCTTTGCGGGACGTGGGATCGATGCCCTTCTCACGGCAGATCTCGGCGATCGACTTGCCCACGTCGCCCTGGTACGGGCTGCCGTCGCTCACCGAGGAGACGTAGATGCCCTCCCAGCCCCCGTTGGAGAACTTGTAGAAGTTATCCCAGTCGCACGGTCCCTGGGCCAACATGTCATCGATCATTTGCTCCCGCTCCAGGGGATTGGCGAGCCGGACCAGGGTGGCATCGGTCCCGCCGTCGTGGACCCATGGTGGCAGGACCGCGCCGAGCATTGTGGAGCCGGCGGTGTAGGGATACATGTCGCTTGTGACGTTCATCCCTTCATCACGGTAGGAATCGATGAGCTTGATCATCTCGTCGGCCTTGGCCCAGTTGTCGCTGCCTGCAGCCTTGAGATGGGAGATGTGTACGTGGACGCCGGTCTTCTTACCGACCTCCAGCACTTCCTTGAGCGATTCCACAACGTAATCGCTCTCGTTGCGGATGTGGACCATGAAGATGCCGTCGTGCTCGGCCACGGTGGAGCACAGTGCCTCCACCTCGGGGGAGTCTGCATAGCACGCAGGCGGATAGATGAGACCCGAGGATAGCCCATAGGCCCCCTCCTCCATGGACGATTCGAGCACATCCTTCATTCGGACGAGCTCGGCGTCGGTGGGGGCATGGTCTCCTGCGCCCATCACGTGCTCACGCAGGGTGGAGTGACCCACCAGGGAGGCCACGTTGGTAGCGGTGTGGGCGTCGACCCTGTCGAGGTACTCCCCCATGGTATTCCAGTCCCAATCTGCGGGATCGAGGGCGCCGTCCACTCCGCCGAGCTTGCGGGCGAGTTCCTCCTTGTCTGCATCTCGTACGGGTACTACGGAGAGGCCGTCCTGGCCGGTTACCTGGGTCGTGACGCCCTGCTTGATCTTGGGTACATCGCCGCGGTTCAGCCCTTCGGGAGTAGGCTCGAACACCGCGAGGTCCGCGTGTGCGTGCATGTCGATGAACCCGGGGGCGCCGTATTCCCCGTCGAGCT
>Ga0187833_10001355_pt1 | contig 28032 bp, 22 predicted proteins | sample ETNtaG_37_FD_167968 | JGI IMG/M metagenome (GOLD analysis project Ga0187833, IMG submission 167968) | Marine microbial and viral communities from oxygen minimum zone, Eastern Pacific Ocean - ETNP2014_SV_400_PacBio MetaG (Illumina Assembly) | ecosystem: Environmental > Aquatic > Marine > Hypoxic...
GGGGCTCGTGCTGGACATGTGTGAGCGCGAGAAAGTAAATGTCATGGGAGGCGTTCCCACGGTGCTCATTGCCATGATGGAGCATGGCGGATTCGCTGAGAGGGATCTCAGCTCACTAAAGACTATTGGTGGTGGCGGCGCCCCTGTGCCTACCACGCTTGTCAGGCACATCGAAGATACCATGGAGGTCGAGTTTTCCGTTTTATTCGGTCAGTCGGAAGCATCCTGCTCAATCACAAAAACCAGGCCACTGGATTCGCCGGAAAACAAGGCGGAGACCGTGGGACTGCCCCTGCCCCAGACGGAAGTACAAATCATCGATACGGATACAGGTCAGGTCGTAAACCCCGGTATCACAGGTGAATTGTGCACACGCGGCTACGCCATCATGCAGGGTTACCATGACATGCCTGATGCCACAGTAGAGGCTATCGATGAGCAGGGTTGGCTGCATACAGGTGACCTTGCCACCATGGACACGCAGGGCTACTGTCGAATCGTTGGGCGCATCAAGGACATGATCATTCGAGGCGGTGAGAATATCTACCCACGTGAAATCGAAGATGTATTGTTTGCCCACCCTGGCGTTGGAGACGTTGCAGTCATTGGAGTACCGGATGAAAAATGGGGGGAGGCTATAGCCGCATTTATCCGCCCCGGTGCTGGTCAAAAGGTGGAGAAAGAAGAACTTCATACCTATGTCCGGAAGCATCTGGCACCCAACAAAACCCCTAAGGAATGGATTTTTGTCGATGAACTGCCTGTGACCGCCTCAGGCAAAATACAGAAATTTGTTCTGCTCGAACAATTCATGCAAACCAGGGCTCAGGAAAGCTAGAGCCATCTGATCAACCAATCATACCGGATACAACATGACCAATAACCATCCCGATGTAATGCAGGGTTTCCCTCCTCAGCGTGAAAGTCAGGTAACTTTTGCCAACTATATGCAATTGCCATACAGCACCTGGGGCTTTCGCAACACGGAGTCAGTTACTCATTCATCAATGGTACCGCGTGGTGGTGACCTGCCAGTACTTAAAGTTGCCCAATCCGATACTTTTGCTGAGCGCAACGTTCAGGATGCAAATGGGGAAGAGATGCCTCTCGGCCGGTTGCTGCAAAAGTACTGTGCAGATGGTTTCCTTGTATTGCAGGGTGACACTATTGCTTACGAGGCCTACTGGAATGGCTTCTCGGAGCAGCAGAGGCACATCTGGTTTTCAATGACCAAATCCCTCGTCAGTACAGCTTTCGGCATCCTGATGGAGGAGCATGATATCGACCTGAATGCTTCCCCGGCTGTCTATATAAATGAACTCAAAGGCTCGGGTTTCGAACGCACAAGCCTGCAGCAGGTACTGAATCATGCCAGCGCCATCGCCTTCAAGGAAAACTATGTCGATCCTGAATCCGAATTTTTTCGCTACTACGCACCTGCTATGGGCCTGGCCTATCTGCCTGGCGCACAGGATGTACAACCTGCAGATACTGAAATATATGGTGTACACGATTTCCTGGCCAAGTTCATCAAGCAAGAGGACGGCAGCGAGCCCGGCGCAGTTTTCGAGTACAACTCTGCAAATGCGGACCTGATCGGCTGGATCATCGCCCGTCTCTCAGGCATGCCATTGCACGACTTTATTGCTGACAGAATCTGGTCGCGCCTGGGCACCTACCATGATGCCGCCATCGTAGTAGACAGGGCCTACATGCCAGTTGCGACCGGCGGAATGTTATCCACCCTTCGAGATGCAGCGCTGTTTGGTCGTCTGATACTCAACCGCGGGAAGGTAAACGGCCAGCAGATTATTCCTGCTCACTGGGTAGATGAGACCCTGAAGATTGATGAAAATGACCGTGAGCGATATTCGAATAACGATCTCAATCAAGGTGAAGCCTGGAAGTATTACAAGAACATGTGGTGGATACTTGATGCAGACAAGGGTGAATACGCTGCCGTTGGCGTCCATGGACAAGTCATCTACATCAACCGATCGAAAGAGTTAGTGATTGCGCAGTTCTCTAGCCAACCCACTGCCTCTCAGGTTGGGTCGGTCGAATTCAGATCGAAGCTTGGCGCGATAAGACAAATTGCCAGCCAGCAAACCAGTATGCCCAGAGCCTGAATCACGACCAGAGGCGCTACAAATCTGGTTCTGGGCAGTTCTCCTTGATCGTCTGCTCAGTTTCACTTATCTTTTCTTGCTTGGCCTCGTCCGATAGTTGTCTAAAGAAGCCGTCTTCCCCACGGAAAAAAATCGTTTTGAAACCCTGCAGTTTTTCAAGTGATTTTCGGCCACTTGTACAGTTCACTTCTCGAGTTTGCTGTGTAAATTTTTCCTCAGGTGAAATATAGGCAGTTTCAGCGGATTCATCAGAAAATAGCCTCTGCCCAAATTTGCGAGGTGGCTCGGCTATTTCCTCTGCTTCCCTGTCTCGCGGTCGATCCTGTGCGAAATTAAGGACGCCATCATCGTCGACCCACATGTAGTAAGGTCTTTCCTCCGCATAACTGGTTATGCTGAATAACAATAGGAATACACTGAGAAATCTAAAAGAATTGCCATTAACCATGATCCTCTCCAACAAAAGTCGCTACAACAGGATGAGCAGGATACCGCGCGACTTTTCGCACGGTGTTCACAACAACACAGGGTTCTAAACACTACAATCTTTCTTATAACACATTGCTTCTTACTAACGTATATTTGTGTTTCTATGAAAAGTTCAAGCACCACAAAGAAAGCAATTACAGGACAATTGTAGTCTGTCCCTGAAGAAAATAGGAGTGTCCCATGATAACCGGCATGCCACGAATCGCCATCGCCGTTCACGATTTCTCAGCGGTCGTCAAAACCTTCCGAGACAAGTTTGGAATGCCAGTGATCGACCTGTCAGAGACCAGCGTTGACCAACTTGGTGCAAGCCTCGCTATGTGTGTACCCAGCGGGGGCAGTAATATTGAGCTTATGTCGCCCGCCGTACCAGGCTCACCGCTAAGCCAGAGCCTGCAGGGTTTCCTGGACCGTCGTGGTGAGGGACTGTTTGCCCTCATGCTGGAAGCGCCGGACCCGAATGCTGAAGCTGATGACCTTCTGGACCGGGGACTCAATGTTATGCCGGTGATGGAAGGGGCCAATGGCCGCGATATTCACCCAAACTCAACTCATGGCGTACTGATACGAGTCTATCCGGTAGACTCCTTTACACGAGCGGATTCAGACAGCGCCGTCAGTGCAGATCCACCTGGGTTATCCGGTATCAAGAAGGTGATTATCGCCGTCAAGGACCAGGCCCTTGCCCGGGAAGTTTATGGTGCAAAGCTGGCCATGCCTATTGATGAACCGACGATCGATATTGGCCGCGGCGTGAAATCATCGATCTGTCGCCCTCCTTCCGGTGGACTTATCGAACTGGTCTCGGTTGAAGATCAAAGTCGGCCCTTCGCCCAGGCCCTTAGCAGCTTTCTAAATGACAGGCGTGAAGGTATGTACGCTCTGGTACTGCAGTCCGCCGACACCAAAGCTGCGGAAAGTGAATTGAAAGCAAAGGGTCTTGAGGTAACAGGTACTAGTGATTTGCCAGGCTTGCTGCACGTCGAACGGCAGTTTGGTGTACGCATTCAGATCGAACAGCATTAGCCAGCGATTTCGTATTAGAAGTCCCCGGCCGCGCTGAGAATATCAGCAGCACTATTCATCCTCAGTGCTGCACAAAGGCGAATACTCTCTGTTGCCTGCGCCAGAGATCGCTCGTAACCTGGCAGCCTGTCCCCATTTGATGCAATAAACCTTTGCCATTCGACAGCACCACTTTCCGTACAAAATGAACTGCCTATTACCGAGATGGTCTCTGAACGAAATGATTCAGGGACCATATCAATCACCTCCTGACTATTTTCCAGGATCCAGGCATAGGTCAATTCTCTTGTTGCACTTCGTGCCATCTGCCGGAATACAATCCCAACCTTCTCCATTGCTCTGAATCCGCCATTTAAAACTTCCTCTTGCAGTTTTTTAACCAGCACCGGGTCTTCAACTCTTGCCAGGGCACCAACTGCAGAATCTCTAAACGAAGGGTCTTCAGAAGCAAGCATTCTTTCAAGCAGCAGGTTAAAAAAGGGTTCACCCAAATCCTGCACACCAACTGAAAATATTGTTTCCAACTGACTGGCCGGTGCAGCCGTCTCATCTGGATCACCGCCCAAGCCAATCCTGGCTGCCGCCTTGCTGGCTAGAGATTTGCGCAGGGTGGGATCCTTCGCTATGACAATCATGAACCTCTGCAGCCTCTTTTGCAGGAGGTCAGAGCTGGTATCGCTGATATTCTCCAGCTTTTCAAAACGCGGTCCAACAACCTTGCGCAGGGCATTTTCCAGGACCTGCATCTGGTCGGCTTCCACAATGTTGGTAATCCTTTCAAAGTACTTTGTTACCGTATCTGCGACATCCCAGGCTTCATGGTTCAAAAGCGTTGCGAGTCCGTTGAAGTAGGTTTTGGCCGACACTTTACCCGCCCGAAATGCGGCATCGAGACTATCAATCATGACCAGGGCTTCGGCAGCGGTTAGTTGCGAAGAATTTACAAGGAGGTTACTCCAGCTCTCTTCATCCAAGGAAAAGCGGTAATAGCCCCTACCGTTGGCATTGGGATGCACATAGTCAGGACATGGAGAGGGGCCAAGATCGATCTCCCTCTCCTTCTTGTCCAGCAGCGAGCACTCGCTAGTCGCCACTCCACCCAGAACGGTCTTGATGCAGATGGGAATTTGCCATTGCTGTGCACCAGCGTCAATTCCAGAACCCAGCGGAGCATATCGTGTTTGTCGCACAAGAAGCCGAGGGTTTTGATTATCTTCACAAGCCAACGCTATTGAAACAAGTGGTACTCCCGGCTGGCTAATATAGGATTGAAAGATTGGTTCAATTTCACCAAGTTCGGACCCCTGGACCAGGGATTCCATAAAGCCTTCCGCCATGGCCGTACCATCTGCATATCGATCCATATGGTATCGAATACCCTTCTGGAATTGTGCCTTCCCAGCGTACTGCTCGAGCATCGCCAGTACCCCTCCACCTTTCTGATAGGTAATACCGTCGAATGCACCTGAAATTTTGTCATTGTGATCAATGGGTTCTCGAATTTCCCGGGCAGACGCAAGGGAATCATTGCTCATGGCACCCAGTGCCCCTTTCAATATCTGACGGTCAAATTCCCCCTCGGGCCAGTGAGCTTGCGCTACCTTGTAGCTGATCCAGGTTGCGAAGGCCTCGTTCAACCAGATATCCGTCCACCAGGATGGTGTCACGAGATTACCAAACCACTGGTGTGCCAACTCATGTGCATGGGTTTCCATGAAGTCCCTGCGCTGACTAACCGGTGACTTCTTATCCATAAGCAGCAGGTATTCGTCATAGGTAATCGCTCCCACGTTTTCCATGGCCCCGCCAAAACTATCCGGAACCGCGATCAAATCCAGCTTTCTGTAGGGGTAGGGGCTGCCAAAATACTCTTCCAGTTTGGTCAACAGACCCTCTGTGTTACTTAAGGCATATTGCATCCTCTCACCCAACCCCTTCGCCGCGATCCCACGAAGTGGAATTTCCCTATCTCGAATTGAGTTCGCTGGAATCATCCCAAAGTCAACAACGTCGTAGGGGCCAACAGCGAAAGCCAAAAGATAGGTTGGCAGCGGGCGAGTTGTCTCAAACGTATGACGCACAAAACCGTTACCCTCTTCAATTATTGTGGTTTCAGGTGTCGTCGTTACTGCGATGTCCTCAGAGCGCGATACAATTTCCAGATCAAAAGGGACCTTAAATACCGGTTCATCAAAGCCCGGAAATACCTTCCTGGCAGCAATCGGTTCGAATTGAGTTAAAGCATAGGATTCTGCTCCTCGATCCACCTTAAACAATGCATCGGCGGCCAGATTAAAAGATGCTTCATAGGCAAAGTGCACAACTGCGCTACCTGCTTCGACCTGCTTTTCCAGTATCACCATCGAAACGCCCGAATCATGACGTTCTTCATAGGTAGCCTCGACCCGATTTGAATCCTTGTCCGTCAGATAGACCTCCGATACACGCAGGTCCTTACCATGAAGCCAAAACCGATCGAGCGCTTTGTTAATATCAATATCGATTGTTGTCTGCCCGGAGAAGGCGTCCTGAGAAGGATCAATCGTCAACTCAATATGGTAATGACGCGGCACAACAATCACACCAAGCTGAGCCACGGGAGCTATCTCATCGGTGACCTCCTTACCCTGCTCCGGTAAAGAGGACTTTTCTGCACATGAAAGCAGAATGGTGGTAGACAAAACCACAAAAATTGAAAGTAGAAACTGTCGTGTCATCGTTGCTCCAGTTGCAAAGCCGTCTGTAGTGAGGAAAAGGTAATGAGAAGCCTGATCCTGCCGGATACCTGGAGCATAAAGACAATCCCAGGTTCAATTTTGGCGAAACGATATCAGAGTAATCGGGTCTTGTCCGAATTTAAACATATAAGGGGCTAGCTCTTGCCCAGGATCAGGTATGGGAGTGTATTCCTGCCAGGACAAGTAGCAATCTCATTGATCGATATCAATTCCCGCTGGGAGTTGAATTGTTAAGCTTTAAAATTCTCGAGTTCCTGGAACAGTGCCTTGAAAGCTATACATTTTGCGCTGCTTTGCCTTATGGCGATTCTGGTTAACCCTGATTGTCACGCTCGTGGCAGTGAAGCAGAGTTGGATGCAGTCAGCCTAAAGTTGGTAGCTCACCTTTTCCCTGATGCCACCAGGACCTTACCCGTAGAATCACCGATACCACACCTGATCGTATTTGGTGGTAAACACATACTGGGCTACAGCTTTTTTACAGATCTAATTGCACCTATACCTGCCTATTCAGGTTACCCGATCCGCGCACTCGTCAGTATAAAGCCCGACGGGACAATTATTGAAGTCAGGATTATCAGTCATCAGGAGCCAATACTGGTAATCGGAGTAAATGACGAGACACTTACCAACTTTACTTCACAATACGAGGGTATGTCAGTAACGAGTCGTATCCGCCTGACTGGTAAAGATCGCCCTAACTCGATCGACGGGATATCGGGCGCCACTATCACCGCCATGGTCCTGAATGGGTCCGTAATTAAGGCTGCGCAGCGGGTATTGCAAGCTCATGCTGACTCCATTGACACTCCAGTAGCAGATATCGAACCCCTCTGGCTTACCGCCTGGCAGGGGAAAAAAATAGAGATCATCCTGCTTATCACTGGATTGACCATTCTGGTGCTGATGCTCCTCTTCCAGGATTGGGTTGTGGTCAACCCAAGTATCTTTAGCTATCTGCACATTGCCTTTCTAGTTTATACAGTCGTCTTTATCGGCTTCTACTGCCTTGCTCAATTATCAATTATCAATGCCTTCACCTTCATCAGCATGCTGGCAAAAGAATTCAGCTGGGACATATTCCTGCTGGATCCGGTTGTCTTTATTCTCTGGGGATTTGTCGCCCTGAGTATCCTATTGTGGGGCCGGGGTATTTTTTGTGGGTGGCTATGTCCCTTTGGCGCAATTCAGGAACTCATGAACAAGATCGCACACAAGCTGGACATCAAACAGTATGAGTTCCCCCTGATGGTTCATGAAAGGTTGCTGGCATTAAAATACATAATACTCATGGGGCTAGTGGGGCTAGCGCTAAATTCCATTCCAACGGTGGCGACCTTCTCCGAGGTCGAGCCCTTTAAAACGACTATCAGCCTTAGATTTCAGCGGGAGTGGTATTTTTCCGCCTATGCAATAGGATTGATACTGATATCGGTTTTCAATACCAAATTCTATTGCCGCTATATCTGCCCTCTGGGCGCACTGCTGAGCTTTTCATCACTTTTCAAAATATTCAGCTGGCTGAGGCGCAGACCCGAGTGTGGAACATCATGCCACACCTGCGGCAATGACTGCAGCGTGGGAGCCATCAACAACAAGGGTGAAATTGATGAGACGGAATGCCACTATTGTCTTGAATGCCAGACGACCTACTGGGATGAACACCGTTGTCCGGTGATGGTGAGCAAACGAGAGCGCCGCGAAAAACGGGACAAGAGAAGAACACTCATCCCAACAGCAGAATTTGATGACTAGGCTTTGATATTTGACGTATGTAAATGTAGCCTTGCGACCAAAGAATTATATTCCGCCACGAAAAATTAAGAGGCATTCCTCAAGGAGGATTCTTGTATGAAAACATTACTCAACGCGACTCTAGCTATAATTGGATTGCTGTTTACCAGTATCGCATTCTCAGCCACTGACGATGCTGTAGATCACCCAGGCACTGAAGGTGCCGAACTACGCTACAAAGGCGCACCAATTCCAATGGATGAAGTCGCGATGAGGCTGTCACCTGATGGCCCAGAAATTACCGCTGCTGAATATCAGCAATCCTCACGACTATTCTTTGAACGTTGTGCCGGTTGCCATGGTGTGCTGCGAAAAGGAGCGACTGGCAAATCGCTAACACCAGACATTACCCAGACAAGAGGCACCGAATACCTCAAGGTACTCATCGGCTTTGGAACGCCCGCTGGCATGCCGAACTGGGGTACATCAGGTGATATGAGTGCAGAAGAAATCGATGCAATGGCTCGTTTTCTTCAACACGAGCCACCCATGCCTCCTGAATTTGGCATGAAAGAAATGATGGCATCCTGGAATCAGATTGTTGTACCAGCAGATCGCCCTTCCAAAAAACAGCATAAGTATGATACAGACAACTTTTTTGCTGTTACCCTGCGGGACGCGGGGCAGGTTGCAATCATTGACGGCGACAGCAAGAAAATCGTCAGTATTGTCGATACGGGCTATGCGGTTCACATTTCAAGGCCATCCGACTCTGGCCGCTATGTTTACACTATTGGTCGTGATGCAAAAATCGCATTGATTGATCTATTCATGAACCCGCCCTCTAAAGTGGCGGAAATTAAAATAGGAATGGAAGCCAGATCTGTTGAGACCTCCAAATATCCTGGGTACGAAGACAAGCTTGCGATAGCTGGTGCCTATTGGCCGCCACAATACGTGCTGATGGAAGGAGATACCCTGGAGCCAAAGAAAATCGTTTCAACCCGGGGAATGACGGTCGACACCCAGGAATATCACCCGGAGCCAAGGGTAGCAGCCATTGTCGCTTCCCATGAACACCCGGAATTCATTATCAACGTCAAGGAAACTGGCAAGGTGCTGCTGGTTAACTACAGCAATATTGATGCACTCTCGGTGGCGACCCTTGAAGCAGCCCGATATCTTCATGATGGTGGTTGGGATTCAACTCACCGCTACTTTCTTACAGCTGCGAACAAGTCAAACAAGATCGCAGTGATAGATTCCAAAGACAGGAATATGGAAGCGCTGATCGATGTAACAGAAATCCCACACCCTGGCCGCGGAGCAAATTTCATTGATCCGACCTATGGGCCTGTCTGGGTTACCAGCGCACTCGGCAATGCAAATGTCACGGCCATCGGTACCGATCCTGAAAAGCACCCAAACAGTGCGTGGAAAGTTGTGAGAACCCTCAAGGGAATGGGTGGTGGCTCGCTTTTTGTTAAGACTCACCCGAAATCTTCCAACCTGTGGGTAGATGTAACGCTGAACCCAGATAAGAAGGTTTCCCAATCTGTCGCCGTTTTCGACATCAACAACATGGATAAAGGCTACGAATCGCTACCTATCGCTCAGTGGGCGGGAGTGGCTGACCAGGGAGCCGCCAGAGTCGTTCAGCCCGAATACAACAAACAGGGTAATGAAGTCTGGTTCTCAGTATGGAACGCCGTCGATAAGACGTCTGCCCTTGTCATAGTGGACGACAAAACCCGTAAGCTAAAGAAAGTGATCAAAGACAAGCGCCTGAAAACGCCAACGGGGAAATTCAACATCTACAACACAAGGAAAGACGTCTACTGATACAGTATTGGGGTCGGAGTAAAGTGCCAGAGTAAATTTACTATGGCACTTTACTCCGACCCCACCGGCTTCGATCAATCTTCGGCCGGCTGATCCAGGTACTCACTCAAACCGTAACCCTTACGTTCACCATCTAGCGTATATTCAGTCATACCCTCACCAACATGAGTACTCGTTCCACTTCGCCGGTTGCGCAGGGGAATAAAGCTCATCACCCTTCCTTCAAGGCTCCGTTTGCGCCCGTCTTCCAGTTCCATTTCGGCTCGCAGGGTCTGGTGGTAATTAGTCCCGGGTTCATATTCGGTAGTCAGTGCCGTCTTGGTAATCCTGACAAGCTCCTGGCCCTCCTGGAATAGACCGCCGCCCTCCCCGTCACCATTAGTGCGAAGAATCATGCCGAGGTCATCACCAAAATTGCAGGTAACCCACCGGTAGGAAGGTGTAGCCTGCCAGTACCGCGGCCCCCACGAATGGTCCCGCAGGCCATGCCCGTTGAACGAAACCGGCGATTCATCCGCAAACTGTATAGTTCCACTGACCCGCATATGTTGTTCTGTGTGGGCGCGAGCAAACTCGTTCCCGTCTCCCGCTTTCCCTACATGACCATAGAATGGACCCACTGCTTCATGAGTAAGATCAATCGAAAGTTCATGCTTCGGGTTTTCCCTGAATGCCTTTCCAGGGTCACTCATTGCTCGCGGATCCTGCATGAATAAAGCAGAACCCTTGTAGCTGGTTTGAACAGTTTCAGTGGGCTTGATGATGTCGATCTTCAGCCCGCCGGCATCCCACCCATCATTATGAGAGATCGATGGCTTCGCGTAGTTGAACCATGCCGAGCCGTCGGGATTCCAGACGATAACTGTCATTTCCGCGTAACCCTCATTTGCACGGTTACCTATGCGAACGAAACCACCCTGATTTTTCTCCTTATCAAAAAAATTGAAGTAGACCGATTCATTGAAATTCTCTTCGGGTCCTAACTCGTGGGTATAGTCATCGTTTGCCGTCAGGTTTCCGTGGATTTTGATCATGTTCTTCACTCCAAATTTTTTTTGATTTACCCATTATGCCTCATCAAATCGACCGAACCCCAGCTACTCACGTAAAGGCGCAAATACCGCATCCCCTCTACAGGGGTATTCGCTGCCTGAACACTTCATAATCAATTGGTGTCCTGTTTTCATATTCGATTCGTTCACGCCTGGACTCGGCCAGCAGGTGATACCTTATCTCCGCCTCTACCTGCACCGCACCGGTATCGCTGCCAACTTCCAATTCGTACTCACGCGGTTCACCACGCGGCAGCCGCGTATCCTGTAAGTCTACAATCAGAGGCCTCCACATGACAGTACGCTCCAATGTATGGTTCTTCACACTAAGGATTTCTCCCCCCTCATCAAGCAGGCGGAGAGACACCGTAAGATGCCGGTCCGGGGTTCCCGTTGGAACATAGTGGGCAGCACCTGTGTTAGTGACCGTCAAACCAAATACTCGCCGGGCCTGCCCCTGGCTTTCTTTTTCAGCAAATTCTATGGTCAGTGCACTCTTTACCATCTCCACATTATGACCTCCGCGCCAGAGGTGCTGTCTACTCGCTCGTACAACACCACCTTCGACCAGAGGTCGCATAACCAGCGGCATGTGGCATTCCACACATCCTAATACGCCGGTTTCACTCACAGCGACCTCGCCTGACGACCCCCTCACATCGATATTCTGGGCCGACCGCGGTGCAAGCCCAGTCTGGATCTCAGCGACGGTGCCACAGGCAGGAAACCGGTAAAAGGTATCCCAGCGGTCACCGTAGACAATGTGGCAACGGACACAAACCTGGTTAGGGTCTTCAATTTTTCTGACCGGGTGTGGTGCATCTGTATCTCCGTACACACCCACTATTTTTCCATCACGATAATGACAGGCAGCACAGGTCACGCCTTCGTGCTGAAGAACGGGATCAAAAGATGGATTTTCCTCAACGATCGGGTCCCACTTATCCTCATCACTATATCCAACTACCTTGTAGGGGAGCTGAACGTCCAACGGCGTGTGACACAGTCTGCAGGCTGGTTGAGCATCTTCAAAATGCCAGTCTCTCTGAAAATAGGGATCGGTCCATGCCTGGCTGTGAATAGTCATCTGCCACTCCTCATAGAAAGCCTGGTGACAGCTCCCACAGTCAGTTGCAGCCAGCCCGGTTATAGATTGCGGGGCTTGCGCTGTATCAACAGGCCAGGCAAACCGATCATCAACGACAAAAATATTCATCGGTCGAATGAACCGCCATGCCAGAAAGACAATCAGTATGATCATGATCGAAACGGTTAGTTTTAATTTCACGGGAGCAAGCTCAAAATGTACAGCGCACTGTCAGGTAAATATTGTCATTGTCAGCCAATGTGCCGAACATACCATGCCGCGAGCCACTGAAAATGTTTGCACCAACTTCTGCCCAAAGATAATCGTTGAATGCGTATCGCAGCGATGGGATCACATAGCTGTCATCTTCCGCAGCACCCCAGAATGCAAACAGGTTTAACGTCAAAGTCTGATGCAGATACTGCTGGGTAAACCTCACAGTCGCAACAGTACGCAGCTGTTTATCCGGTAAAGTGAGGGCGGAGCGATTGCGTTTGTAGTCTTCATAGTCTTGCATCCACTCAGCATAAGCCTGTATACCTATCTGTGTCTCCGAACCAAGTTGCCGCGAATAGCCCATCAGAAACCGCAACTGGCTGTTATTGATGGTAGATTTGACGCCATCAGAATCATCCACCGAGTCGTAGTAACCTGTCTCCAGATTGAGCACGCCACCTGCTAAGGGTCCGGACAAGCTGAAACCTACCGTATTGAGCCGAGGGTATTCAGCCGTCAATTCAGCAGAATTGCCTGTTAGTGCAGGAGCCCGGTAAAAACCCCGTGAGGCAAAGATTGCTGCATCCCAGGAGCCCAGATAGCCAGACAGTTTCAGGGCTATTTCTGGCTCTCCCGGTTCCTTGATACTGCGCTGTGGAACAGCAGGAAATGGGCTGAACTGCTTGTAGTCAGGCATTCGGTCCGCAGTGAAATCGCTGACAACAATCTCCAAAGTCTTCGAGGATAAGAATAAATCCAATTTCAGTGAGTCGCTGCCAAGTTTTAGATATTCCAAGGGCAGACCACTGTAAAAAGCGACCCAATCCTTGGGAAAGACATCATTAATAAATAGAAGGTCCCCCACACCCCAGGTAACTATCTGCCTGCCGCCACGGACTGTAAAGCTGCCGCTGTTATAGTCGATGTAAAACTCGCGGGTCCTGCTGTCACGTTCACTCAGGGCGGCATCATTGATGAAATCGATTTTCCCTGTGAAAGCCACGCTCCCCTCTTCACTACCGGCGTCGGCTTTCAACTGCACCCTTTGTTCATTGAAGGGAACACTACAACGGGTGCCAGGCGAGCAGCCCACATCCGATATTAGGGAAGCCGCCTGCGCCTGGACGAAACCTGACAAATCAACATGTCCTGCATAAGACTGCTTCATCGTGCTGCCAATCATCACAACAGCGCAGGCTATGACAGCCACAAGCCTTAGCGGATCCATTTTCTTGGCGGATTACGCAGATATCGTTCAGTAAACATTTCTTCCGTGAGGCCTATATCATATTTGATCTCATCAAATCGCGCTTGCGTTCTGTGCCCTGTCTGCAGATTTTTCATGGTGCGGCCTGTGATCGTCCAGTGTTGCTCAACCAATTCAATCTGGTCAGCAACAAAAACCCGCACCTTCTCGCCCCTAGCATCAAAAAACTCTTCCCTAAGTGGCAGCCCATGGGACTGGTCAATCCAGGATTTTCGATGCTTATAATCCGCCCGTTCTTTTGGCTCACTCTCTATAACATATGTAACACGCCCGGCAATCTCTTCGGTGCGCAGCAATGTGTGGGTTTCATCATCCGCCACACGACCGGAAACATCCTCGTAGGTAAAATCAGAGCCCACGAAAGAGGAGCGTTTATCGTCGGCGGCTATACGTCGGACCAGTTTGATTGCCGGAATGAATATCCAGCGATCATCTTCCCTTTCAAGATGTTTCCAAACCATGAAAGTCGTGCCTCGAATATCAGAAGGGTTCTGAAAATGAATGTAGTAGCGCTGCCCTCCCCTCTCGCCGGTATCCATGCGCAGCATGGTCATTACTCTCTTGCGCTCCTTTCCCTGGGCGTTAATGAGCCGCATGGTGACTTGTGCGCGCATGTCCTTCCCCGCATGGTAGAAGGCCTGCAGAGAATCGGCCACCAGCTTCGCTGCATCAGGCTCAGCGAATATCGCTTCGCCTGGCACGCAGTTCAGGACTAACAGAAACAATAAGGGTCGCACTGTTTTCAGCCTGCTTAAATGCACTAATTGTCTCCGCTCGTGCTAATGACACCATTTCCGACCGTCCACAGGTGACCGTGAGTGAGCCGGAGCAGACCAGGCAACAGGCAAAGGGTTGTCAGGGAACTGAATATCATAAGCAGTGCGAAGAACACGCCCACCGTCCTATAAGGACCCAACGGTGAGAACACCATAGGCAGAAAGCCAATGGCGATCACCAGGGCGTTTCGTAAGATGGCTCGCGTGGTTTCACCAAACACCATTTGGTTAGCCCGCTCAAGGTCACCGCCTGTCTCTATAAGACAGGCGCGATAGCGCTGTACAAAATGGATAGCAAAATCAATCGACAGACCAAGAGCCAGGGAGGAAACTACCGCGATGGGCATATCGTAATCCTTGCCAGCAAAACCTGCGAGGCCATATGACATCGTAATGGCGAAGGTTAGCGGCAACATCGACAGCAGTCCAAGGCCAACTGAACGAAACAGGATCACCATCAGTACCAGCACAGCGATAAAACCACCCACAATCGCCTTCAACATGCCTCCTACCATGAGATCCTGCCACACCTTGTTAATATAGGTCAGGCCCGACCATCTAAGCGAGATATCACCAGGAGGTGGGTTGGCACGGGTAAATTCTAATAAGCGATGCTGCACCCGCGCCATGATGCGGTTATCGCCCTGCTTCATCTGCACCCAGATATTTGCACTGCGATAATCGTAGTCGACAAATTTATCGAGATCACCCACATTGCCAGACAGCTGGTACAACAACATATACTGGGCAAGTTCTTCCTGATTATCTGGAACCTTACGCCACCGTACGTCCTTGTCATGCAACACATAACCGACCTGACCTATAATGTCTGCCAGTGAAGAGGTCTTGCCAACGGCAGGATCAGTATCCAGTACCCGCTGGAGATTGACCATATATTCGAGGACCTCCGGACGCTTCATGTCATCATCCGCCTTCCCTTCCAGTACCAGGTATGCCATGTAGGTGCCGCCGAAAAGCTTGTTCATGACCCGGTCCGCAATACGCAGCTCGTGGTCCTTGGCGAACCAGTTAACGGGATTATCATTAACGACGGTGCGTGATATTCCCCAGAATCCGACCGCAAGTACCAGCACTGCCAAGATCGAGACGGGCGCAGCGCGATTGAACGCGAACTGCCCAAGCTGCTGCAACTTGCCATTCATACCAGATCCGTCACCCCTGCGCTTGCCCAGCTCGACTTGAAGTTCATCCTCACTGATCAGCATGATGGATGCAGGTATAAAGGTGATGGTCAGTAGCCAGGCCATCAAGATACCGATTGCAACGAAGGCACCAAATACCTGAACGGGTGGTATTGGGGCCAGCAAAAGGGACGCAAAGCCAATACTCGAAGTCAGTGAAGTAAATAACATGGGTGTATACAGTGCATCCATAGTTTGCCGCAGAGTCTCACGTCTGTCTCCGATACCGGGGTAACGATCATAAAAGTCGCTGAGAATATGTACCGAGTCCAGAACAGCAATGGGCATGAGAAAAACGGGGATCATGCTGGACATAATATGTACGGTGAAGCCAAGGCCAATCAACAGCCCCATCCCTAAAATCACGGTACACATGGCAACCGCCATCACCGGCAGAATCAACGTCATTTTGCGGAATAACAGCCACAATAATAGAAAGATCATCATGCCGCTTATCGGTGACATGATCCCCATCTGAATAAACATCTCGATGCCGAAGCTATCCTCTGCAATGGGTAGCCCGGCGAGATAAAATTTTTGCCCTTCCGTTAGCTCCCTGCCCGCCAGCGAACTAATTTCGCTGCCAATGCGCCTCGCCTGATCCTTGGCAACAATAGGGACGTAGACAGCAATGCCGGTGCCGTCAGCTGATATCAGCTTATCTGCCAGCAACGGGTTGTCGGCAATAGTCCCACTTAAAGCTTCGCTCGCAGCTAAGGTTTCCGGCACCTCACGCATGATGCGACGCACTTCCAACTGGCCCTCTTTGATGGTGACATCATTTGTGGTTGTGAGGCTGACGACATCGTCGGTAATAACGCCAGGTATCAGAAGAATTCCATCAATGATGCGCGATACTTTTTCCAGTGTGGCTGGTCTGAATGCACCCGCCTCATCGGTTAGGCCGAATACAATAAGGTCGTGGATGGTAAAGTTTTTCTTGATCCCGTCATACAGGACCCGGTCAGGCTGGTCTGCCGACAACATATTCTCTGGATCAGTATCGATATGGATCTTGATGAACTGGGTTGCGAACAGGATCGTCAACAGGCATATCACCGCCAAGGTCGCTTTCGGGGAGTCCATGGACTGCTCAATCACCCGCTTCAGCACTTCTTAACCCTCCTTTCCAGTACAGCCTTGTGACACGGCGCTGGCACAACTGCCGCACTATTCTCGCCCTTTTTTCACCAACATCAAAGCCACAAATAACGCACGACTGACGCTTCCCTTCAGTCACTGAATAGGGTACAAACTCTTTCTTTTTATGTCTGAGAGAATTATATGTCCGATGCCGACGCAAAAGACTCACCAGAACAGGCAGAGTTCCGCGCTCAATGCCAGGACTGGTTAGCTAAAAATCATCCGGGCAGACCACCTGTCAAACTTCCACAGGGCGCACTTGAACTTTATGACCCGGCGGCCTTAGCATGGCTGCAGAAATGGCAAAAGTCGGCCTATGACGCTGGTATGCTCGGCTGTGACTATCCGACGGAAGTTGGTGGTGGCGGCAAAACAGATTGCCAGGCAATCGCCAACCAGGAGATGCAACAGGCCAGAACACCCTATCTGCCTAATGTCATTGGAATGGGCATGGCGGCGCCGACTATTTTTTTCCACTCCCAGGATGACGTCAAAGCAGAACTCTTGCCGAAGTTACTATCTGGAGAAGAAATCTGGTGCCAGGGGTTCAGTGAACCAGGCGCAGGGTCAGACCTCGCCAATCAGCAAACCTTCGCCGAACGTGATGGTGACAACTGGGTGATCAACGGCCATAAGGTATGGACTTCTCTTGCACATTTTGCCACCTGGATGATCTTGCTCTGTCGTACCAGCAAGGATGACAAATACAATGGGCTGTCCTATTTCGTCGTCCCGATCAAGTCCGCTATTGGCAATGGTGTCACCATAAAACCGCTGATCAAGATAACCGGTGGAACTGGATTCAATGAGGTCCTGTTTGAGAACCTCGTGGTGGAAGATCGCTATCGACTGGATGATGTAGGTGCTGGCTGGAAGGTTGCCATGACCACCCTTGCCCATGAGCGCGGTGCTGGCCCCATGGTTACACCGGCTTCAGGTGGTATGTCCCTTGAGGAGGGTGAAACTGTTTCTACATCCAATGCCATGTCGCTTGTTGACCTGGCCCAAAGCCAGAAGCGAAACAACAAAACTGCCGCCGATGATCCGATGATTCGTGATGAAATTGTCAAACTCGTCATTCGCCAGGAAGGAATGCGACAGACAATGCGAAGAATGACGGTACCACCCTTGACAGATCACCCCATGCGGATACCACTGCAGTCAAAGCTCAATTACACCGAACTGTTCCAGGATATGGCAGAGCTCGCCTACCACATCGAAGGTGCAGCCAGTTCCCTCAATGTTACTGATGAAAATGCTCCCGCAGGAGGACAATGGCCATTCGCTTTTATGAACAGCTTTGGTATGACCATCGCCGCGGGCACCAATGAAGTGCAACGCAATATTCTAGGTGAGCGCGTACTTGGCTTGGCCAAATCAAAATAGCCGGAGATAGGACTATGACAGAACGACCAAAAAATTTCGGCTTTAGTGAAGACGAAACCATGCTGCGTGATTCTGCGCGAAAGTTTTTCCAGGACAATTGTCCAGTAGACAAGCTTCACTCACTCGTCGCCTATGATCATGATGTTAATCGCAGCAACGATTGCAACTGGGACAGGGATCTCTGGCAACAAATTGTAGAACTGGGGTGGACTGCAGTTTGTATACCGGAAGCGGCAGGTGGCGTCGGCATGCCCCTTGTGGCAGCTGTCGCTTTGGCGGAGGAGGCTGGAAAAGCAGCTTTCCCCTCACCACTACTCGCCACATTTAATGCCACTTTCGTACTAAACGCCTGCAAATCTGACGCTGCAACTAAGGCGCTGACTGAAATTGCGGCAGGTAAAGCAACCAGTCTTGCAGTCACGAATCAGCAAGGAAGCTGGGAACCAGCTGATACTGATGTTTCGATAGATGGAGGCAAACTTAATGGCGTATCCTATTATGTACAGGAAGCGAGGAAAGCAGACCAGTTCCTCGTCAGTGCGACACACGCAGACGGTGTTGGTCTTTACCTGGTAGACAGCAACGCAGATGGTGTGGAAATAGTCCCCGACAACATAATAGACCTGACCCGTGACCAAGCGCACATCGAGTTCAACAATGCAGATGCCATAGAACTCGCTGCGCCCGGAACCGGTATCGACGTGATCAACCAGGCACTTCCTGCAATCCTCTGTATCGTTTCTGCTGACATGGTAGGTGCTGGCGAGTGGCTGTTGCAAACTACCGTGGAATACGCCAAGACCCGCGTCCAGTTTGACCACCCCCTTGGTTTTTTCCAGGCGGTAAAACATCCCCTGGTGAACGTTATGCTGGATATAGACCGGGCCAAGTCTCTCACCTATAACGCCGCCTGTGCGGTGGATACGGAACCTGAAGCAGCTGAAAAGTTTGCCCGTATGGCGAAATCACAGGCTGGCGATATGGCGGTATTCTCATCAAGCCGCGCCGTGCAGTTTCATGGTGGCATCGGCTTTACCTGGGAATGTTTCGTACACCTGTTCTTCAAGCGACAAATGCACAACCAGGTATTGTACGGTGACGCTAAATATCAGCGCGCCAAACTGGCCGACATGCTGATTGGCGACATCGCCTGACGCCAGGCCAATAAGACCTGGCATCGAAAGATCCGGCGCTTATTTCCTGAGATTTCCGGAAGGAATAGCGGCCCCCGCTATTTACCCTTAAAGACCGGTGCCTCTTTCTTGACAAAGGCCTGGACAGCTTCCCTGTGATCTTCAGTCATGAAGCAGCGCATCATGTGCATGGCCTCAAGATCGAACACATCGCTGAGAGATCCATTCTGGGCTGCATTCAGGTTTTTCTTCATGTAGCCAATAGCCGTAGTGGCCAGGCTCGCCAGATGCTCAGCATAGGCTTTTGCCTCTGCTTCAAATGTACTTGCACCAGCCACCTTGTTGACAAGTCCCAGTTCAAAGGCCTGCTGGCCTGAGATAATGTCCGCTGTAAAATATAATTCCCGCGCCTTTGCGGCACCCACCAGGTAAGGCAGAAAATAGGATCCGCCATAGTCACCGGGGACTCCAATTTTTGAAAAAGCCGTTGTTATCTTGGCCGTATCCAAAGCAAATCGCAGATCACAAGCCAGCGCCAGTGACAACCCTGCTCCTGCTGCCGGTCCTGGAATCACCGCGAGTGTTGGTTTGGGCATCTCATGCAATGTGCGGCTGAGTTCCATTCCGCTTCGCAGACCCTGAACACGCTCTTCGAGGCTGAGTGGTTCACTCTTGTTTCCACTACCCGCATCACTGGCAAAACCCTTGACGTCACCCCCGGCGCAAAAAGCACCACCGGCACCTGTGAGCACTAGAGCCCGAACATTCCTGTCCGCCGCAACCCTTGACACAGCTTCATGGAGAGCAGTCATCATAGGCCCGCTCATGGCATTGCGTGCCTCAGGGCGATTCATGGTCAAGGTACAGACACCATTTTCAAATGTTTCTATTAAGTCTTCAGACATGTCAATCCGATTTCAGTTATGGGAGCAGAGAATAGTATGAGAAAAACAAGCTCCCGCCAAGTGCTTGGATGGAAGAACCCACTCATCCCGATCTGAGGACCCGGTCTACCCAAATTTGTATAATTGTCGAATGGCAGGCTTTCGCAAAGTTACTCCCGGCGTATTCGATGCTGCAGTAATGGCATTCAGTGTTCGCGATGAACATGATTTTCTGGAATCTCGTTTCCTGGATCGAAACGGTCAGGTCGTCGCGAAGGTTATTCGATTCCTAGATGATGACGAGGAACTGCTACCCGAAGCAGACCTGCTGATCGCTGATCCTTTGCCTCGTACTGGAATCGGAAAAACTTCCTAATTGCTTGAAAGACCACCTTAGCCACATCCCGGCACACAAATTCATCGCTACCGTTGCTCCCTTCCGGGCCTGGCGGAGTTCACAATTATTTATTGCGAGAGGACCAAGGTGGAATGCTTATTATACAGCAACCCGATCTTGTTGGATATTGGCCAGGACCGACGATAGTGGTGCAATCCGCTACCTCCGAATCACCCCATGGCCAGGCTGTTTACCCAATGCTCTTCTGAGACGATAGCGATAGGATGGCCCAGTTGTTTAAGTTCGACGCCTTTTTCTATGCTGCGACCAAAGGTCGTATGAATCCAGTCCGGGCTGCATAATTCCCCAATAACCAGGTAATCTGTCTCCTGACCCGGCATCTGCACTACGTCACCACCCATTTCCGTGATGGTTTCCTCGCAATCAAATTTTGACCCAAACACGAATCTACCTGTCAGGCAAAAAGTCTTTCCTGAAAAGTCTATGCTGGGTGCCGGTTTATCCAGTGGCAGCGTCGTGGGTCTGTTCGGTTCCTGGTACAAGGCGCTCTCACCCGTCAAATCACGAAGCGTTTCCAATAGTTCCTGCTGCTCGTCTTCACTGAGTATTCCATCTTTAAGCATTTCGACCAGCCGCACATAGAGCACGTTGACGGGCCACTTAACAGCAATCTCGCGATGATTCTCGATCCATTGCGCTATGAATATCGCTTCGTTCTCATCAACCACGCCATCCGCAATAACACCCCTGCTGATACCTATCAATTCATCAATAAGCCGATCCTGCACCCGACCAGCATTTCTTGATCTTGTCGTTTTTCCCACTGCCAACCTCCTTGAACCTACTTCGGCGTCATCTCTTGCATAGCCGCCTGTTGCTGCCAGGTTGCTCATATCTCATTAAAATCCCATTAAGATCGAAGCACCAGTTTTCAGTCGGCGGTCCACGCCGTGACATACTTACCGGGGTCAATCAACTCTTTGGATTCGACGTTACTATCGTTCTCACCAAGGTACAGGAATCCCGCGATTTTCTCTTTTTCAGCCAAACCCAGACCATCACACACGACCCTGCTGTAAGCCATACTGCCGACTCTCCATTTAGCGCCCACTCCCTGCGCATATGCCGCTAACAACATGTTTTGCTTTACCGCGCCAGTAGACAGCAATCTCTCCACCTCAGACACCTTAGCGCGCTTAGTAACACAAACCACGACTATCAGTGGCGCGCGCAGGGGTTTGTTCCTGATTTTCTCCAGGGCTGATGAGCCTAATGACGAATCCTCGGTCAACTTTGCGCGGGCGTACAGTGCACCCAGATTTTGCCTCGCATCACCGCTGATGGTGAGGAAACGCCATAATCCCACGTGTTTATGATCCGGCACTTGCAGAGCCGCCAGGACAATGTTCTCCAGTACTGCCGAGTCAACTTCCCCAGACAAACTGGAAGACGACACCTGACCATAAATTGCCTCTAGTGCTTCCACCCGATACTCAAATATGCTGAAGTTACCGCTACCATACTTGAAACATGCTCCAGAGGTAAATGCTCTGGTTGCACAGAGGACGGCTTCTATTGCTAGAATCAAGCTTTACACGGATTATTACTGAATGATTCAAGACCATCGACCTTATGCTGTAAAACGTTTCCTGTACCATTTCGAGCGCTGGTACACCGATCATTTTATCTCACCGCAACTAGAGGAACTGGGTCCAGGTCACTGCATGATGAAACCCTGGAACGTGAAGGTTCACGGCAAACACATACGTATTGGAAATAGCGTGCACATCGTAACCACACCCGACAGGAAGGTTTCACTTTCCACCTGGTCCTTCGACGAACACCAGGGACATATCAACATTGGAGATAACGTCCTTCTATGCCCAGGTGTTCGCCTCGACTCTGCCAGCGAAATCAATGTAGGCGACAACTGTATGTTCGCCGCAGGCAGCTACGTGACCGATGCAGACTGGCACGACATATATGATCGCTCCAGGCCTGTCGGTAAGACCAAAATAATTACACTGGCTGAGAATGTGTGGGTTGGGGACGGCGCTATCGTCTGCAAGGGCGTTACGATCGGCAAGAACAGCGTCATAGGAGCAGGTTCTGTAGTAGCCAGTGACGTCCCCGAGAACTCAATTGCTGCAGGAAATCCAGCCAAAGTTGTCAAGCAACTTGACCCTGATAAGGAACTCATCACCCGGTCAAAAATATTTGACGATGTGGAACAACTGGATAAAGAAATGGATGAAATTGATCGCATGATGCTCCAACCCAACTCCTATATTGGGTGGATCAGATCAAAAATATTTCCAAAAAGAGGTGACTAGCCTGGTGCAAAATCCTTAAGCCCAATTTGGGCACAGGTATTATTGTCGCCAGACCCTGACCTCAGCCGGTAGTGCCTCCTCATGAGTTCGATGCGAATTGATATCAATCCCACCTCTCCTCGCAAAGCTGGCGCTCACCGCAAGCCGCTCAGGCGAACAGCGGTTCATGACATCAACGAATATTCGCTCGGTAATCTGTTCGGCAAATTCTTCATGCTCCCGGTACGACACAAGATATTTCAGCAAACCCTCGTGACTAATACTATTGCCATTGTATTGAATCAGGATACTCGCACTGTCCGGCTGCCCCGTTAGCGGGCACAGCGATTTAAACAGGTGCGTAAAAACGGATTCTCTAACGATGGTGGAGCTCTCAACCTCAATGAAATCCGGATTCCAGTAATATTCCGAAATTTCCACGTCCAGGTTGTCCAGGCTGTTACCTACCAGTGAACCAAGCCCGACATGTTGGACCTGTTCTGGTGTCATAAAAGAAACACTGACCGGGGCGCGTGCAGCAAGCGTCAGGTCAGATTCCAGTGTGGAGATAACTTCGTTTCGATGATTAAAGGGGGTATTGCAGTAGGAGCCCAGATAAAGCTTCAGGGATCGTGATTCAATCAAATTAGGCGAATTACCTGGTATCTGGAACTGAGCCAGTACTGCTTCTGGTTTGCCTTTTCCGTCAACCCAGGAAAATTCATATGCGTTCCAGATATCCATTCCTTTGAATGGCAATGAGGTCTCAATGATGCCCAGCTTCTTTCGCTGTTCCTCTCTAGGAATAGACTGCAGTAAAGAAGGCGTATACGTGGTTATGTTCTCCACCTTTCTTCCAACCTCCATTTCATCAGCCATAGATTAAAGCTCCCAAACATGGGTATCCAAGCGACCCAGTTCACTTTATACGAACCCATTTGTCAATAAATAACGCTCTGCAGCACCAGTGTTGGCACAACTGGTCGAAATTCAGCGATGAGACGTCTTGCAAAATGTCTCTTCGCTTCTACTTAGGAAGTTATATAATGGCGTGCTTTTCGGAATCTACGCTACTTTTATGTCTGCTGTACTGCTCCTGCTCACCATTTTTCTTCTTTCTCCAGAAATATTCAGCAACCCTCTTGAAGAAATTGTGGTGACTGCTACAAGAAATAAACAAGCGGTTGGCAGCCTGTCCTCCAACATTTCCACGATCAATTCAGCCAGCATCGATTCCGTCAATCACACCCACATCAACGAAGTGATGCAGCGAATAGCGGGCACCTGGATCAGCAGGGGCAACGGACAAGAACACCTGACCGCCATTCGTTCACCGGTGCTAACTGGAGCCGGTGGATGTGGAGCATTCCTGATGTCACAGGATGGTATTTCCGTTCATGCTTCGGGCTTCTGTAACGTCAACGAACTGTTAGAATCCCATAGCGAGGTTGCTGAACGGATTGAGGTCGTCAAGGGGCCTGGATCAGCACTACATGGTTCCAATGCCATGCACGGTCTGGTCAATGTACTTACGCCTGCAATCTCAACCCCTGGATCCCGACTGCAGTTGGAAGCAGGTGGGCACGCATACACCCGTGTCAAACTAAATCATCGCAGAGAGAACTGGCGAGTTGATTTTAGCGGCACTACCGATGATGGCTACAAGGACGACTCAGGGTTCGGGCAACAAAAATTGACTGCCAAATTTCGGGGCGATCTTACTGATTTTAGTGCTACAACAACCTTTTCATATACCAACCTAAACCAGGAAACCGCAGGTTTTGTTCAGGGCGTCAGCGCCTATAAAGTATCAAGTTTGAAGAAGACTAACCCGAACCCGGAGGCCTTTCGCGATGTGCGATCTGCGCGGATAAATTCAAGATTAGAGAAACAGCTTGCTGATGACCATTTACTCACTATCACCCCCTACGCCCGCCACATAGACATGACATTTTTGCAGCATTTTCTGCCGGGGCAGGCAAGAGAAGAGAATGGTCACACCAGCATCGGCATACAAACAAGCCTATACAATGGGAATAGCTGGGTTATTGGTTTTGATGGTGAAATAACGAGGGGCTTCCTCAAGGAAACTCAGGCTGAAGCAACTCAGGGGAGTCCATTCCTGGTGGCAACGATTCCACAGGGGGATCACTATGATTACAAGGTAGATGCCAATACGGTTGCCTTTTTTGCTCAATATAACCTATCACTTTCCAACAAGACCAACCTGATCTTTGGCTCTAGACTCGAACGAGTGTCTTTCGACTACGACAACGAGATCCTGGATGGCCGCGCCCGGGCGGATGGAAGCAGTTGCAGCTTCGGCGGCTGCCGTTTCAGCCGACCAGCGGACAGGGACGATTCGTTCACAAACTTCTCACCAAAGCTGGGGCTGATTCATCTGTTCAGTGACAACCACCAGTTGTACCTCCAATTAGCACAGGGATTCAGGGCACCTCAGGCAACGGAGTTATATCGTCTACAGGCAGGTCAAACAGTCAGCACGATAGATTCCGAGGAGCTTGACAGCCTGGAGTTTGGTCTCCGAGGCGGGAACAACAATACCTCCTACGATGTTTCTATCTACACCATGACCAAGGACAATTTTGTCTTTCGTGACAACAACCGCAGCAATGTAGATAACGGTGAAACCTCCCATCAAGGTGTTGAACTCACTTTGCGATGGCAGGTTTCCGACACCATATCCAGCAACCTGTTCTGGAGCCTGGCCAGACATCAATACGAGAATAATCCTGCATTAGTAAGTACACCTATATCAGGCAACGATATAGACACGGCCCCGAGGACAATGGGGTCATTCAACATTACCTGGCAACCAGGAGCCAGAAGCTGGTCCGCAGAGTTCGAGTGGGTTCATCTCGGGGACTACTACACGGATCCACAGAACACGACCAAATATGAGGGTCACGATCTCCTTAACCTGCGTTTTTCATTCGATTTCACCACCAGGTGGACTGGATTTCTTCGCCTAATGAATCTGACAGATACGGACTACGCGGAGCGGGCAGACTTCGGGTTCGGCAATGAAAGGTATTTCATCGGCGAGCCAATTTCACTGTACCTGGGAGTTCGACACTCCCTCTAGCAGGTTGCTTTTCAGCAGCCTGCTAGAGCATGCTTTATTCCTCCTGGTAACTGGGTTACATTCTTCCAATACATTTCGCTAGATACTTGCAATGAAATCACGAGCCGCCGTGGCCTGGGAAGCAGGCAAATCACTGACCATCGAAGAAGTCGAAGTAGCAGGCCCGAAAGCTGGGGAAGTACTCGTCCGAATGGTCGCGACCGGCGTCTGCCATACGGACGCCTTCACCTTATCGGGCGCCGACCCGGAGGGAATATTCCCATCTATCCTGGGTCATGAGGGCGGCGCTATCGTTGAAGAAGTGGGCGCAGGTGTTACATCTGTTGTTCCTGGTGATCATGTCATACCTCTCTACACTGCTGAGTGTGGCAGATGCAAATTCTGTACATCCGGAAAAACAAACCTCTGTTCTTCCGTTAGAGCAACCCAGGGCCAGGGATTGATGCCGGACAGCAGCACCCGTTTCAGTTGTAATGGTAAAGAAGTATTCCACTATATGGGAACTTCCACTTTTTCTGAATATTCCGTCGTTGCAGAAGTATCACTCGCGAAAATCAACAAAGAGGCACCCCTGGATAAGGTGTGCCTGCTAGGTTGTGGCGTGACAACCGGCATTGGTGCTGTTACCAAAACTGCAAATGTAGAGCCAGGTGCCAGCATCGCCATTTTTGGACTTGGTGGTATTGGTCTCAGTGTGGTTCAAGGTGCTGTACTCGCCAATGCCGGGCGAATAATTGCCGTGGATACCAATTCTGATAAGTTCGAAATGGCAAAGTTGCTGGGAGCGACCGACTGTGTCAATCCAACGGATCATTCCGGACCAATACAAGACGTGATTGTCGACATGACAGACGGTGGCGTTGACTATTCCTTTGAATGCGTAGGTAATGTTGATCTCATGAGATCTGCATTGGAATGCTGCCACAAGGGCTGGGGAGAATCCATCATCATCGGTGTCGCCGGGGCTGGCCAAGAAATTAGTACCCGCCCTTTCCAGCTTGTGACAGGGAGAGTTTGGCGAGGCACCGCCTTTGGCGGGGTTAAGGGTCGATCAGAACTACCTGGTATGGTTAATCAATATATGGACGGTGAAATAAAGCTCGATGAATTTATTACCTTTACAATGCCCCTGGACGATATCAACCAGGCTTTCGACTATATGCACGAAGGGAAGAGTATCCGGAGCGTTATTCTTTACTAGCAGGCTCTTGTCCAAAGCCAAGAACTGGAGCACCAGGTCTGGGTAAACCGAAATTCAGTAAATACCCGGCTTACTTATCCTTGCGCCTATCATCATTCTTCCTTCTGGAGTCGGGTTCCGTTTCAACCCTGCCTGACCCGCGGCGATCATCATTGGTATCTCGCCGGTCTTTATTCCCGCTCCTTTTTTCTACACCATCCTTTTTTGAACGATCACCCATATCTAGCCTCCAATAATCGAGCAATACAACCTAGAGAATTACGAGGATACTGTCAAACTTCCTCGACAATTGGCACTCCTGAAATTCGGTAGATTCAATTGCAATAAGCTCAATTGCCATAGGTAGACTCAATCGCTTGACGAAGTCGCCTAAGATACATAGAATTCGCGCCTTCGATTGCAGCGTGTCCCCTTCGTCTAGAGGCCTAGGACACCGGGTTTTCATCCCGGCAACAGGGGTTCGACTCCCCTAGGGGACGCCACATTCGAGCCACGTTGCAGAACACAGCAATGATTGTCAAAATGAAGCCATCAGGCTAGAAAATAAGAGAAATTGTGCGGGAATAGCTCAGTTGGTAGAGCACGACCTTGCCAAGGTCGGGGTCGCGAGTTCGAATCTCGTTTCCCGCTCCAATTTTAAAGGCCTGTAGGCGTTTATTATCAAGAGATAGTTGCCTCTATCCGCATATCCGGCACCAAACACAATTTCGGCACACGCCATAATAAATCTCCGCGATAACCATCACCACCCATTGTTGACCCGGCCCACAACATTGGTCTTTTGTTTTTATCAACGCATCCCGGGCAAAGCGGATCTGAATGATGAAGCCATTACTTACTGGCAAGTAGGATCGTCATGTTCCACAACAAAATGGCGAGAGCCGTTTAGATAGAGAAATCCATCATCGCCGTTAACCATGGAATATTGATCTCTATTCCCACCGTTGTAGT
>Ga0187833_10001359_pt1 | contig 27951 bp, 22 predicted proteins | sample ETNtaG_37_FD_167968 | JGI IMG/M metagenome (GOLD analysis project Ga0187833, IMG submission 167968) | Marine microbial and viral communities from oxygen minimum zone, Eastern Pacific Ocean - ETNP2014_SV_400_PacBio MetaG (Illumina Assembly) | ecosystem: Environmental > Aquatic > Marine > Hypoxic...
ATTGAAGCGGTACAGACAGTTTCCACTACGTTACAACTGTCTGTATTATCCTGAACTCTAACTTTAAAGGTGGTACTAACAACGGGGGCAGGTCATTAAAGGAGAAACAATTACTTCTAATGGAAACTAATTGTTTTGGTAACAAGAATTGAATGAACCACGGCAATTATTTTCTCTGAGTTGCAAAACGAAAATATGAAAATATTAATAACGGGAAGTAATGGTCTTATTGGATCTGAAGCAGTTGTCTATTATGATCAGCAGGGAAATGACGTATATGGAATTGATAATAATATGCGCAAGCTATTCTTTGGTGATAAAGGTGACACTGCTTGGAACCTGCAACGAATAAGAAAAAGCTGTAAAAACTTTATCCATTATGACATAGATATTCAGGATTATGAGCAAATATGTTTTCTTTTTAGTAAAAACAGATTTGATGTCGTAATTCACTGCGCGGCTCAACCATCTCATGATAAAGCTCGCGATATTCCATTGTTAGATTTTGGAGTTAATGCTACAGGAACAATACACCTTCTTGAAGCAACGAGGAAGTATTGCCCGGATGCTGTCTTTATTCATATGAGCACAAACAAGGTTTATGGTGATGCGCCTAATGAACTGCCTCTAAAGGAAACAAATACCCGTTGGGATTATTCAAATTCTGAGGATTATAATGGTATTAATGAAAATCTGCGCATTGATCAATGTCTTCATTCTCTGTTTGGAGCGTCCAAACTCGCGAGTGATATTGTAGCTCAGGAATATGGCCGCTATTTCGGAATGAAAGTTGGGGTTTTCCGGGGGGGGTGTCTGGCAGGACCACAGCACAGTGGAGTGGAGTTGCATGGATTTTTGTCCTATCTCGTTAAAGCTGCCTTAAATAATATTCCTTATACTGTTTATGGATATAAAGGCAAGCAGGTGAGAGACAATATTCATAGTCGAGATGTAATAAAAGTATTTGAGGCTTATATTGATAATCCACGCCCTGGAGAAGTATATAATTTAGGGGGGGGAAGAGAGAATTCAATATCGGTGATTGAGGCAATAAATATGATCGAGGAATTGGCCAAAGTTAAAATTCAATGGGAGTATAGTGATACCAATAGAATAGGCGATCATATCTGTTACATTTCAGACCTGACAAAACTGAGTAGTCATTTTCCAGATTGGAAAATAACCATATCTTTAGAAGACATGTTAAGTGAAATAATTGATTTTGAAAGAAGAAATAGCATAGTCACCTGAGAACATAGATTCCCACATTCGTGGGAATGACACATAGCGCATGAATATCATTCCCGACTTGATCAGGACTCTATAAACATTGCAATTCCTATACATTTAATTAGATACAAAGTGAAAAATGTTCATTTTCTTACCGGTAAAGATCAAATCCCTGACTATTTAACCACACCTGTATACTATAACGAGAAAGCTTTATGCGAGAGGGGATATAAAACAAGTTTTTTCTATAAGCTTTCTGAAAAATTTCTCTCATGTGATATTTTATGCCTTGTCTCCAAACCAGTTATACGTATGTTGAATGAAAACCAGGCGGTGTTTAGAAAGGATGGACCGATTCTTTCTTTTATTGAAAGGTGCAGAAAATATACAAATAAAATTATCTGGATGGATATCTCGGACAGCACAAGTGTCACTCATTTTGAGCTGCTCCCTTATGTGGATTTGTATTTAAAGAAACATTTACTTAAAGATAAAACTCTATATCAAAAAGAATTCTATGGCGGTCGTATCTTTACTGATTTCTACCATAAGAAATTTGGAATTGTAGATTCTCAACGTTTTAACCAATTTTATCCTTTAGACCTGAAATATGTTTATAAAGTTGGTCTATCATGGAATATGGGTATTGGAGATATGTACAATGCTTTTTCAAAAAAAAATGCTATACGTCGCCTTTTCCCTTCTTATATCCCCGCAAGTTATAAAATTCCTTTTACAGATCCTCTGAAAGAAAGAAAATATGATATTTTTTTAAGAACATCATCAGCTCTTGCTCGTGAAACAGTTGCTTTCCATCGCCAGGAGCTTATAAAAAGATTAGATGAAATATTACAAAAGAATAATTCAATATCCGGCTCAGTTAAAGGGAAGATCCCTCTAAGAATGTTTAGAGAAATGATGGGGGATTCAAAAATTACGTTTGGCCCTTTTGGTTGGGGTGAGTTGAACGTAAAAGAATACGAAGCATTAATTTTTGGAGCGCTTTTGGTCAGACCGGATATCTCTCATATGGAGACGTGGCCTGATATCTTTATTGAAAATAAGACTTATTGGCCTTTTAGCTGGGGATTTGATGATTTAGAGTCTGTTGTTTTAGAATGCTTGAAGGATGAGCAGAAGAGATTAAGGATAGCCCGTAACGGCCAGGAGGCTTATAGAGATTCAATTTCCCAGGCGGGTATGGAAAAATTCTGCGATTGGTTTATCCAACAAATAGAAAAATAAATAAGAAAATGAAGACTTTTGCAGAGAAACAATTTGATGAACTTTTTGCTGAGAAACCAGTTGTAAACTATGAATTTTCTAGTGAAAATATGGGAAGAAGAGATAGAAGGATTGCAGAATGCTTGTTGGAATATGGAATAAAGGAGAAAAAATGCCTTGACGTGGGACCTGGCACAGGGAGGTGGCTCCAGTTTATAAAGAATCATGAGGCCGATTATATAGGGGCTATAGATGTCTCGGAAGAATCTTTAAAGCGATGCACCTCTATATGTGATAAAACACAAAAGGCAAATGTTGAAACAGATAAATTCGATTTTGAGTCTGACTTTTTCGATATTGTAATCTCTTTTGAGGTTCTTGAGCATCTGAGAAATCCGGATAATTATTTATCAGAAATTCTAAGAATTACCAAAACAGGCGCTATTATTATTATAGCTGTGCCGAATTTAGTTTCCCTGATTTCTCGTTTAAGGGTACTTTTTGGCTTTCTCCCGGCAGCGGTTGCTGCGGATGAGACACATGTAAGGTTTTATCGTCAAAAAGATATTACTAGGCTCTTAAATACTTACGAATTAAGACCGATATTTATACCTACTTCAATATCATTAAATCCCTTAAAACCGAAAAGTAAATTTTCTCTGCCTTCAATCAAGCTATTATCATCTTTGGATGATAGCTTGTTATTTATGATTCGGAACGATATGAAACAATATTAATTCATTCCTGTTCCCTCTGCAATACTTAAACTTATAAAACCTTTTAAATTATGTTTTGTAAAACTGCTATAAGAAAAATATACAACACATTGCCTTTTAAAGTTCCTCTGCCATTGAATATTTATTTACTTGCAAGAGACAGATTAAGACTTTTAAACAAGAAAAAAACCGTAGTTAAAGAAATTAACGGTATCACATATGAATTACAATTAAATCAGTTAATAGACTCATCAATTTATTATGATGGTTGTTTTGAGCCAAACACTGTTTCTTGTATTAAGAAATTATGTAAGGAAGGTATGACTGTCATTGATATAGGGGCAAATATCGGTTGCCATACATTGCTTTTTGCAAAAATAGTTGGAGATTCAGGAAAAGTAATTGCCTTTGAGCCCATGGAGTGGGCTTTAAAAAAATTGAGGAGGAATATTAACCTGAATAATATTGATAATAACATTATTGTTGAGAAAATGGCTTTGTCTAACAAGAAAGAAATTAAAGAGTTGCTTTTTAAATCGAGTTGGACAATAGATAGCAAAAAACTGCCTGAATCACAAATCCCTCAAAAAATAAATATGGAGACACTTGATGAGTACGTGTCAAGTAATGGGATTGAGCATATTGATTTAATAAAATTAGATGTCGATGGGTATGAATTTAAAGTTTTAAAGGGTGCGTTTAAGACCTTAAAAACACACAAGCCAGTGATTATTACAGAAATTGGGTTTTACTCATTGGAAAGAGTTGGAGATAAGGCCGAAGATATGCTTTCTTTGCTGGAATCTATAGGTTATCAATCATACTCTGAAAAAAATTTGATACCTTATGAAAGTGTTGATAAGGTTCTTAACTCAATTCCTCATGGAGCGACAATAAATATTGTCTTAATGAATGGAATTAACAGATTCTAATAAATGGATTAATGAAAAGGAACTTAGATATTTTATTTATACATCCACCCTATGAAAGGCTAATGGGCTTTTCGCTTCGCGGCATCCCAAGCGGTGTTTTGGGATTAGCTACTTATATAAATCAAAATGGTTTTAAATCTTTTGTGTACAATTCTGACTCCAGTCTAGATGATGGGATAGTAGATTATGATAACAAGAACAGGGCAGAGATGCAAAAATCATATGGTGAACGGATTGATGATGATGATTACTATGTCTGGAAGGAAATAAGAGATACTATTAAGATGTATGATCCGCGCTTTGTAGGTATTTCTATTATGACTCCGGCGTTGCATGGTAGTCTGAAAATTGCCAGAATTGCGAGAGAATTAGGGAGAATTGTTCTAATAGGAGGGACTCATGTTACTATTGTCAAAGAGAAGGCCTTAGAATTAGATTTATTTGATTTCGCGTTTTTTGGTGAAGGTGAGTATTCGGTTATTGAATTTTTAAATTCATATCCTGATATTGAAAAGCTAAGAAAAATCAAAGGGCTAGGGTTTGTAAATGAGGGTAAGATGATTTATAACGGATTTCCTGAGAGAATTAAGAACCTTGATTCTTTACCTTTCCCGGACAGAAAACTATTAGTTTTTAACGAACGTTATATGAAAACAGATCTGTCTTCAATTATGGCCAGCCGTGGCTGCCCACATGATTGCAGTTTCTGCGCATCAGTACCAATCTGGGGGCGGCATGCAGTTTTTCGCTCACCAGAAAACATAATACAAGAGATCAAATACTTGCGAGATAATTATGGTATCAGAGAATTTAGGTTTTATGATGATACCTTTACAGCAAAGAAAAAGAATGTAATCAATTTCTGTAAGCTTTTAGTAAGCACTTTTGGGAAGAAATATTTCACATGGTGGTGTCTAAGCCGAGTAAATACTATTGATGAAGAGATTCTATACTGGCTAAAAATGTCAGGCTGTGATCGTATTGACCTTGGTATAGAGTCAGGTAGTGATAAAGTATTAAAGCTTATGCATAAAGGCATAACAATAAGGCAGGCCGAAAAATCTATTAAACTAGCCAAAAAACATAAATTCTGGGTGCATACTTTCTTCATAATCGGTTTTCCTTATGAAACCTTGGAAGATATTAGACTGACTATTGATTTTATAAAAAAGGTAAAGCCAGATTCTATAAATCTATGCACTTTTACACCTCACCCAGGAACAGAACTCTATGATTACTGTATTGAAAAAAAACTGCTTGTTCATGATGATGGTTATGAGTTGTACAAGAATATTGGACATCATAGTACAAATAATTATTTTTCAGAGCATATATCAAAGAATGAATATAGGAAGATTTTAGACGAAATGCTTTGCTTAACGAGTGATATCACAAATTCTCTAACTATGAGGAAATTAATGTTTAGACTACGCAGACTTACAATGCAAAAAGTAAGAATAAAGATAAAAATAATGTTTAAAAAGATCCGTTTTAAAATAGATGAACGAATTAACCATTAGATATACCAGGTAGAATACTTGAGAATTGCCCATCTTATTTCTGAATATCTTCCAGGACTTGGGGGTGCGGAGGTTCATGTTCATAACATAACCCTTGGGCTAATAAAGAGGAAAGATCATGTTGTTGTAATAACAACGACTAAAGGCAATAGTAGTAGGAATTATGGATATCCGGTTATTAGAATTGCAGAATGGTACAAAAGGTCTCTTTTTAGATTTGCTATAATTGGAAAATACTTATTATGGTATAAATTAAGCAGGCTGCAGAAAAAGTTTCGTTTTGATATATGGCAGGTTACAGTTGGTTACCCATTAGGGGTTTATGCCGTAGCTTTTCTAAAAAACAGAAATATTCCATGTGTTTTAAGATGCTGCGGTGATGATATCCAGATAAATGAGGAGATATCGTATGGTTGTAGAAGGTCATCATTTATTGATGAGCTGGTAAGAGAAAATTATCCTAAATATGATGGATTGGTGGCTTTAACTGAAAGTATTAGGGGGGAATACCTTAAATTAAAAATACCTAATGAAAAGATACATATTATCCCTAACGGCGTAAATTTAGAACGATTTAGGGGAAAAGGGGAAAGAAATATAATAAGAAACAAACACAGCCTTAAGAATAAGGTCGTTTTACTAACCGTAGGTAGGAATCATCCCAAAAAAGGACACCATTTGATTCCATCTATTCTACAACAAATTTATAAAAGTAGAAATGACGTAGTCTGGATAGTGATAGGGAGAGAATGCAGCAAGATTCCATGCCATAATTTAAGTCGTGAGCTAAGAAGAAATATAATCCTGTTAGATGAGATTGATAATAAACAGTACAACGGTTTTCAGGAATTTCCACCTTCAGAGTTGATTGACTACTACAAGGGAGCTGACCTGTTTGTATTTCTATCATATATGGAGAGCTTCGGGATGGTTTTAGTCGAAGCGAATGCTGCTGGACTGCCAGTAGTTGCATCAAATTCTCCAGGGTGCAGAGATGTTGTAAAGAATGGAATAAATGGCTTGCTTGTAGAGACTGGCAATTCTCGAATATTTGCAGAGAAGATACTTGATCTTTTAAGTAATAAAAATCTTTATAATCAAATATGCAAAAATATTTTAAAAGATGTAAAAGAGTATGATTGGGATGTTATTGTTGGAAAATATCGAAAGTTATATAAATCTGTTATTCAGAGAAAGATAGAAGAAGGGAACGGTAAGTCAAGAACGGTCTCAATATCTGTGAGGGAGTAATTTGGTTATGAAAATATTATTGCTAGTGCCGTCAAGCAGGGAGACAGAAAATGTGCATCGTGACGTGCTATATGGATGCTGGTGCAAAGGCAGTAGAATAGGAGGCGGCACACTGCCACCGCTGTCCTTATTATCCACTGCTACGGTCTTAAAGCAGGCGGGACATGATGTTGTTTTAAGGGATATGATAGAAGAGAATATAGGTTTTGAACAGCTTAAAGATGTGGTTAAATATATTGATGTAGTTATAGTGCTAACGTCTACAATGTCATTTGTGGAAGACAGCAATTTGCTTTTAGAATTGAAGGAATTCAACGAAGGTTTAAAGACTATTGTATTTGGTGCGCATCCTAGTTTTATGCCTGAAGATACTCTCGAACACCCTGGAATAGATATAATAATCAGAAGGGAGCCAGAGTTTGTTGTAAGAGATTTAATAAGCTTGATGAATGAGGGAAAGGATTATGATTCATTAAATGGAATAGGATATAAGAAAAACAATCGTGTTTTTGTTAACCCATTTTATCCGTTTGTGGATTACAATCAGATACCAATTTCGGATAGAAGTTTATTGTCTCAGAGGTCACATTATTATAACCCTATAATAAAACAATATCCATATACTACTACTACTACATCTCAGGGATGTCCTGGTAATTGTAAGTTTTGCGTGGCGCCTGGTATGACAGGGCAAAAATTGCGATATTGGAAGGCAGAAAAGGTTTTGGAAGAAATAGAGTATTTATTGTGTTTAGGGTATAAGGAGATTTATTATAGGGATGAGACTTTTACCACTTTTAAAAAGAGAAATATTGAAATAGCTAGAAGTATAATAGAGAGAAAATATGCATTCTCATGGATATGTAATGTAAGGGTTGGCACAGTTGATAAGGGAACGCTGGCCTTGATGAGAGATGCAGGATGTAGATTAATAAAAGTGGGTGTGGAGTCTGGAGTACAGGAAATATTGAATCTTTCCATGAAAAAGATAAATATTAAAGATTCAAAAGAATTGTTTAAATGGGCACGTGATCTTGGTATAGACACTCATGCTCATTTGATGTTTGGTCTGCCAGGAGAAACAAAAGAGACAATTGAAAAAACAATAGATTTTATCTTTGAAATAGAGCCAACAACTATTGATGTGGGGATATGCACGCCATATTCAGGCTCTGTTTTATATGATGAATTATTAGAGAAATATCCAGATATTGGAGATATTACAGATGTTGATTTACGAAATTTACATTTAAAGGCTAATTATAATGAATATTTTACGGATGCACCCAGGGAATACATAGAAGAAAGCATAAATAAGGTGTATAGGAAATTTTATCTCAGGCCTAAATATGTTTTTAAATGGATTACTAGAATGAGGACATTGAGCGATTTCAAGTATATAACCAGGGCAGGCTTAAACGTATTGAAATTTGCTGCAAAGATAAGTAAATAATGAATCATATGTTAGTCTCTAAGTCGACAATTTCTTGTTTTTTTTTGAATGGAATTGTCACCTTAGATATTGTTTAATGACAAATCAGTGGAATAATATAGAGTTCTTTGAGTTTTAAGCTAGTAGCAATGCCGTTATCAAAAACACCTATTCATTATAAGAGGTTTTTTAAAGTAATAACCTCTCTGAGTCGTAGACTCTACCCTCCGGGGCGTAGTCGAGTCAGAGACCGGTTGAGCCAAAATTAACAGCTTTATAATTTAGCCATTCTTTATACATTACGGGAGAGCCTGCCCTGGTGCGATCCGCCCTGCGGACAGGTTTGGTCTTTGTAAAAGTAATTTGCTTCGCTTATTAAAGGAACTATGGCTACAATTAACAATTCCTTAAGCTGTTTACAAATAAGTCGTAATAAGTGGTGAAAGGAAGCTGAGTGCAAGCATCGTAACGGTTGCATGTCATCTACACAAAATTCGAGAATATAATTAAGGAAAGTTATGAAGATTTTGATCACAGGTGGAGCTGGGTTTATTGGATCTCATCTTACTGAAATGTATTTGGACAGGGGAGATGAGGTTTATGTAATTGATGATTTAAGTACTGGAAGCTTAGAAAATATTAAACACCTCCAGGAGGATGAAGGTTTTAAGGAGAGGTTGTTTGTGACAATTGATACCATCCTAAATCATGATATTATGTTAGAACTTGTTGGAACCTGTGATGTTGTCATACATATGGCTGCTGCTGTTGGGGTTCAGTATATCCTTGAGAATCCTTTATCTTCAATTGTTACTAATATACAGGGAACAGAAAAAGTCCTGGATCTTTGTAGTAAATTCAAGAAAAAGGTATTGATTGCCTCCACTTCTGAGGTATACGGAAAACATACACATGCCCCATTAGTAGAGACGGATAATATAATATACGGCCCTTCAACAAAATTTCGATGGTCATATGCTGCCGCTAAATTGATGGACGAATTTACAGCGCTTGCCTATCACAGGACCAAGAAACTGTCAGTGGTAATAATCAGGCTATTTAATACAGTAGGCCCAAGACAAACGGGGAGATATGGTATGGTAATACCAAGGTTTGTTCAGCAGGCATTGAGAAATGAAGCTATTACTGTTTATGGTGATGGAACTCAGACAAGGACGTTTACCTATGTTGGAGATGTTGTTGATGCAATAGCAAAGCTGATTGAATGTCCAGATGCAATAGGAGATGTTACAAACATTGGAGGTGTTGAGGAAATAACTATAGGAAATTTGGCAGAAAGAGTAAAGAAATTAACAAATTCTACGTCAGAGATTAAATTCATCTCTTACGATGAGGCATACACGAAGGACTTTGAGGATATGCAGAGAAGGGTGCCATCTATAGAGAAGATAGAGAAATTGGTTAGGTGGAGACCAGAGACAGGGTTGGATGACATTCTGAAGAGGGTTATGGAGTATTATAGTAGATCGTAAGTGATGGATGGTAGGTTGCAGGCTTATGAGGAGAGAGATTGATAGTTATGATGACTTGGAAGTTTATAAGAAAGTAGTTAGTGTATAGTGTCAGGAGGATGGCAATACTTGAAGATATCAATAATCGTTCCAGTATATAATGAAAGAAAGACCATAAAACAAGTAATTGATAGATTGCTTAATTTAAAATTCAATAAGGAAATAATTGTTGTTGATGATGGCTCTACAGATAATACGGCAGATATTCTGAGAAAGTATAGAGCGAATAAAGAAATGGAAGTCATTTGTCATAAATATAACCAAGGTAAAGGAAGGGCAATAATTACAGGACTTACGAGAGCAGATAGTGATTATATAATAATTCAGGATGCAGATCTGGAGCAAAACCCAGAGGATATCGAAAGATTCTTTCCAGAAATAGACAAAGGGTATAAGGCTATATTTGGTACGCGAGTTTTAGATTGGGGAGATGAATATAATATCCGGCACACTGCTAATCTTCTTTTTTCTTTTTTGATCAATATTCTTTTTAGGACTCATTTAACTGATATTATGTCTGGATACAAAATGATAGAAACAGATTTATTTAAGTCTCTAAGGTTGACATCTAACAGCTTTGGTATAGAGCCTGAGATTACCATAAGAGTTATAGAAAATGGTATATCTATTAGAGAGGTATCTATTTCATACAATTCAAGAGATGTTAAAGAGGGGAAGAAAATCAGGTTTAGAGATAGTTTTGTAATAATATATACTATTATAAAATTATTTATTGCGACAAAGGTCTGTTCTATCGTTTTATTAATTGCGCCGGTCTTCTATAGGAAACATATCTCTCCACCTCACTAAAATTATTCGTAATATTATAAAGACGAAGCGTTGGTTTATTGTTTCCGCTTTTATATAAGATTATATACTAATCCAAAGTATAAGAAAATATGAAAATTGCTTTAATTAATTCCAGGCAGAGTGATACTCCAGTGGCCCCACTAGGTTTGCTGCATAATGCGGCCTGCTTGTTAGAGCACAATTTTGAAGTGCATCTTTTTGACCCATTTTTTGACAACCGGGCCTATATTAAGAGGTTGGCAGAAATAAAACCGGATTTAATAGGTTTAAGTATCCTTACATCGTCATATGCTACAGCGAAGAATCAGTTGAGTTTAATAAAAGAAATTTTACCGGAAGCCATATTCTGTGCGGGTGGTGTGCATGTCACATCATTGCCGGAAGACACATTGAATGATCTGGATCTGGATTTTGTTGTAATGGGAGAAGGTGAATTGACAATTGTTGAAGCATGCAAACGTCTAAGCAAGGGAGACAGTTTAGAAGGGTTGGAAGGAGTTTGTTATAGAGATGGGGGAGGCATTGCTATAAAAAATGAAGGAAGGGAACTTATAAAAGAATTGGATCAACTCCCTCATCCGGCCTGGCATCTGCTGCCTATGGACAAATATCTTATCCCTCCCGGATATATAAGAAGTTATTTCTCAAGCAGAACTATTGTTATATTTGCGACAAGAGGATGCCCATGGGCCTGTATTTACTGCTCTAGTAATATTACTTTCGGAAGGCAAGTTCGGTATCATTCAGTTGAATATGTAATTGATGGGCTGGTGCATTTAATTAAAGAGTACAATATTGATAGTTTCTACTTTTTTGATGATACTATTACAGTAAATGAAAAATGGGTGAAAGACTTTTGTGAATTAAAACTAAGGAGAGGTATAAAACTGAAGTGGGGATGTCAAAGTAGAGTAGATAGAGTTGACGATGAGTTAGTAAAGGCAATGAGCGCGGCCGGTTGCGTTCAAATAGATTTCGGGATTGAATCAGGCTCTCAAAAAGTCTTGGATGAGATAAAGAAAGGGACAACCGTCGAGCAAGCTGAAAATGCTTTTGCGCTATGTAAAAAACATCAAATCAGGCCTTATGCCTCGGTGATGATTGGAAATCCGGGAGAAGAGGAAAAAGATGTTCTTTTAACGGCATCACTTTTGAAGCGGATAAAACCGGTTTATACTAGTGTCTGCTACACACAGCCCATGCCAGGGAGCAAGTTATATTCTCTTGGTATCAAAAATGAGTGGTTTGTGGATGATAAGAGTTATCGATCAGATCACTGGGATCTCAGGAAAACTATTGAGCCGCTCATGACTATCAAAATTGACAAGAAGAAACAAATGGAATTAAGATCAAAATTACAAAACCAATCTTTTATTCGTAATTATGGTTTCTTCTTATCTTTAAAAACTATACCTTTCATATTTGAATTAATCATAACTTTTGCTTTGAAGTCCGGCAAAATTTTAAAATCTATTAGAAAAATCTTTAAAAGTGGCAAAATAGATGATTTTGTTGATGAACTGATTTTAGAGCATCGAAAAAGGCTGATATTGAAAAGGACCAAACATGATTACGAAATGTAATCATTTATGAGCTTCATAATTCGCCTCATGTGTAGTCTATTGAACGATAAATAAAACAACGTGGTTTATATCCATAATTATTTTTAGGATTTAACTTTTTCTATGAGGTATATTTGATACACATTAAGAATGATCTAGAATTACTAGATGTAATGTTGAGAGATCAATCGAAGCAATTAGAGCACTATCGACCCGGCCTCTATTGGGAAGATTATTCGTCACGAATGATCAAGGCTGTCCGGAGTGATGGGCTGGAAGACTTTCGATCTAATGTTCGTATAGGTAAAGGTTTTGTTGATGCTGTTTTGATGGATCCATTCGATCTATTGTCACTCGATTCCTGGAAATCCAAATTGCAGGGAAAGATAGTAAGGAATTATTTCTTACGAAAGTATTTAATTGATTATTATGTGAATCTTAATAATCATCTGTTTAAATCTCTGACTCAAAAATATCAGAATCTTTATTATACAAATATGCTTTCTGATTGGTTTTCTGAATTCTCAACTAAATACAATTTGCCGGATACTCTTGTAGGCAATCCACAAGATACAGTTTCTATTTCAAATCATAAAATGGGAAAGATGTATCTTAGTATGTATTCGAGAATCCATAACTATTCTAAAGTTGTAGACTTTAGTCAAGTGAAAGTAGTTTTTGAAATAGGAGGGGGATTTGGAGCTTTTGCGCACACACTCCTGCACATCTTTCCGAATATAAGAAAATATATTTATCTTGATCTCCCCTCTACGCTCTATGTTGCAACGCAATACCTGAAGCATTTTTTCGGAAACGAAGTGACCGATTATAGAGAAACTAAAAACCTGGATAGAATCTTGTTTTCCTCAAACAATGAAAGAGAAATTCTGTCAGTTTGTCCGTGGCAAATAGAGAAAATTGACGCTGATGTTGATCTATTTTGGAATAGTGCCTCATTTCAGGAAATGCCCAAAGCGACAGTTGTTAATTATTTGCAATATGTAGAAAGACTTTTGAAAAATGGGAAACAACCAAAGTTTTGCTTGTTTCTATATTCAGATGGGAAACAAGGGAAAAAAATAGAGATAGAAGATGCTGTAGAGATTTGTTCAGAAAACACTTCATTTAAATTTGAAGAGGTAGAGCCAGAAATTAAAATCGACTTATCTGAAAGTACTTATTGTTTTGTTGGTAAACATAAATGAAACAAGAGGGACTCGCTAAGTATCCAAATATATTAAACAATACAGGCATGTATAAAATAGATCGTAAATGGTTAATCGTATTATTTCTTATTTTCATATTCTTTATTTCTGTTTTCTGTCTATTGCAAGACAAGTATCATTCAATTGGTGATGCTAAAGTTTATGATACTAGCGCTGAAATATATAAAAGACTCCTCTTTAGAGGAGATATTGATACAATATATGAATATGCAAAAGTAAACTTTGGAAGCGATCAAGTCGAATTTCTCTTTGTCACGAATGGCGAGAAGCCGCTGTATTTTCTTTTCTTAGCAATTATAAAGAGTTTTACTGAGCTGACTATAGGAAGCCTTTTCTTTGTAAATATGATGCTTCTGACTTTCAGTTTATTTTTAATGTCCAACGTTTTACAACCGCGGAATAAAAAGATATTTGTTTTGTTGGGTGCGCTGTTATTATCTCCTTTCATAATAACGCAAGCTATTAATCTCCAGCCCCATATATTTCAGGTTTTTTTAATCAGTATTGGAATATTCTTTTATAATAAAAAGTGCTATTACAAAGGATTTCTTTTTATCACTTTTTCTCTCTTTGCTCATCCAAGTAGTATGATTCTGGCCATTTCCTTATGGTTTTATCATATTTATACTTTTAGAAAAGATTGGGGTGGTTACATTGGGGCTTTATTAGGTTCTATAACAGCATGTCTAATATTTTCAAGCGTAGAATTCATCTTATTTATTAAAGACAAAAATCTTTTGTTTCCCCATACTTACCAAGTGGAGAACCTGTTTTTTTTTAAAGGAAGAGCGGGAAGTCTTGTTTATAGAGTTTATGATGCAAAAGTTGGAGGTGTTTATGGCAATCTATTTGCTCCAGGATTTCTGAATTTCTGGAAAAATTCCTTAGTGCAATTACCCTTAGCCACGATAGGTCTGTTCTGGTTAAGGAATAAATTTCAGTTTGCAATAACTTTGCTGCCCGTCATGTTTTTTCTGGTTATGACTAAGTTTAATATGCCGAACCATCGGGCTTTCATGCCTATATATTTCTTTGCTTTTTGCTTCTTTATTTATAATTATTTATCTGCTCAATCCAAGCTTATCAAAAAGATATGTGTTGGTTTATTCTTTTTAGCTATATGTCACTCTGCGTTATACTTAATCCATACTTCCCATAGCATTAGTATATGCGATAAAGCAAATGTATCAATTCAACAACCTCCGGAAGGATACTCCGGAGGTGCCGATTACAGTAATTTATATTGGAACTTGAAGCGTTTTAACACTTTAACTGACGATGCTTCAATTACGTATAAGGTTGTAAAACATTCTTTAGTTCAGCATTCAAATATTCCATACCCTCAAAACTTTTATCCTTATCTTCTTACTAAAATAATTACTAAATTTGTAGCACCAGAGTCAATTGGCATTGATACAAGAAGTACAGACCAATATTCATTGGAAAAAATCAAAAAACCATTGTAATTCAAAGTGTTATTATCATAAACTCTGATATAAAGCTATACTAAATGATAATTCCACATCTATCATGATTCATATCTTCATTCTGATTCGTTCCTTACATACTGGCGGTACTGAGTGTCAGTTGATTGAATTGGTTAAGGGAATTGATAAGAGTCGCTTTAATATAACTGTAGGTTTGTTTTATAATGAGGGGGAATTACGTTCTGAATTAGTGGGGATACCTAACGTTACTCTTCTTTCACTCGAAAAGGCAAACCGTTGGGATTTGATAAGGTTTGGGATTCGCTTAGTTAAAACACTAAAGAGTTTGAAGCCAGATATTCTATATTCCTTCCTGCCAGAGGCAAACATCGTAGGGCTGGTCACCGGTCGTTTAGCAAAAGTCTCAAGGATAGTATGGGGGGTGAGAGCATCTAACATGGATACAAGAAAATATCATTGGCTTTTTGGAGTAGCTTTACATGTGGGAGCATGGTTATCAAGATTTCCGGATGCTATTATTGTTAATTCTTTCTCAGGATTGGAGCATCATAAAAGTATTGGATATGATAATGCCAGAATGACTGTTGTTCCAAACGGAATAAATACGGTTAAATTTAAACCTGACGAGATGCTAGGCAAAAGAGTGCGTTCTCAATGGGGAATAGGTGTAAATAAAACATTAATTGCTCTCATTGGGCGAATGGACCCGCTGAAGGACCATTCAACGTTTTTGCATTCAGCTAGAATATTATTAGATTACTCTAAAGATGTTAGATTTATTTGTGTTGGAGACGCTCAGGAGCCTTACAGGAGTAAGATGCTTGAGCTGAGCAGCCGCCTAGGCTTAAATGAGCATCTTGTCTGGAATGAAGCAAGAAGGGATATGCCTGCCGTATATAATGCTATTGATATCGTTACTTCTTCTTCTCGCAGTGAAGGGTTTTCAAATGTGATTGGTGAGGCTATGGCTTGTGGTGTGCCCTGTGTGGTTACAGATGTGGGTGATTCTGCAGTAATTGTAGGAGAAACAGGTGTTGTTGTTCCTCCTAAAGATCCACAGGCACTTGCGGATGGATGGATAAGCATGATGAAATGCTTGAACGATGAATCATATTCAATGAAAGAAATGCCAAGTGAGCGAATAGTATCTAACTACAACAGTAAAGTATTTATCCAGAGAACATCCAGGATTTTTCTAAGTTTATTATGACTACTCACAATTTATTTGTGATTTTGCAATTCCATGTTTTGCCACAGCCGCCAGACACAGATATTATACATGATTGGGCTGGTTTTATGTTAATGTTCTTCAATCTTAGCATAGTGCTGATGTGGAAGTCTATACGTAGTGATACAAAAATAGTTCTTGCACTCTGGTTTTGCATAATGATGCATAGTATTCTGGTGTTTTATAATTCTTATGCAGGTACCATTATTGGAGGAAATATGGATGCAGCTTCGTTTCATCATATTGCTCATAGGGTGTCTGAGGCTGTAACGTATAACCAGAGGGCTCTTTTTAGTGCAGTTGGTGTTTATACTCATTTCTATGGGTTCTTTTACTGGGTCTTTGGCACATCACTCCTTCTTGGTGGAGAGTTGTCGGTTTTGGCTTTTACCTTGACCTCCGTGGTATTGGTTAAATTAATAGATCTTTTGGATCTGAGGCGTCATCGTATCTGGATTGTACTTTTCTTTGGTTTGCTACCTTCGGCGATGTTTATTAGGTCAGTGACATTACGTGAAGTATGGCAAGCATTATTTTTCTTGCTATCCATTTACTTGATAATAAGGCTGCGGAAGCGGCAGAGTATACTAACAGTTTTATTTTTGTTTATATCTACTTTCTGTATGGCATTACTACATCATGCTTTGATAATATATGCAGTGTATCTGATTCTAATCGGCGTGATTTGGTTGCTTCGTGGTGGTAACAAGAGATTCCGTCATTCAGGGGGTTTAAGGTTTTTATTTGCTGTATTGATTTTTTTCTGTGTAATTATGTTAGCACAAAAAATGGGATGGTTTTATGTTATTGAGCATGGATTAGAAAGAACAGAAGTGTATCGTAGAGCCGCAATATCAGAGGGTGGCAGGACGCTCTACGGTGTGATGCTGGATACGTCATCAGTGTATGGAATGGTTACTACAACTATTATGGTATTCTTTCGCTACATGTTTGCTCCTTTACCATGGGATGTTGGAAATGCTAAAGATTTAATTAGCATACTAGAAACAATGCTGCGTTTGGCGTTTTTGTTCTTTGCCGTATCATCATGGCGCAGGTCTTCAGGTGAAGTGCGAAGTTGTTACGGATTTTTGCTTATAGCTGTTTTGGGTATGGAGTTCATGTGGTCATTGGGAACTGTTAATTGGGGAACGGCAACACGGCACCACTTAATAGGGTATAGTGTTATTGCTTTACTTGGAGTCCCAGGCCTGATTCAATTTATGCAAAAATTACACTTTGGGATATTTGAGCGTGGAAAAGATAGTATATTTCAGGATAGGGGAAAATATGTTCAGCCTGATCCAATAATAAATGAGATGTTACAAAATCGTTGGCAAGAAAAGAAAAAAAGATAAGAATTGTTCATGTTATCTCTGCTCTCTATGTGGGTGGCACGGAAATGATGCTTTATAAGCTATTGTCCCGTATGAGAAAAGATCGATTTGAGAATATTGTTCTTACGTTAAAAGAGAAGGGGGGATTTAACAAAGACTTTGAATCTCGAAATATAAGCGTCTATAATGTTGGGGACATGGGAAGTGTTTTAAGGGTTTCAGCGCTTATAAAGTTGCTAAAAATATTACGACAAATAAAACCTGATTTGATTCAAGGCTGGCTGTCTCACGGTAACCTCGTAGTTTCATTAATGTCTGTTTTTAAACCATACAGATTCTCGACATTATGGAACATACGCCATACGGTATTTGCAAGAGGTGAAATTAAGCACACTACATTATTTATTATAAAGTTTCTTTCATTGTTGTCGTTTTTGCCGAGAAAGATTATTTTTAACTCAAAAGCCGGTGCAGATGATCATTATAGAATGGGGTATCGAAGAGACAAGAGCTGTATTATCCCAAATGGTTTTGATACGAAATTATTTATGCAATCTGACAAAGAACGCAGCAGCGTTCGTTCGGAACTTAACATACCTGAAGAGGCCATGGTCATTGGGCTTATTGGTCGCTTCCATCCTTTAAAAGATCATAGCTGCTTCCTTAAAGCAGGAGCAGAACTTTTAAATAATAAAAGAGAGACCTATTTCTTGTTAGCAGGGAGAGATGTTGATTGGGAAAACCGCTATTTAAAACACATAATAGAGAAGCTAGGTATGAGTGAGAAAGTTTTTATGCTGGGAGAACGTCAAGATATTTATCGAATTACAGCCGCATTGGATATTGCTACTTGTTCTTCTGTTGCAGAGGGGTTTCCAAACGTTATAGGAGAAGCGATGTCCTGCGGAATACCATGTGTAGTAACTGATGTGGGTGATTCAGCCTGGCTTGTCGGAGACTTTGGGATAGTTGTTCCCCCTAGAAACCATGAAGCGCTATGTGAGGCATGGTTAACGTTGATTGAAATGGGAAGAGCAAAGAGACAGATTCTTGGAGAGAAGGCAAGGAAACGAATAGAAGATTATTTTTCCATTGAAATGATTGTCAAGAAGTATGAACAGTTATATGAAGAACAAATTAGCAAACATAGTGCAGCGTAGCCGTCCAACTGAATGATGAAGTCGGGGCAAGCAACCAGAGTGCCTAAATTGCTTGCCCTATGATGTCAAACGACAGACAGCTCACAACTTCTTCAACATCCATTCGAGAATTCTCAAATTTGCAATCTTTAATATATTCAAATCTTTAGATATCAATATCTATGATGCTAATCGATTCCACTCAGCTGTAAAAATGCTTTTGATATTTTATATGATCTTTGGTAAACCTGCCAGACATACAGCAGATGGGTCTTCCAGCTATAAAGATAAGGTATCCGTTCGGAAGGTTTGGTAGATAGCCCGACTTGCAACTGGAGGGTAGAAAGTGAGAAGTCATTAAAATTGCTGAGCATATATATGTATGCTGCTCAGGTGAAGAAAATATATTGGGGTATATTTCATGTGTGGTATTGCCGGATTTATATCATTAGAACATTTTAATAAGGATGATTTGATTACGAATGTCAGTCGCATGTCACTGACTCTAAAGTCACGTGGGCCCGATGATAGTGGAGTATGGGTAGATGAAGAAGCAGGTATTGCGCTGGGTCATCGGCGTTTATCAATTATTGATACTTCTTCCGGTGGGCATCAGCCAATGAAATCTTTATGTGGTCGCTACGTAATCTCTTATAACGGAGAGATTTATAATTTTGAGTCTTTACGTCAAAAACTAGAAAATATTGGACATGTTTTTAGAAGCCATTCTGATACAGAAGTAATGCTTGCCGCTATCACAGAGTGGGGTATTGCAAATGCTGTGAAATGTTTTATTGGGATGTTTGCCTTCGCGCTATGGGACAGAAAAGAAGGGGTTCTTTCTCTGGTACGTGATCGATTAGGAATTAAGCCTTTGTATTACTGTGATACAGGTGAGACCATTATTTTTGCATCAGAACTAAAAGCTCTTGAGGTATTTCCATCTTTCCGAAAAGAAATTGACAGGAATGTTCTCACGTTGATGTTGCGCTATAATTATATTCCTGCGCCACATTCCATTTATGAGAATGTATATAAGCTTTTACCAGCCACTATTGCTTCTTTAATGCGCAGGCGTCCTGGTGCGCGATCGAGTGTGCCTAAGTCACTGTCTTTAAAAACAAAAGCATACTGGTCTGCTAAAAATGTTGCTGAAGATGGAACATCTAATTCCTTTAATCATTCTGAAAAAACAGCAGTAAGAGAGCTTGACATTTTATTGCGCAAGGCTGTCAAATCTCGAATGATTTCAGATGTGCCTCTGGGTGCTCTTCTCTCTGGTGGAATTGATTCTTCTTTGGTTGTGGCTCTAATGCAAGCTCAAAGTAAACGGCCTATTAAAACATTTAGTATTGGATTTAATGAAGATGGTTATGACGAGGCAAAGCATGCAAAAGCAGTAGCAAAATATTTGGGTACTGACCATACGGAATTATATGTTACCCCTGAAGAAGCATTGGCTGTTATTCCCCAACTACCACTTTTATATGACGAACCATTTGCTGACTCATCCCAGATCCCTACTTTCCTGTTATCCCAGCTCGTGAGAAAATATGTAACAGTTGGCCTTTCTGGTGACGGTGGGGATGAGCTTTTTGGTGGGTATAATAGATATTTTTGGGGCAAGTCTATATGGCAGAAGACAGGTTGGATGCCTACAAGTGTTCAGAAACTAATTACAAATATGTTAAAAGCTCCCTCTCCAGAAATGTGGGATAAGCTTTTTTATAATGTTTCTATGGCACTACCAAAATCTTTAAGACAGAGAACACCGGGAGATAAACTCCACAAGCTGTCTGATATTCTTGGAGGAAAGAACTTAGAAGAAATGTATTATCGCATGATCTCCTTCTGGAAAGAACCAGTAAATGTTGTTAGGAATTCTTCTGAACCTCTTACTGTTATTACTGATAAATCACAATGGGCTAAAGTGCCTGATATGACGGAAAGGATGATGTTTTTAGATCTTGTTAGTTATCTGCCTGATGATATTCTTACAAAGGTTGACAGGGCAAGTATGGCGGTGAGTTTAGAGGTGCGAGTACCTTTGTTGGATCACAGAGTGGTAGAGTTTGCGTGGAAAGTCCCATTAACGATGAAGATAAGAAACGGGCAGGGGAAATGGCTTTTAAGGCAGATTCTTTATCAGTACGTTCCTAAGGAACTAATAGAACGACCTAAAATGGGATTTGGAGTTCCTATCGATACTTGGCTTCGCGGTCCACTGAGGGATTGGGCAGAAAGCTTGCTAGATAAAAGTAGACTACAAAAGGAAGGTTATTTTAATTGTGAACCGATACTGGAAAAATGGAAAGAACATCTATCCGGGAAGAGGAATTGGCAGTACTATTTATGGAGTATTTTAATGTTTCAGGTCTGGCTTGAAAATAATTAATTGTAGTGAGAAAAAGTAAGCTAAAGTTGGCAATATTATTAAGCAACAATTTGTTGAAGGAATAGCACTAGCTCATAAATATCCTGATGTTAATCTGTACATATCTGGAGGAAATGGCAGTTTTACTGATCAAAAACTAAATGAAACTGATTGTTTGAAATTATTAGCAGAGCGTTTAGGGATTTCTTCTGAGAAAATCATAATTGAGAGAAATTCTCATAATACACATGAAAGTGCTATGGCTGAAATTCTTGATGAGATAAAGGACGGAAAATGGCTCTTAGTTACATCAGCATTTCACATGCCAAGAGCATTTGGTGCTTTTGAGAAAGCAGGTATCAATACAATTCCTTATCCAGTGGATTACAAGACAAATTCAAATCCAAAAGATTTTCCTATACAGCTACCTGGGGCTAATATAGGGTCGTACAATATAGTCTTACATGAAGGTCTTGGCTTGTTGGCCTATTGGATCTCTGGGTATACAACTGAACTGTTTTCCAAAAATGATACTTGAACATGGCATCTTTACTGTATCGCTTGATTTCGAGTTGTACTGGGGAGTAAGAGACAAACAGAGCATCATACAATATAAACAAAATTTACGAGGAGTCAGAAGAGCCATTACCGAAATGCTGAGAGTGTTTAGTGGTAATCATATCCACGTCACATGGGCAACGGTTGGCTTCCTGTTTTGCAAAGATCTATATGATTTAAATGAATACATCCCTAAAGTTTGCCCAAAATATGAAAATGAAGAACTTTCACCGTATAAGTATATTGAACAAAGAACTGAACTTGATCCTATATATCACTTTGCGCCAGAGCTTATCGATCTGATCCAGAAGTATGACGGGCAAGAAATAGCATCTCATACATTTTCTCATTACTACTGTCTCGAAGAAGGACAATCAGTTGACGAATTTGAAGAGGATATATCTTTGGCCATCAAGATAGCAGAAAGGAGAGGTATTTCTATTAAAAGCCTTGTTTTTCCAAGGAATCAATGGAATCCTGAATATATTTCTGTGCTTACCAGGTTTGGAATACAGTGTTATCGAGGAAACGAATCAAACTGGATATATAATGCTTCTAATGATGAAGATCAGGGTATATTTCAAAGAGCAGTTCGTTTAATAGATTCACACCTAAATATTTCTGGACATAATGTTTATGACTTGCATCGTTGTGTAAATGGAAAACCTTTTAACTTCCAATCAAGTCGCTTTCTTCGCCCATACTCGGGAAAATTGGCGATTTTGGATGGGTTGCGATTAAATAGAATTAAAAGATCAATGAGTTATGCTGCTAAAAACAAAAAAATATTCCATCTCTGGTGGCACCCCCATAATTTCGGAATAAATACAAACAAAAATGTTAATTTTCTATTGGATATTATAAAACATTACATTTTTCTAAAGAAAAGATACGATATGAAATCGTTGAACATGTGTGAGCTTTCTGAGTTATGCAATGGAAAATAGTAAACTAAAAGTTGTAATGCTATGTGTAAACGGACAGTCTTCGAGAATCATGTATCACGGGTTGGCCCATCACGTGGTATTTGAGCGTATAATTCTTGAGAATAAACCATCTCTCATGCACATGATCGGGCGAAGAGTAAGGAAATTAGGGATTTTGAAAGTAAGCGGGCAATTATTGTTTTTGGTGTTTAACAAAATATTCTACAGAATATCAAGAGTCAGGATCGATCAGCTCATTTGTGATTACAAGTTGAATGATACAAGTTTTCCGAATGATATTGTAAATAAATTGGACAGCATCAATAGTAAAGAAACAATCTGTTTGCTAAAGAATTTGAAGCCTGATGCTGTTGTAGTTAATGGTACTAGAATATTATCAAAAGATGTTCTTTTGTCTATTGATGCTCCTTTTATTAATACCCACATGGGAATTACGCTACGGTATCGTGGTGTACATGGTGGTTACTGGGCGCTAGTAAGTGGTGATTCTGGAAACTGCGGGGTTACTGTTCACCTTGTAGACCACGGGATTGATACAGGTGGCGTATTGTATCAAGATACAATTAGTGTTGATTGTAGTGATAACTTTAATACTTATCCGATTCATCAAATAGCGAAGGCAATTCCACTTATGAAAGCGGCCTTGAATGATGTCCGTAAAAAACAATTATCGATCAGGCAAGGTGCCCTGCCTTCACGCCTATGGTATCATCCAACTCTGTTAGAATATTTGAAACATTATATGCGAAATGGGGTAAAGTAGCTAATATCAAAACTAAGTGGTAGGCAATTCAGCTACGCTCTATATTGCAAAGAGTATTGCCATCTACCTCTGCGTGATGCTGTCCATTGGTAGCGTTGCCTAATCGGGTATTCCATTCTCTAGTTCTGTATAAGAACGAACACTCATTCATTTTGAATGTAGATTTCAAAAGTAAAGATAAGCAACTATTAAGGTGAGAAAAAAATTACAGTTATTCGTGTCTAATGATAAATATCTGAATTTAATAGTAAGTATGATTAGTCTTGAGGAAAATACTACTTCCAGAGAACTAAGTCGTAAACGCACAGACTTTTAATGAACTAGACACACGCAAACGAATATTTCGAAATAAAATATAAGCATGCTATTAAAGAATTTCTCTGATTAATCTCTTAATATATTAATGTTACATATGTTTTGTAGTCAAAATATGACTTTACTGAAAATGAGCGTAAGAAAGAAGTGGCAATCATAAAAACAAAGCCAAAAATTGTTTTTTTAATAACAGAGGATTGGTATTTCTGGTCTCATAGATTGCACCTGGCAAGAACAGCAAGAGATGCAGGTTTTGAAGTAATTGTTGCAACCAGGGTACATAAGCATAAAGAACTTATTGAGAATGAAGGATTTAAGCTTATCCCGATATGTATGGTAAGAAGAAGTAGAAATATTATTGTTGAATTATTGTGTATTGTTGAAATTGTAAAAATGTATCGTATAGAACGCCCAGACATAGTATTTCATGTTGCAATCAAGCCTATTTTATATGGTTCGTGGGCAGCAAAAATTACCAGAATTCCATATACGGTAAATGCCTATGCAGGCCTTGGCTTCATGTATATAGCTAAGGGTTGGAGAGCGTCAATTTTCAGATTTGTAGTTAGTGTAATATGTCGCTTAACGTTTTTAAGTAAAAATCTATTTGTAATATTCCAAAATCCTGATGATATGAACTTGTTTATAAATGCGGGAATTATAAAAAGAGAGAAATCATTATTAATACAGGGTGCTGGAGTTGACACTTCTTTATATAGCTACAAACCTGAGCCTGATGAAATACCAATTATAGTATTAGCTTCACGTATAGTTTGGGATAAGGGTATAAAGGATTTGATAGATGCGGCAAGGATACTCGGGAATGATGGTGTAAGGTGCAGAGTCATTCTTGTTGGTTCTCCTGACACTGAAAATCCAGTATCTATTTCTGATGAGATTCTTCTTGATTGGCACAATAAAGGTATTGTCGAATGGTGGGGGTATAGAGAAAATATTCACGAAATATTTGCGAATTCAAATATTATAGTTTTGCCATCTTATAGAGAGGGGCTGCCGAAGGTGCTACTTGAGGCAGCGTCATGTGGACGTGCAATAGTTGCAACAGATGTGCCCGGTTGCAGGGAAATAGTTCGTCATAATGAGAATGGTATCTTAGTTCCACCAAAGGATCCCAAATCATTGGCCGAAGCTCTTAAAAAGCTGGTCATGGACACGAGTCTTAGAAAGAAAATGGGAAAAAGAGGGAGAGATATTGTTGTTAAAGAATTTTCTGAAGAGATTGTAACACAGAAGACAATAGATTTTTATTTCCGGCTTCTAAATAAACAGTGTAATTAAGATTATGAGGGTATTGGTTACTGGTGCAAACGGCTTTATTGGGCAACATATTGTGCGTTGTTTAGAAAAGCAAGCGTGTAGAATAAATATGCTTATTAGAAATAACATTGATTATAACATATCCAATAGGGTTGATATATTTAAAGGTGATATTTTTGATAATGAAAAATTAAGAAAAGCGGTTAATGAAGTGGACGCTGTTTTTCATCTTGTTGCCAAGACTCATGATTTTTCTAACATAGACAATGCAAAAGATTATTTTAAGATAAATGTTGAAGGTACCAGAAATCTTTTAGATGCTTGCGTTAAGTCTAACATTAAACATTTTATCTACTTTAGTAGTGTAAAGGCAATGGTCGAAGAGTGCAAGCATACTTTGGATGAAACCTACGATTGTACTCCTACAACTTTGTATGGTAAAACCAAGCTTATGGCTGAAAGATTAGTTATTGAATATGGAAATAAGCATGGCTTTAAGACCACTATTTTACGCTTGCCGCTTGTATATGGTCCAGGTAATAAGGGAAACATTTATAAGATGATTGAGGCAATAGATAACGGACGATTTGTGATGATGGGTAATGGGTCTAACAAAAGAAGTATGGTTTATGTGGGTAATGTTGTGGATGCAGGAATCGCAGTAATTGACCGTAAAGTGACGGATGCAAAAGTTTATGTAATTACAGATGGTGTTGATTACACGGTTAGGGATTTGCATAAACTAATTGCTAAAGGTCTTAGTAAAAAACCATTACCATTTTATGTTCCAATGGGTATTGCTAAATTGCTTGCAATAGCTGGAGATATTGCAAGCAGGATAACAGGGAAGTCTTTGCCTTTTAACTCAGACGTGTTGGGGAAGCTTACTAATTCTTTTTTGTTTTCGTCTCACAGAATTCAAGAGGATATAGGCTTTAAGCCAAAATATAATCTCTATAATACTATAGATGAAACAATCAAATGGTATAAGAACGTGAGTCATGTTGGGCGCAGATGAATGCAGATTGTCAGGGTATTAAGTATACAAAACTAACTGAGAAGATTATTAAAATCTTTTATAATGTTTATAACAAGCTTGGGTATGGTTTTTTTTGAAAAGGTTTATGAGGACTAAATTATCGGTAAATATTTTGCCGATATACTTGTTGGTAGTAAAGTAATTGTAGAGATAAAAGCAAAGAAGATTTTAGTGGAAGAGAACTAAGTACAGTTATTAGACTATCTAAGGGCAACTGATATTGAAGCTGGTTTTTTGTTTAATTTCGGCTCCAAACCGAAAATCGAAACGTAAAGTATGCGATAATTTTAGAAAATGATAATCTGTGCCCCGTTAACTTATTATACATGGAAAGATCATTAATTTTATGCTCTTTGTTGTCATTCTTTTTGAGTCTGCTTTTTGCTGCTCTTACCTCACGATTTGGCTTAAAACTTGGTTTGTTTGACACGCCCAACGAACGTAGTTCACACACAACAATTATACCACGAAGCGGTGGGATTGGAATATGGGTGGCTTTTATACTTGCGGGGTTACTTTTTACACAATTTCAAATCTTTACAATATTAGCAGGAATTGTAGGATTAATAAGCCTTTTGGAAGACCGCTTTTCAATATCTCAAAAGGTAAGATTGGTATTGATATTAATTGTTTCCGCATTAGTCGTGAGCTTGTTTCTAGGAATGCCAACTTCAACAACCGCAGTGTCTTTATTTTTATTTTGGTTATTATTTATTACAGGAACAGCAAATTTCTATAACTTTATGGATGGAATAGATGGAATTGCGGGTTTGACTGGGTTTGTAGGTTTCGGATTTTTAGCATTATTTTCTTTCTGCATAGCTGAGAAATCTAATATTGCCTTGATCAGCGCCGCTTTATCTGTGGGTTCTTTAGGTTTTTTACCTTTTAATTTTCCAAAGGCAAAGGTGTTTATGGGGGATGTGGGAAGTGTTTTATTAGGATTTGTGTTTGCCTCATTTGCTCTTAAATTGTCGACAAACATAAGTACGTTCCTATGTATTATAATGTTTATGTGTTTGTTCTATGCAGATGCATTAGTTACTATCTTTTGTAGGTGGCAAAGAGGTGAAAACTTAATTATGGCGCACAAGAGTCATTTGTATCAGTATATGTGTAATGAATTGAAAATACCGCATTGGAAAGTATCATTAGCATATGCACTTGCACAATTTGTTTTTGCACTTATGGCACTAATATCATATAAAGCAGGCATAATCTGGCAGATTGTTGTGTTTACATTCTTTGGAGTAATGTTTATGGTAGCATATAAATGTATTAAAAGAATGAAACCAAGGTTGTTGCTGAGTTAATAGTTTAGTCGTATCCAAAATGAAGATTGAAGGCCTTGCAAATTATTTAATGTGAATCTTAGAGAATAGATATGAGAAAGAAACTGTATTTAGTTGTATTAGATATTTTCTTGGTCACTATTATATATTTTACAGCTTTTGTTTTAAGGTTTGAGCTACAAGGAGCCTTGCTCCGTACTTCGTTCATTTACACTACCTTGCCAATTATAATTATAGTTACAATTGTAATATTTGCCAGGACGGGGATGTACAATGCTGTATGGCGTTATGCAAGTTTAGATAGTTTTGTTATGGTTATAAAAGCTGTAACTCTTAGTGTCTTAGTATCTGTTGTTCTTATTTTTCTCCTAGAAAAGGAGAGAACTCCTAGAGGTGTATTCGTAATATATTGGATGCTTTTCTTAATGGGGACGGGTGGTGTGCGATTTAGTACAAGATTTTACAGGTATTATACTGCAAGTATACGGCGAAGAGGAAGGCGAGTACTGATTTATGGGGCTGGATCTGCGGGGCAAATGATAGCAAAGGAGATGAGGCATAATCACACGCTTGGATATCATCCTGTTTGCTTTGTCGACGACGATTCGATTAAGGTTGGAAAAAGAATACATAATCTTCCTATTTATTCAGGAACAACCGACCTGAACACGGTAGTTAGAGAAAATGATATTAAAGATGTATTAATTGCGATTCCCTCTACATCAGGCGATAAGATAAGAAAGATAGTTGAAAGTTGCAAGATATCACAAGTAAGATTTAAGACCCTTCCAAGCCTGT
>Ga0187833_10001361_pt1 | contig 27941 bp, 29 predicted proteins | sample ETNtaG_37_FD_167968 | JGI IMG/M metagenome (GOLD analysis project Ga0187833, IMG submission 167968) | Marine microbial and viral communities from oxygen minimum zone, Eastern Pacific Ocean - ETNP2014_SV_400_PacBio MetaG (Illumina Assembly) | ecosystem: Environmental > Aquatic > Marine > Hypoxic...
TGCCCATGCATCTATTTTGGATAGAAGTGTCGATCTTTCGATAATATCTATTTTGTTAAATGCAAGAATCACCGGTTTTTTTTGGTTTCTCAGCTTTTTAACCACCAGCTGTTCTGAGCATGGGTCCGGTTTTGAGGCGTCGATCATCAAAAGTGCTATATCCACATCACCCAAAACCGAAAGGGCGGTTTCGACCATTCTGATATTGAACCTGTTTAAAGTACTAAAAATGCCTGGGGTATCGATGAAGATGATCTGGGATGCCGGCCGTTGGACGATTCCAAGTATGCGGTTGCGCGTGGTCTGCGGTTTTTTTGAGGTGATTGAAATTTTACCACCGAGCAGCCGGTTCAAAAGGGTCGATTTCCCCACGTTGGGCGCACCGACAATACCGATAAAACCAGATTTAAAGTCCATCGGCTTCATCTTCCTCTTTTTTTCCATTCACCCGCTTGCGATCAAATTTGTTATACCCTCCCAAACATCATCCTTTCCCAACCGGGACTTGGCCGAAAAAAGCGTCAATTCATTTTCGTCAACCGAGAGAGATTCAGCAATAGATTTTCGATTTTTTATCCGGTTAGGCTTTGAGAGTTTGTCAGATTTCGTAATTACCAACATCTTTGGGATATTGAAGTGGCAAAGCCAATCGATAAACTGATGCTCTTTTTGTCCGGGAACACGGCGGATATCAAGGACCAGGATAACCCCTTTTAATGTCTTTCTTGTTGACAAATATGTTTCGATCATCGGCCGCCATTTTTTTTTCTCGGAGATTGGAACCTTTGCATACCCATACCCTGGAAGATCAACAAATAAAAAGGACGCATTGATTTCAAAGAAGTTAATCAGGCGGGTTCGCCCGGGGGTGGAGCTGGTCTTTACCAGATGCTTGCGATTGAGGAGTGTATTGATTAGAGAAGATTTTCCCACATTTGACCGGCCGGAAAAGGCAATTTCCGGTAGAATTCCGGATGGGTATTGTGGCGATTGTACAGCACTGGTAACAAAATGGGCGGAGGTGATAATCATACCAAATCAGCTTCGGAACAATCCCTGGTCATCTATTTCCCAAGCAATGGCTCCCCTTGCAGGTATTTCTCTATCCGGTCCAACCCGGCCTCAATATTCTCCATAGAGTTTGCATAGGAAAATCTGAGATAACCCTCGCCGTTTTTCCCAAAATCGATTCCCGGCCCTACACCCACATGTGCTTTTTCAAGTATGTCAAAGGCCAGGGTATACGAATCGGTTGAAATGTGTTTTGCATTTGCAAATACATAGAAGGCGCCTGTCGGTTCGACGGTAATTCCAAATCCTATTTTCTTTAGACGGTGGATCATGTAACGTCGACGCTCATCGTAAATCTGTATCATACGGGCGGTATCTTCACCAGCATTTTCCAGCGCGGCCATACCTGCCATCTGAACAACCGAATTGGCTGAAATAAAAAAATTTTGATGAAGTTTTTGAAGGGGGCGGATGAACGATTTTGGCGCCACCAGGTATCCGAGTCTTAACCCTGTCATGGCATAGAGTTTGGAAAACCCGTTGAAAACAAACGCATTATCGGTGAATTCAAGAATAGAATGCGCCTCCCCCTCGTACACCAAGCCATGATAGATTTCATCTGAAATGATATAGGGCGAAAATTCGGCAATCGCCCCCATACGGTCCGCTGAAAGTAGATTCCCGGTAGGATTGGATGGAGAATTGATCAAAATTCCCCTGGTTCTATTTGTAATCTTCTCCTGAATGGCTTCGGGTCTGTATTGAAACCCGTCCTCTTCGTAGACCGGTACAATAACCGGTTCCCCTTCCGAGAAAATGATAAAATTGGGGTAGCAGGCATAATGCGGATCTGAGATGATGACCTGGTCCCCTTTCTCAAGAAGCACAGAAAAAAGAAGGAACATGGCAGGGGAAGTTCCTGAAGTAATAACAATCTGGTCAGGACTTAGCGAAACACGGTATTTAGAAAAATAGTGCCTGCAAATCACTTCCCTCAAGGCCGGCATGCCAAGGCTGTGGGTGTAGTGCGTATGTCCATCCTCCAAGGCCTTGGAGAGAGCCTCCCTGATACACAAAGGGGTATCAAAATCCGGCTCACCCACCTCCAAATGAATAATATCAATCCCATCACGTTCCAATTCCTGAGCCTTTTCTAGAACATCCATGACGATGAACGAAGTAATTTTTCGGGTCCGAGCTGAAATCTTCCCAATCCCCTTTCTATCCCGTGTTTCAGGTTAAAGACACTAAACCACCTTATTCAATGGGTATTCTATGATCCCTTCTGCACCGTGTTTCAAAAGCAGGGGTATGAGCTCTCGCACTTTATGGGAGTTGACCACTGTCTCCACCGAAAACCAGTCGGACTGATACAGCGGTGCAACGGTGGGGGCATTGAGACTTGGGAGCAGCAATATTACCTTTTCAAGGTGTGTGTTGGGAACATTCATTTTAAGACCCACGAGTTGTTCACCTAAGAGGGCGCCTTTTAATAAGAGTGAGATCTGTTCAATTTTTTTTCTTTTGCCCTGATCCTTCCAGGTATCGTGGTTGGCAATAAACTGGGTGTTGGTCTGCATTAACTCTTCTATAATACGAAGTCCATGGGCATTTATGGTGCTTTCGGTTTCAGTAATCTCCACAACCGCATCTGCAAGCCCGGAACTTACTTTCGCCTCGGTAGCTCCCCATGAGAATTCAACCGTTGCTTCAATGTTTCGATCTGAAAAATATTTCTTTGTATATTGAACCAACTCCGTGGCCACTTTTTTTCCCTGGAGTTCTTCCGGTTTGTTAATGGGGGATTCAAAAGGGACGGCAAGAACCCATCGCGCGGGGCGAGAGCTTACCTTGGAATAAACAAGGTCGGCAACAACTTGTACGTCCGAGTTGTTTTCAACAATCCAGTCTTTGCCGGTAAGCCCGGCATCCAGGGTGCCGCCTTCAACATAACGTGACATCTCCTGGGCCCTACAGATGGCGCACTCAATTTCTTCGTCGTTGATCTCGGGGTAATAGCTTCTCCCTTCGGCACGAATCATCCATCCGGAACGTTTGAAGAGTGCAATGGTTGCATTTTGCAGACTCCCCTTTGGAATGCCCAGTTTTATTTTATTTTTCATCTAGGATACACCTCCCTTGGGTCAATTGCCGGCGTTCCGATGACCTCGACAGCCCCCTCTTTCAATCTTTTGAAAAAACAGCTTCTATAGCCGGTATGACATGTTGCCCCACCGATCTGCTCGACTATCAGAAGAACCGTATCATTATCGCAATCAACACGAATCTCTTTTACGATCTGTATATTGCCGGAAGTTTCCCCCTTTACCCAAAGTGCCTGTCGACCACGGCTGAAAAATGTCGCCCGGCCTGTCGAAAGGGTCGATTTCCATGCCTCTTCGTTCATAAAACCCAGCATCAGGATTTCATCGGTTTTATAATCTTGGACAATCGCAGGTAATAGACCGTTCATCTTATCAAAATCAAGTTTTATCATCCGACTTAGATTCTCCACTTTATTTTAATCCTTTTGAGAAGTTTTTACCTTTTAAATTGCAAACAGTTGATTCGAATCCGTTGAGTAAACATAACTCGAAACAAAGTCAATTTTTTTTTAAGATTTACATAGATCCTTGATAAGCGGCACGATGTTTGATAAAATGTCTTTAGACCTCATTCGAAACCGCGAGACCTGAAGATCATAGGGCCCTGAAGTGTAAAGTTCACGGGGCCAGGCGATTCAAATCTAACCTTTTTAAAAAGCTATCCGTGATTATATGAGATCGAAAAAAAAGAGCGCTTCGCAGATCTTAAAAAAAAGGGCCCTGACCCAAAAACGGAAATACATTACCACCACGATCCGCTGGTTCAACTGGTCTGCGGTTGTTTTGTCTGTCCTTGGCGTGTTGGGCAGCGCCGGTATCTATCTTTATCTCAGCAAAGATCTCCCTAAAATTTCATCCCTTAAAGATTACCATCCGCCCATCATTACAACTGTCTATTCAGATGATAACAGAAAAATCGCTGAATTTTACAACGAAAGAAGAATTGTTATTCCGATGTCCGAGATTCCCAAAACGCTGATCGATGCCTTTGTCGCTGCCGAGGATGCAAGATTTTATAAACACGAAGGAATCGATTTTCTTTCTATTATAAGGGCTTTTTTCAAGAATATTGAAGCCGGCGCAATCGTTCAGGGAGGGAGCACCATAACCCAGCAGGTTACCAAATCGTTCTTATTAACCCCGGAAAAAAGCTATACACGAAAGATAAAAGAAGCCATCCTCGCGCATCGGATTGATCGAACATTTAGTAAAGATGAAATTCTTTTATTATACTTAAACCAAATATATTTAGGGCATGGCGCCTACGGTGTGGAAGCGGCTGCCGAGAATTATTTTAGAAAATCCGTCAGGGAGCTAAACTTGACCGAATGCGCCATCTTGGCCGGCCTGCCCCAGGCACCCAGTAAATATTCTCCTTTTAAATTTCCGGAAAAAGCAAAGGAGCGCCAGATTTACGTATTAAATCGGATGGTTGCTGAGGGATATATCGACAACATCCAAGCGACCGAGGCCATAAATGTCAAGCTTGATATAAAACCCAGACGGAACTGGTATATTGAAGAGATCCCTTTTTATACAGAACAGGTCAGGCGCTACGTTGAAAAAAAATATGGTCCGGCCATGCTGTACAATGAAGGGCTCAAGATTTATACTGCGGCAAATATCGAGATGCAGCAAATTGCACGAACGGAAATAAAAAAAGGGTTAAAAGAACTGGATAAACGACAGGGATACCGAGGCCCTCTAAACCATTTTTCACCAGAAGCAATCGAAACATTTTCAAAAAAACTCCAAATCGAGTTCGATAAGACCCCACTGGAAAAGGGAAAGACCGTAAAAGGCGTGGTGATTGATGTTAACGACCGAAAAAATGAGATCACGATCCGCATGGGAAATGCCAAGGGGATTATCGGTATTGCGAATATGAAATGGGCTAGAGAGCCAAACCCCGAGGTCGCCTCCTATGAATCATTCATCAAACATGTGGGTGATATTTTAAGGATTGGCGATGTTATCCTCGTAAAGTTGAAAGGCAAGAAAAAAGATTCGGATCTATGGACACTCGCCCTGGAACAGGTACCGAAGGTTCAGGGGGCACTGCTGGCCATCGAGTCGGAAACCGGCAGGGTCAAGGTAATGATCGGAGGGAGGGATTTCAGAGAAAGCCAGTTTAACCGGGCAATCCAATCAAGACGGCAGCCTGGCTCCGCTTTTAAACCGATCATTTATGCAGCTGCCCTCGACAAGGGATATACCCCTGCAACCATGATCATCGATTCACCGATCGTATTTCAGGATGCCGAGCGTGGCTTCAGATGGAAACCCAAAAACTACAAGGAAAAATTTTTCGGTCCGACCCTGCTTCGCCAGGCCCTGGCCAAGTCGCGAAATGTGGTTACAATTAAGATTTTAAAAGACATTGGGATTGACTATATCATCGATTATGCCAAGAAACTTGGCATCACTTCCAACCTGAGCAGAAATCTTTCCATTGCTTTGGGATCATCGGGTGTATCATTGCTTGAATTGCTTAATGCCTATTCGGTTTTTGCCAACGGAGGTTTTCGCGTTGAGTCTATTTTTATAACAAAAATCATCGATCGGAATGGGAATATTCTTGAGGAAATCACTCCTGTGCGAAAAAAAGCTATCGATAAAAGTACCGCGTACATCATGACGAGCCTCCTTGAAGGCGTAGTCAAAAATGGAACCGGTTGGAGAGTACGGGCGTTGGGCCGGCCTGTGGCCGGCAAAACCGGCACGACAAATAATCTTTATGACGCCTGGTTTGTCGGCTATACCCCCCGTTATATCACCGGAACTTGGGTCGGTTTTGATGACGGGCGTTCCCTCGGAAAGAACGAAACCGGATCCAGGGCGGCGAGTCCCATATGGCTCGGTTTTATGAAGAAAGTGGTTGCCGACAGACCCATAAGGGTTTTTCAGGTTCCCGAGGGCATTGTCTTTTCCAAAATCGACGATAAAACCGGCCTTTTGCCGATTCCCGAATCAAAAAAAACGATATTTGAATGTTTCAAGGAGGGAACTGCACCCACGGAGTATACCAAACAGCCAGGTGCAATGGCCGAGCCGGAAGATTTTTTCAAATCAGAGATGTAACCGGTCGCGCTTTTTATACCAGTGTAAATAAATACTCAAGTTTCTCACCGCAAACTTCCAGAGGACCTGCCTTTGTCAAATGTCGAAGGCGAAGATCCTGATTCCCTGCCCTTTTCTGAAAATCCAAGTCTTGATGAACTCATAAAAAGATCATATTGCTCTCTAAATGACCATTTTGGGGCGTTTAGAGTAGGTGATACTAAATTTCAAGAATTCGTCGTAACCTCCTCAAACAGCTTGAAATTCTTAACGTACCACCTATCAAAACGCTTTATCCCAAAATGCTCAAAGGCGTTCGCAAATGACTTTTTACGAGACTGTCAAATCTTAAAACAGAAATAAACTTAAATATTTGGCCGTGTTCGTGAAGCCTCGATTATTTTTCTTTTTAATGCTTGACCAGAAATATTTTTTTTGTTTATACATCATAACAATTTTTCATCCGAGTTGCGCTTGAGGTATGACAGGCTTGTAGCCCCGAAGAAATTGATCGCCAATGCTAAAAAAATTACGCTTCATTTTATATGTCGCCATCACCATAACCGGTTTATTGGGTTTTGTCTTTCCTTACAAACATCCCCACTTCTGGTGGCAAAAAATTCCTGTTTTTGATGCGATTTTTGGCTTTATCGGCTGTATAATCATTATCATATTCTCAAAATGGCTCGGCCACCATTGGTTGATGAAGGATGAACATTATTATGATTGACATCATCCCGCCCGCTTTCATCTACCTCATCGGTGCGTTCATCCTTCCAATAATCAAAAATAGAAGGGCTCAGCAGGCCTTTGTCCTTTTGTTACCGGTCATCGCTTTTGTTAACCTGATTCATATGCCATACGGTAATTACTGGGTGTATAACTTTCTCGGCTTTGACCTCGTTCTGGGGAAGGTGGACAAACTCAGTATGCTTTTTGCCTATGTTTTTGTCATCATGTCCTTCATCGGTATGGTTTATGCGATTCATATCAAAGAATACGGCCAACATGTGGCCGCCTGCCTTTACGTTGGAAGCACCCTCGGTGTGGTGTTTGCCGGCGATTTACTCACCCTTTTTATCTTTTGGGAAATCATGGCCGCTTCTTCGGTATTTCTCATCTGGTACCAAAGAACCAAATCTGCAATGAGTGCGGGTTTTCGATATATTCTGGTCCACCTTGCCGGAGGGACTTTTCTATTGGCAGGAATTGTTATTCACGCTACTACCACAGGATCGATCGCGTTTGTCCTTTTTGACATCCATGAACTGTCCACAAAATTAATTCTGATCGGCTTTCTGGTCAATGCTGCGGTTCCCCCATTGCATGCGTGGCTCTCCGATGCCTACCCTGAAGGGACGGTCACCGGGAGTGTTTTCATGACCGCATTTACAACCAAAAGTGCTGTTTATGTGCTGGCTCGTTCTTTTCCGGGAGTTGAGCTTCTGGTCTGGCTGGGTGCGATTATGGCACTTTACGGTGTGGTCTATGCAGTCATGGAAAACGATATCAGAAGGCTTCTCTCCTATCATATCATCAGCCAGGTCGGGTTCATGGTCTGCGGCGTTGGACTTGGGAGTGAACTGGCCATCAACGGCGCCGGTGCCCATGCATTCTCCCATATTCTTTATAAAGCAATTCTATTCATGGGAGCAGGAGCCGTCATCCATGTCACAGGTCGCAGAAAATCGACGGAGCTGCATGGGCATGAACTGTATAAGAAAATGCCTGTCACCCTCACCCTTTACATGGTCGGTGCTTTTTCCATATCAGCGGTACCCCTTTTTAATGGATTCATCAGTAAAAACATGGTGGTGGCTGCGGCAGGCGAATTGAACCGACCGGTCATTGAGTTGATGCTGCACCTGGCATCCATCGGAACTTTTCTCAGTATTAGTTTGAAACTCCCCCAGGGAATATGGTTTGGCTCTCAAAAAGGCTCCGATAAAATCCCTGCCGCCAAGGAACCACCGTTAAATATGCTTCTGGCCATGGGAATCGGCTCATTTCTCTGTATCCTGACCGGGATCTATCCCAAGCTACTTTACGATCTTCTACCCTACCAGGTTCACTTTCATCCGTATGAAGCCGGGAAAGTGGTCGCCATGATGCAACTCCTTTTACTGACCCTATCTGCTTTCTGGATCTACATTGATAAACTGGGCGGGGAAGCGGCTATCAGTCTGGATACCGATTGGTTCTATCGAAATTTCGGCCGAGCTTTGCTCCGATTTTGCAATGAACCCTTAAATCAGATCCGGCTGAAAATACAGACCCTCTCGTCGCAAAAAGTGGCCTTTTTGAGCAGACTGAGTCAAAATCCGTATGTTCCGCTGGAAATGTTTTGGCATATAGTTCAAGGCAAGACATTGCCGCTTAAAGATTCGGTCAATCAGGCCTACAGTCCGCACATCTACCGGTTGCCGATCGGGGTGGGCATTTGCATGTCACTTGTTTTTTTTCTCATTTATGGGTTGGTTTATCTGTGGTTGGTATGAGGAAGCAATTGAAATGGGTTCATCCGCTTTAAAACACAATTCGCCTAAACCTCCACGGCAAACCCGTTCCATCGCCACCTTTCTTCTTACGTTTTTTATTCTGTTCGGCATATGGCTTCTTTTATCCGGAAGGTTCGATGGACTCCACATCTCCCTTGGTGTCATTTCCTGTTTAATTGTTGCATTTTTATCTAGTGATCTTCTATTCACTTCATCTGAAACAAAGGGGATGACGGTGACATGGCTCCGATTTCTTCGGTATATCCCGTGGTTACTTCATCAAGTATTTCTCGCAAATATTCATGTGCTCTATTTGACCTTTCATCCAAGAATGATGGATCTGATTGACCCGGAAATTATCCGATTCAGGAGCAAGCTTAAAAGCAACATTTCTTTGCTCACCTTTGCCAATTCCATCACGCTTACCCCGGGTACAATCACCGTTTATGTTTCCGTCTACGGTGACTTTCAGGTCCATGCCATCGATAAGCCATCCGGGCGACCTCTTCCAGGTGAGATGGAGGAAAGGGTGGGAAGAATTTTTGGTGAATAGGTGAATAATGGACAACCTTTTTCTATATTTTGGAATATTTCTGAGCCTGATCATGGGCTTGTCTCTTTATAGAGCGCTCTTTGGCCCTACGGTTCTGGATCGAATGGTCGGAGTGAATGCCATTGGAAGCAAAACAACGGCCCTTTTGGTGGTCATCGGTTTGTTATACCACCGGGTGAACATGTTTGTGGACATCGCTCTGGCTTACGCCATGTTAAACTTTATCGCGGTCCTGGCTGCATCAAGATACTTTCAAAAGAAAAAGAACTTACATGAAGAAATAGGAAGAAAATAAATGAATATCATTGTGATTATCTTTCTGGCCCTCGGACTCATATTTTTTACCGGCGGATCAGTGGGTATCATCAGGTTTCCGGATTTCTACTCACGCCTTCATCCTGCCGGTAAGCTTGACACGACCGGTCTGTTGATGACGATGCTGGCCGCGGCCTTGTATACGATCCAGGACTTTTCGACAGAGTCCCTGTTGACCGGTTTAAAAATCATGCTCATTGTCGTATTTGTGTTTATTACCGGTCCCACGGCCACCCATGCCATCGTGGACGCCGGAATCAGGGCAGGGCTTCGGCCATGGACAAAAAAGGAGAAAGCTGATTAACATATGATCTGGCAGCTCGATCTTGTCATTCTGACTTTTGTGATTTTCTGTGGAATCGGTGCTATCACAATCAAGGACCTTCTGGGCGCTGCAATCCTTTTTGGCGCATACAGCTTCATGATGAGCCTCCTCTGGGCCATTATGGGGGCGGTGGATGTGTCATTTACCGAGGCCTCGGTGGGCGCTGGCGTCAGTACCGTATTTTTTGTTTCGGCAGTGTTTCGCACCACTAGGAGGGCCAAAGATTGAAATGGTTCGGTTTCATCGCTGTATTTTTATGCGGAAGCCTCTTCATTTATGGAACTGTGGAGTTCCCCGGGTGGGGTGATCCTCTATCTCCAACCAGCACCCATGTGTCTCCATACTACATTGAAAAGACCATGGAGGACACCTCCGTACCCAATATCGTCACCGCTGTCCTCGCCGACTATCGGGGATACGATACCATGTTTGAAACCGCGGTGATATTCTCGGCCGGTATTGCTTGTCTGTTCCTGTTGCGGCAGATGAAACGAAAAAAAACAGATTTCCGACTTTATCGCCATACGGCAACCGGAATAATTTTTCGCATTGAAAAGGGGGGAAAACTGCCACCTACCGCCAAAGAATTTGAACGGATAGATGGATTATGGACTCCATACGATCTGATAATAAAAACCACCGGCCGATTCATCATTCCGTTTATTCAGATCTTTGCCCTGTATGTTATTGCCCACGGGCATCACAGTCCTGGAGGGGGATTTCAAGGCGGCGTGATCCTCGGAGCGTCCTTCATACTGTTTGCCATATCCCACGATCTTCGTTCAGCACTTAACAGGATGAGTGAAAAGTTGACCGCTTTTTTTTATACCCTAGGTGTGTATATTTATGCTGGCACAGGCGCTCTTTGTATCCTTTTAGGAGCCAATTTTCTAGATTACAGCGCACTTGCAACCATCCTTTTCGTTGATCCAGTCACGGCACGATCCCACGGTATCCTTATCGTAGAAATCGGCGTTGGTATCGCTGTGATGGCAGTCATGGTTATCCTTTATTACAATCTGGTTTCTGCCGGAAAGTTTGATGAAGGTCTATAAGCATGGTTGATCTTCTCACGATCATCATTTCAAAATACAATTACTGGGGCTACATCGTCCTGATGATGATCGGCCTCTATGCCATGATCGTTAAAAAGAATCTGGTGAAGAAGATTATCGGCATGAGTATTTTTCAAACAGCCATTATCTTTTTTTATGTCTCCATCGGTATGAAAAAAAATGCGACCATCCCGATTATAAGTCACGGCCATGATGGTGGTGAACACGCCGTGCATGCGGTTGACTTTATCAACCCGTTGCCCCATGTGCTTATGCTCACGGCTATCGTTGTGTCAGTGGCAACCCTCGGTGTAGCTCTGGCGCTGGCCATAAAAATCTATCAACAGTACAACTCCCTTGAAGAAGATGAAATTGATTCGCAGATAAAAGTAAAATGAGCCAACATTTCCCTGCCTTCATTATTGTCATACCGCTAATAGCAGCATTTTTTATTTTTACTGCAGGTTGGCTGAAAAGAACCTACTGTTTTTATATCGCAGCCGTGGCCCTTGCAATATCACTTTTTTCATCTTTTGGTCTGCTTCTGCAAGTACTCCAAAATAAGGTGGTCGTTTACCACTTTGGCGGATGGTCGCCTCCCTGGGGCATTGCTTACCGAGTAGACTATTTAAACGGTATTGTACTTGTTGTTTCTGCTGCCATTGCCTTTCTCAATCTCATTGCTACTAAAAAGAGTGTTGAAAAAGAATTCATTGAGAGGGTCGGCCCTTTTTACGCCCTTTATGTGCTTTTCGTGACCGGCACTATGGGCATCGTGGTTACCGGAGATGCATTTAATCTATATGTGCTCCTAGAAATTGCCTCCCTGACCGGTTATGCCTTGATCGGCATGGGAACAGAACACGCGGCCCTAGCGAGCCTGAATTATGTCTTTATGGGGACGATTGGCGCCAGTTTTTATCTTTTAGGGATCGGCTATCTTTACATCGCAACCGGATCGTTAAACATGTTTGACATTGCATCGATCCTTCCAAATATTTTTCAATCAAATGTCGTTTTATTCGCATTTGTGATCTGCCTGACCGGACTATTCATTAAAATGGCGCTTTTCCCGATGCATACCTGGCTTCCCAATGCGTATACCTATTCTCCCTCACCAGCCATCAGCCTTATTGCGCCTTTGACAACCAAGGTGATGGTATATGTAATGATCCGTATTCTCCTTTCGGTTTTTACCCCTTCTTTTTCTTTTAAAAGCATGGCGGTCAACACCTCTTTCGTATGGCTGGCGGTTATCGCCATTGTTGTGGGATCCATCCTTGCCCTTTCCCAACAGAGCTTAAAACGGATGTTGTCCTATGTCATGATTGCCGAGATCGGTTATATGGTTGGAGGGTTTTGGCTCGCAAACCGGGCTGGGATAACCGGAGCGATTCTTCATATCATCAACGATGCGGCCATGACCCTGTGCGTGTTTCTAGTCGCAGGAAATATTTTATACCGGGTACCGGGGGATTCCTTCGACAATCTTAAGGGTCTTTTTCGAAAAATGCCATTTTCCATGGGTGCATTTGTTGTTGGTGCTCTTTCCATTATCGGGGTACCCCCGACCTGTGGATTTTTCAGCAAGTGGTATCTGATTACCGGGGGTATTGCTGCTGGCCATTACGGTTTTGTGGCTGCCTTGTTGTTCAGTAGCCTCGTGAATGTGGTTCTCTTTTTCAGAATTTTCGAGATCGGATATTTTGAACCCTTCGGTGACCTTCACATTTCCGGCAGCATGGATGAAGAGGAGAAAACGTTCGACGATGCGCCCTTGGGGATGCTGGTTCCACTGATGATTGTTGCTGCTGGTCTTATTGTCCTTGGGATCTATACAGATACCCTAGTGACAAAGGTAATTCAGTTTGCCATACCAGGAGGGATAAGCTGACATCTAACACTAAATCACTGTGTCTGCTGATTCGGATGAGAAAACCATAAATGGAAACTATCGTATCTATCAGACCTTTTCTCGCGGTACTGGTGTCTATATTGGCTGTGCCGCTGATCGTTTCAACCCGCAGGACAAATTTTCGCGAGGGGTGGACCTTTTTCGCGGCCTTTGCCAAGTTTTCGATCATTGCTTCCATGACCCCTGTGATCCTAGATGGTGTTGAGATCGAATATACTATCGCCCAGGTGTTACCCTCGGTTGCCATTAAATTAAAAGTTGACGCTTTTGGTATGTTGTTTGCCCTTGTCTCATCCTTTCTCTGGATTGTTACGTCCGCATATTCCATCGGGTATATGAGGAGGTTAAAGGAACATAGCCAAACTCGCTATTTTTGCTACTTTGCTCTTTCCCTGTCAGCTACCATCGGGGTTGCCTTCTCAGCAAATCTTCTGACGCTTTACCTTTTTTATGAAATGCTTTCATTTGCCACCTATCCCCTGGTCACCCATCACCAGGATATGGAGGGACGAAGCTCAGGACGAAAGTACCTATTGTTTATTGTAGGGTCTTCCATAGGGTTGGTTCTTCCTGCAATGCTTTTTATATATCACATGACCGGCACCCTTGAATTTGCGCAGCAGGGATTTATTGCAGGGATAGTACCGCCGAAACTGATTTGGATCCTTGTTCTTCTCTTTGTATTTGGATTTGCTAAGGCTGCCGTTATGCCATTCCACTCATGGCTCCCTGCTGCCATGGTGGCTCCCACGCCTGTGAGTGCTTTGCTGCATGCGGTTGCAGTGGTAAAAGTTGGGGTTTTTTGCATACTGCGGGTACTTACTGGTGTCTTCGGAACCCAACTGCTTTTTTCCTCTCAGATGGACACCGTTGTCTTATATCTCGCATCGTTTACCATCATCGCCGCTTCTTTGGTTGCTCTTTCCCAGGACAGTTTGAAAAGTCGTCTGGCCTATTCCACCATCGGACAGCTTTCCTATATTATACTGAGCGCTGCACTCCTCTCCCCTAAAGGGATGATCGGAGGAATGATGCACATTGCCATGCATGCTTTCGGCAAGATCACACTCTTTTTCTGTGCAGGTGCCATATTTGTGGCAACCGGAACCAAAAATATCAGCCAGATGGTGGGGATTGGGAAGAGAATGCCAGTGACACTTAGCTGTTTTTTCATTGGATCTTTAAGTGTCATCGGGATTCCACCGGGAGGTGGTTTTATCAGCAAATGGTATCTGATTCTCGGTACACTGGAGGCGGATCAAAGGTTTATGTTGTTTATCCTCCTCTCAAGTTCGCTTCTCAATGCAGCATATTTTTTGCCCATAATTTATAAAGCATTTTTTTGTACACCAGAAGAATCGTTGTTTGAAAATAAAATCGATGAAGCACCGCCTTGGTGCCTGGTCCCCTTGACAATTACCGCCATTTGTTCAATTTTTCTCTTTTTTTATCCTGAACCTTTTTTTTCTCTGGCAAAAATAGTATCGGTCGGTATCTTTTCGGGGCAATAGTTCAAGAGCGTGTGAGAGGAGTTAATTATGGTATCCAAAAAGGATTTAAGATCAATCGTTATTTTGGGATATCTTACGGATGAGATGTTTGATAAACTAATCCCTGTAACAGAATTGCTTACGTTTGAAAAAGGGGAAGTCATATTCAGAGAAGGCAATTTGGCGGATCGGTTTTATATGCTAAAAAGAGGAAAAATTCTCCTTGAGAAGAGAATATCGGATCATGTCACCGTTTCCCTGGGTGCAATCAAACCGGGATATTCCTTCGGGTGGTCTGCCCTACTCGGCGAAGGATCGTATACGTCCGATCCAGTGAGTGCCGAAACAAGTGAAATTTTTTCAATAAAAAGAGAACATATTGTACCCCTTTTTGAAAATGATCATCACATGGGATATATGTTGTTCCAAAGATTCCTCAGGGAAGTTAAAAGCCGCCTGGATCGCCGCACAGAGCAATTTTTAAGGGCGGTAAAAAACCATCCGGATATGGACGTTCTTCTGGAATGATACGTTTGATCCCATCCGGGATTGAAAGACCCCGTAAGCCTCCTTTTCAACAGTTTTACTTCAAGAAATCAAAAATTTTTCATACCGCCCGGTTTTCATGGATGGAAGCCACACTAAATATGGAGAATCCGCTTGGCTTGCATGATCGAATCTGTCATTCATCCACCCCTTCGGTTGACATTGTTCCGGGGTTGTTCTATGGAATCCTTTTCCGAACATCTTTTACGTAATGTCGACCGCAGAAGCGTTCGATTGACCCCAGAAAAAACGAAACCCTAAGCCAAAGGAGATATTTCATGAACAAAGAAGAATTCTTGTTTACATCCGAATCGGTATGTGAAGGCCACCCGGACAAGGTTGCCGATTCGATATCAGATTCCATATTGGATTTCATTATCAAGGAAGATCAAAATTGTAGAGTGGCTTGTGAAACACTTGTAACCACCGGAATGGCCATTGTTGCGGGTGAAATTACGACCACCTGCTATGCTGATATCCCGCGGATTGTTCGGAGTACCATCCGGGATATCGGATACAATTCATCCCAGATGGGTTTTGATTGGCAGACCTGCTCTGTCATCACCAGTATCGACCGTCAATCGCCCGACATTGCCCAGGGTGTTAACAAGGGTGTGGGGCTATACAAAGAACAGGGCGCCGGCGACCAGGGCCTTATGTTCGGATTTGCCACAAATGAAACGCCCGAGCTTATGCCAATGACGATTACCTATGCCCATAAGTTGTGCCATCGTCTCGCTACCGTGAGAAAGAATGGATCCCTCGATTTTTTAAGACCGGACGGTAAATCACAGGTCACCATAGAATATGAAAACGGAAATCCAAAACGGGTGGATACCGTTGTAATCGCTTCCCAACACAAACCGGATATCGCCTATGAGGATTTAAAAGAGGCGATCATCGAAGAAGTGATTAAGAAGGTAATTCCTAAGGAGATGACCGATGGGGACACCCGCTACCTCGTCAACTCCACAGGGAAATTTGTGATCGGAGGCCCTATGGGAGATTGCGGCCTTACCGGCCGAAAGATCATTGTTGACACTTACGGCGGGCAGGGAAGCCATGGCGGCGGTTGTTTTTCCGGAAAAGATCCGTCCAAGGTTGACCGCAGCGGATCCTACATGGCCCGGCATATCGCAAAAAATATTGTTGCAGCGGGTCTTGCTGGAAAATGTGAAATTCAGATCGCCTATGCCATCGGTCTGGCCCAACCGGTCTCTGTTCTGGTAGACCTCGTGGGGACCGGCATTGTCCCAAAACAAAAAGTTGAAGAGATTGTTACGGAGCTATTTGATTTGAGGCCTGCAGCCATTATTGAATATCTTGATCTTTTGAGACCTATCTATCGCAAAACTTCCGCCTATGGACATTTTGGACGAAGTGAAGCTGAATTTACATGGGAAAAAACAAACATGGCGGAAACAATCCGCGAAAAAGCAGGTTTGTAAACAGAACTCCGAAAACCTTTAACCGTGATTATTAACGTTAATTTGATGGAGATGATAATAGAATGAAATATGATATCAAAGATATAAAACTAGCAAATGACGGTGCACGACGCATCGAATGGGCCAATCAGAGCATGCCGGTTTTAAATCGAATCCGTGACAGATTTAAAAATGAAAAGCCATTGAAAGGAATTCGAATCGGCGCCTGTCTTCATGTCACCACTGAAACCGCCTCTCTGATGCAAACACTAAAGACCGGTGGCGCTAAAGTTTTTCTTTGCGCATCCAATCCGTTAAGCACCCAGGATGATGTTGCCGCGTCCTTGGTAAAAAATAACAAAATCCCCGTTTTCGCCATAAAGGGTGAAAACAACAAAACATACTACAAACATATCCACACGGTTCTGGATGCCGGTCCCCATTATACGATGGACGATGGAGCTGATCTGGTTTCTATTCTCCATTCGGAGAGAAATGAATTAATCAAAGATGTTCGAGGGGGTACGGAAGAAACCACCACCGGTATTATACGACTCAAAAGCATGGCAGGAGAAGGGATTCTACAGTACCCGATCATTGCGGTGAATGACGCCCAGACCAAACACTTTTTTGACAATCGCTATGGCACGGGGCAAAGCACGATCGACGGCATCATCCGGTCAACAAACCGTCTTTTAGCAGGTTCTAGATTTGTTGTTTGCGGCTATGGCTGGTGTGGAAAAGGCCTTGCAATGAGAGCCCGTGGAATGGGAGCCAATGTGATTGTCACCGAGGTGAATCCGGTGGCCGCCCTCGAAGCGGCCATGGACGGATTTACCCTAATGCCGATACAGAAAGCAGCAGGGATTGGCGATTTTTTCTGCACGGTTACCGGAAATATCAATGTTATTCGGAAAAATCACTTTATGCTCATGAAAGATGGCGCCATCATATGCAATTCCGGCCATTTTAACGTTGAGCTCGACCTTGATGGGCTAAGAGAAATTACCACCACCACAAAAGCCCTTCGGCCCCATGTTCAGGAACATGTTCTGAAAAATGGCCGGCGGGTTAATGTGCTCGCTGAAGGACGGTTAATAAATCTCGCTTCAGCCGAAGGCCATCCTTCGAGCGTGATGGACATGAGTTTTGCGAATCAGGCACTCAGCATTGAACACATGGTCAAACGAAAAAAACCATTGGCTAGGGACGTTTATCCGGTGCCTGAAAAAATAGATAGGCTAATTGCCAAAGAAAAATTGGTGAGCGTTGGGATTACGATTGATAAGCTGACGGGAGAACAAAAAAAATATTTGGCTTCCTGGGACTTGGGCACTTGATCTTCCCGATTGGAAGACGACTCACAAGCAGGTTTACAAAGAGGCTAATCAGGGCTTTGTTCTTTTGATTTTTTGTATCGCTTCATATTCACTGTTTGCATCTTCGACGAAACCGTTATCAAGCTCAAATACTCGAACAAACCGTTCTAAAGCTTTATCATAATCATGGGATATTTTGTAAGCCACCCCCGTGTAATAATGCGGTCTCGGATTATCTCCACTGGCCGATTTTGCTTTTCGAAAAGCATCCTCTACCTGTCTTAACCATTGTTTTCAAGCTTCACTCCGCCAAGTATATAAAGTCGCATGTACCCGACTTGGGCTACGAGTTTTTGCCCGGTCTCCTTGGCAAATTCATCCGCCCATCTTATGGACGCCAAGCCTTTTCCAAACTGACCCTTATGGCCATATACCAGGCCCATTCCCACATAGGGAGATGATAATTTCGGATCGAGTTCATTTGCCCTGCTGAATTCTCGAAAAGCGGCTTCAAACTTGTCCAGCTTCAGCAATTTCATCCCGTTGCGAACATGTTGAGCAGGCGTATCGAGTCTGGTCTTTGGTGTAAGCAACTTCTGGCCGCACGCGGAAAAGAAAAACGCGCTCATCATGGCCACGGCAAAACATTTTATTCTAAATGCCATGATTCCTCCACATCGCATCGAAACGCCCATCATTTAGGCACAAAGAACCTTCCGCCTGCCGGGAATTAAGTTCTATTTTAGGATTTTCCCGCTGTCTCTATTCAGAGGGCAACCACGATCATCACACGACATTTTTTTAAAAAAGAGAGGTGTTCCGAAGAGCTCCTAAGCTTTGAGGCATCTGCATTGCTAATGACGATCACACTGGAGACCCACGGTCCGCCGCTTGTCTTCAATCCTTTTACAATTAGCGGCTTATTCGTCACCCGCTGATGGTTTTGAGCGAAGGCCATATCTGTTGTATATCCCCCGATTCCATGCTGAACAGCACATTCGCGGCTGACAAATGCGGACCCATAAACCTCCTTCTGGTTTTCATCGACGATTTGGAGGGTCATGGCCGGACGCGCACCAATCTTTCTGGCATCTACAATCAATCCTGTAAAGGGAGAATGTTTCCCTTGGGTAGGTGCTATGGTTTTAATCGATCCAATCTGTTTGATGGCTTGAGGAAGAATAAGTTGAGAAAAACCGCCCAACAGACTCACCTCCATTGTAACCTCTACCGTCCCATCTGACAAATAATTTTGCTTTACCACATGTGCATCCTGAATCAGGCTCTCTATTTTGCTTAAAATAACATCGTTTTCACTGGCATAATCACTGACAGTATAGTTGGAATCGATCCTTATATTTTTTACAACTTCGAGGATTTTACGTACGGCCTTCTGTTTCGCAACGACCAATACATCTTGGGGTTTACTTTTTTTATCTTTTTCATTCGGCGTGCTGACCCCCTTGGTCTGAACCACCCATCTGGACCAGTTTATGCTGCCGGCTTCCATCCTTTCTACCAATTCCTGTTCTTCACCACAATAACTAGGCATTGTCGCCGATACGATCCAGATAAGCGTCCAGAATAAAATTGATAGGCAGTTATGCAAAATCCCTCCTGGGCTATGGTTGGGGTAAAAAATAAGTGTATTTCCTTGGCTGGTTGTGAAACAGATCGATGCTTCAGTTCAATCGGCGCAACGGTATTTGCGACCGATTTTCAGTTTGATCTAAATTCTTAAAGTACTGACCCATCCAAACTTCCCAACTTCCTGATAAAATGTCAACCAATTTCATTTCTTTAAACCTATAAAAGGGGGATAGATAAATGAAAGAAATGTTGTGGCATAAACACAAATGGCCTGAGCATGTCATGAAATCGCTCGATTATCCGAACGAACTGCTTTATGGGGTATCGATAGAACAGCTGACCGGTACGGCGATTCGATCTACACTGTATGAAGTGGGGTCGGACGAACTTTCTCTGAGATCAGAGATAGTGCCAACAAGATCGCCGATTTTCTCCTCAAGCAGGGCATCGAAAAAGGCGACAGGGTCGCAATATTTCTGCCCAACATGCCTCACTATCCAGCTGTCTTCTTCGGTATGCTTAAGATGGGTGCCACCACTGTTACATGCTGCTACGGAATAACGCTGACCATGATTGCGTCTGCCCATCTGGCGGGCAGACTCGTTTGCATCCCGGATCCAAGAGCCGGAAACCCACCACTGTCTGATCTGTTAAAGGAGATACAAAAGCAAAAAGGTACAATTCTGCACTGTGTCCCCGCCCTGTACGTTGACATTGTGAACCATCCGAATGTGAATCAATACGATCTCTCGAGACTCAAAGTATGTGGGTCGGGCGCAGCGCCATTGGTCCCCAATTTCTGGAACAAAGCCGAGGAAACCGAAGCGGTCTTCAGAACCATTGATGGGAGACGATACTTCCTGTCATTTCGATAAAGCAGCCAAAGGGTGTGTTTGAATTGAAATGGTAAAAAATTCCAAAACGCTTTCCCCTTGATTCATCCACAAAATGCATTAAGTTAACCAATAACGGTATTTTAAAAGGTCATTTTACTCACTTAGCAAGGAAATTTTTAGGCGTTCACCAATGAAAGATAAAAAAATTAAATTGCTCATGTTTCGTACTTTAGATTTTGCGAAGGCGACGCTTCTGTGGATTGGGAGTGTGAAATCTGAATAAATTGTGTTTAAGGGAAAACCCATGGAAGAAAATCATCTGTTAGAGGGGAAAAGAATTCTCATTGTCGATGACGAACCCGATGTTTTGGAAACACTTGCGGATCTATTGACCATTTGTGTGGTGAAAACGGCTTCTACTTTTGATCAAGCCAAGACGCTCCTCGAAAGTCAATATTTTGATATCGCGATTCTGGACATCATGGGGGTCGAGGGATACGAATTATTAAAAATATGCAACGAGAACAAGGTGATTGGTGTGATGCTGACCGCCTATGCAGTGACACCCGAAAATATAAAAATGTCATATCATGAGGGTGCCGCATCGTTTGTACCCAAAGAAGAGATGACCCATATCACTATGTTTTTAAATGATATTTTGGAAGCCAAAGAAAAAGGGAAAAACTTCTGGTGGAGATGGTTTGACAGGCTGGCGGACTATTGCGAGAAAAAATTCGGACCCGATTGGCAAAAGGATCATGGCTTTAAGGTTCGCTAAAATGTTTCGCACCCCACTCCACCTGAGCGTCACATCCGGCACAGGGTGAAGAAAAATTTTATTCGCTCCTCGCCGCATAAGGGCCTTCTTAAAATTAAAGGGGTGAGACTTAAGTACATTACGTAAATTTTTTTAGGGGATAAATTTTACATAATAAGGGACCAAAGGTGACCGCCCCTGTTGCAGGGTCACAAAATTTCTCTGAATCCGGTGTCAGAACGTTCACATTGTATTCAAAAGTGCCGAACAGCACCGGGTCTTCACCAATTTCCTCCGGCAACCACCACCCGTGCTGGCATTCAACCATTCTTGGCGGAATTCTGGATGTGAGCTTGGCCTTTTGTTTTATCTTGCCTCTCAAAGTCTCTATTACCGTCCAGTCGCCTTCACCGATCCCTGATTGTCGGGCTGTATCCGGATTAATTTCAACGGTCGGGTAGGGATAAAGTTTGCGCAGGGAGCGGATCTGTCGGTGCTCGGAGTGGTGCATGGGACGGAATCTGGCCCCGGTAATCAGGATGAAGGGATATTTTTTGGCAATCTCCGGCTGACTGACGGATGTTTCCGGCGGCTCTTCATAACCGGGCAAAGGATCGTAACCCAGCTTTTCAAGAATGGTGGAATACAGTTCGACCTTGCCCGTAGGCGTTGCAAACCCTTTGGGTTTGCCCGTATACGGGTTAATCTGTTCGTAACGTTTTTCGATTGCCGGGGGTGCCCAGAAACGTTGTTTTACGGCAAATTCCTCCGAATTTGTCAAATTAAGTTCGCCCAGTAGTGGCTCCAGACAGTAATCCCATTCTTCTTCAAGGCTACGGCGCCAGTATTTTTCCTGACCCAAACGCAGGCCTAATTCCCGGTAGAGTTCATAATCCGTGCGGCGCTCGTACAGGGGTTCAACCACGCGCTGACCGATAGATGCCGCATTGCCGCTGCCCTGGGACGTCTGGGTGTACAGTTGGGGATGCTCCAGCCAGTTGGTGATCGGGAATACATAATCCGCCAGCATGGCCGTCGGGGTCATCCACTGTTCGGCAACAACGAGAAGCTCGAGATTCGAACTTTTCAAGGCCGCATAAATTCTTTTTGTATTGGGATAGGCAATCAAAGGATTGCAGGCACCACAAATTAGCCCTCGAACCTGATACGGATTTCCATCGAGGATGGCCGTCCAGATCGCCGGTTCGTGGCAACCGGGAAGAAAGCCGGCCGACAGCCCCTTATCATACCAGTAAGGTTTGGCGACTTCGTCAACCATTTCATATCCCGGGAAGCCCCACAGCTTGTGCTCTCCGGCACCGAGTTGCTTTTTTCTCTGCCCCGCCGGCAGCCGATCCATGTACTCCATCAGGGCGCCATAGTTGGCCTTCTCGCAGGGACCGGACAGCATATCGCCGCCGATGACATCCAGATTGCCGGTAATTGCCCGCAATATGCATTTGGCCTGGGTGATGCTGGTGACGTTGATTCCCTGCATGTCCGACTTTACGCCCCAGATAATCGACGCCGGCCTGCTGGCGGCGTACAATCGGGCGGTTTGCACAATCTGTTCTTTCAGCACCCCGGTAATTTCTGCGACTTTGCCGGGGGGATGCTGTTTTACGCGGTCTTTCAGCTCGTCGAAGCCGTGGCACCATTGCTCGACAAAATTTTTATCATACAGCTCTTCTTCAATAATCACATTCAACCAGCCCAAAGCCAGGGCAGCATCGGTACCGGGCCTGAGCCTTAGCCAGTGGTCGGCCAGACGCGCTACCGTTTCCGAATATTTGGGATCAATGACAATATACTTGACCCCCTTGCGCTTGGCTTTAATGTGCTGCGGAAATATGCACGCTAATGACTCAGCCGGATTACCTCCCCAAATGACGGCACATTCACAGGGCGGTTTTACGGCACGGCTGGCCCCGGCGCCGTACACGGCCGCATGAATCTGGCGGCTGACAACCGAGCACCATTGACCGGCATTGGCGTGGTTCGGGCTTCCGAAAAGATTCATAAATCTGACTTTAAACATTTCTGAAAAACCCCTGCCAGTACCGCCAACCGAGGCCACGGCTTCGACACCGCTCTCGGTTTTGATCCTGCCAAGTTTTTCAGAAACTTCATCCAGGGCTTTTCCCCATGATATTTTTTCCCACCGGCCTTCACCTCTTTGACCCGTACGCTTGAGGGGATAATTGAGCCGATCTTCGTGATAGAGGTGTTCGATAAATGCCTTGGAGCGCTCGCAAATCCAGCCCTGGTTTACCGGATGTCCGGGTTCTCCGCTGAGTTTCACAACTTTGCCGTTTTCAACGGTTACCAGCACACCGGCCTGCAGCCAGCAGCCAAAACAAATAGCGCGCTTTACTTCGGCTGTTGCGATTTTTTGCATTATATCTCCATCCGGAATGAATTGGCCGCTCACTGCATGGTCCAGAATTTATCTGCGTTTGTCTGCTTGCCATAGCCGCAGATATCATCCATCCATAGAAAAAATGGGTTTAACCAGCGAAGATTCCTCACGCCCCATCGGACAGTATCGTGAAGCCACCCTGTGGGTTTGTTGAAAGGGCAGGTCCGGATACAATTCGCACAATCTGTACCATTCGCCGCCCAGAAACGCAAGCACTCTACCGCATTAATCGGCCACCTTAATAATCCCTGCCTGTTGGAAATATTATTGAGTTTGTCGGTGGGCTCTCCATAGGCAATAGATTGGCTGGGGCATTTCACAGCGCATTTTTCACATTGCAAACAGAAGTCCCAGACACCGAATTCAATGGGTCTATCCGCAATCAGGGGCATATCTGTCAGCACCTTGGCCAATCGAATCCTGGGACCAAAGGCCGGGGTAATCAATAATCCGTTGCGTGCCAGCTCTCCCAGCCCGGCGTCAATAGCGATAGGAATGCTGCAAGCGGTGTCATTTCCACAGGCAATCGCCTTAAATCCCAATCCTCTGATATAATGTGCCAGCAACCCGGCGATAAACGCCATTTTAGAATATCCCAGGCCGGTAGCTGCCGAAGATGGACTTGTTGGGGAACAGCGTATTGCCTGATAATTCATCTCAATGGCAATTGCGATGGCATATTGATACTGATCGCCTAGCTCACTTGGCGTTGGCTTTTGATCTCTGAACGGAAAGGCAGCCGAATACACCCAGCGTCTATCCAACTTGCAGACCCCGACCAAAGCGCTGCCAAAGAATTTAGCTACCCTTTTTATACCATCCGTTACCTCAGCAGGGTTGTCGAGATCAATTTTCAATCCCGGCGGCACCAGCGGAAATTCGAAAATTTGATCCCATTCCCAGGCGTACTTTCCCATCCTGCCGCCGGCCACACCCTGAGCAAATGTGTTTTCAAGGTGCCACGCGGCATTCACCATGGCCTGGTCTTTTAAGCGATAACCCGGTTTATTCCTGGGCGGCACTTCTGTCATATAGAATTTCTTGCCCAGATCCAGCATCTCTTCATCCCATAGCGGTCTGCAGAACATTTCATTCTTTTGATCAAATTGGGTCACATTCCCAACCACATACCGGTCGGCTCCCTGATCAACAAATCGCGCTTTCATTGATTTTTTATCTCCCTGCCCGCACCTGTCTGAAGCCAGCAACCGAAGCAGAGAGCACGCTTAATTTCGGTATTCTTTACTTCTTTCATGTTGTCTCCTTTCTATTTCACCGGTTTCCCACGCTCAACCGCCGCCGACGCACCGGTGATAAAGGCAATTGGATCTTGAATTTTTTATTGATCTTCATCTTCCATCCATCCGTCCCAGAGCAGTTTTATGTTTTCCCAATTTTCCTCCTCCGGAGAAGAAGCGCCGGATTGATAATAAGCCCCACGAAAATGAGTGCCGGGCTCTGTAAATGAACCCCGTTTAATCAGACAGCGGATGTTATCCCTGTAAATTTCGTCCACCTTTTCATGGGGCTGCGGATTTTGGTCCATCCACAGATTCTTTGGATGAATCGGTCGTTCATACATTTTTTTGAATATCTCAGTTCTTAAATCCTTCATCCAGTTGCTGTTGAGATTCATGACCCTAAACTGCCGAAGCGCTTCAATGTCAATAACTGCCGCCACCATGGTGTTATAGCCAGAAGCGGAATACGAAATGATGTTACCATAATAATTGACGATGTGGGAATTTCCGCCGGCAATATCAATGGGATGTTTCATCTTTGGATGGAGGAACACAGGTCCGACATTCGGACAAATCATATACAGGCTGTTAAACTGCGCATGGCCTCGGTTCTGGATCATCCAGCCGCCCCCGCCGGGGTATGAGTTTCCGGTCATCGGCATTGCTTCACTTGGGCGATAAACCACTTCAGCACCATTTAGTGCCAACGCTCGAACCGCCTCAGGGTATTCACCGTCGCTACAGCAAATGGTGCCGATATTTCCGATGTCATCGGTCTTTAATACCGGATAAAACGCATCGATACCATCCCCGAAAAGTTCAACCCACCGATCATAAACATCGTGGGGCGTACAGGATCGCTCCCGGCACCATATGTGGTTTTTGGCGGCCTTGTGTACGATTTCACCGGTAGGTGAAAGGATAAACAGGGTATTAAAGTAACGATTGGGCATTATTTCGGGCCAGCGGGCTTTACACTGAACAACAATATAAGTGTCATAGAGCTTGGCCAGCACCCCGAGGAATTCAGTTTCTTCACCTGGAATGTCGATAAACAGGTCGTTTGCCGCAGCGGTATGGGACAAATCAAAGGCTTCATCGGTAAAACCGGTCATCGCACCTTCTGCCAATGCGATCAGCCTGACCGGCATATTGATGTTTACCATCGACACCGCTGCGTGAATATTTTCTTCAATGGTAGCCAAATTGATTTTGATATGTTTTCGCTCAGCAATCCCATAGACGACTGTGGATAGGCCCACGGCCATATATGGGGCTACCGGTTTTTTCTTCTTTTTAGGCATCGGGTTCCTCCTGATAAATTCTTGAACATATGTACCTAGTGAGAGATTTTATAGACCATTTCTTCCCTATATCCGGTGACGACCTTCACGTACCCTTTCAGCATCTTATCTGCCTCTTTATCATCTGTGTCCACCAGAAGCGGTCTTCGCTCCAGCGAAGTAAGCTTGTTTCGGGGTGCCACAACGATAATGTTTTCTGCTCCAATTTTTTTTATGACGCCGGGGCTCAATTGCTGATTTCCTCTTCCAAATACGTAGCCTTGTCCACCGATAGGCGTGATGATGATCTTGGCCATTTCCTCTTCAATTAGTTCCATAAGTTGGGCTTCGTTCAGATCAAACGCCACCAGTTGCCATTCAAGACGGCATCAACACCCAAGAGGGTGTTTTTTAAACCGAGCCGTTCCATGATGGCCCGTGGCGTTGTACCTGAGCCGATGATATACAGACAGCCCGCATCCATGGCTTCTACGATCTGCTCCGCGATGGATTGCATTGCGAAGATCTCATGATCGCCTGTGACGGAAGCAACCTTAGCGCCTTGGATAAATCGTCTTTCCAAAGGGACCTTAAGATAGCCGTAAAGTTGGGCCAAAACCCGCCCCTGACGAAAAGCGGTTTCGTCGATGTCCATAACCTCAAATTCGCCAAATGCCCTGATCTGGCCGCGGCCGGTCAGGCGTCTGGCCATGTTGGCTGCCTCGCCGGCAGCGGTGGACTAGTCATAGACCGAGTTGATAACCACGTCCATGCCGATCATTTCAGCCATCATGCATTGAAATTCAAAAAGGGACTGCATCTTACCTTTTTCCGGTTCAGGTAGGCCGAGGTAAGCGGTTTTGAATTCTGTCCGGTCGATGATTTCATCCACAACAGCCGGTACATAGTGAGGCCAGCAGCCGGCCCTGCAAAACACCAGCAACTGGTCATTGTTTTTCGAAAGGATCTCTGCGACGTACCGCCTGAGCTCATACTCGCTCATGGGGTCTGGCAGATTGATTGGATCTGATCTGAAGGGAAGATCCTTAAAAAGATCATCGATATCATCGATACCGACTTCCTGCATCATTTGCTTCATCACCTCAGGTACTGAATTCGGTATGTATGGGTGCACGAATGGTACCGCCATGTCCGTCTCCTTTCCTTGCGACACTTTAATGCTTTACGGGTTACAGCATTTTGTCAGGAAGCCAAAGCGCTAACTGGGGAAATAGCATGGTCAATATCAATACAAGCAATTGAATGGCAACAAATGGCGGTATCGATCGCCATATGTCCTTGGTGTGTATTTCCGGTGGCGCAACCCCTTTCATCAAAATGAGGGCCCAACCAAACGGAGGGGTCAGGTAAGCCGCCTGCATGTTGAGGATAAAGACAATTGCAAACCATATGGGGTTAAAACTCAGATGGCGGGCAATGGGGAGGAAGATTGGGGCACATATGGTGATGACGGCATAATCATCCATGAATGCGCCAAATATGAGGAGGATGATTTGCATCGCCACAAGTATGAACCAACGGTTCACATGCAGGCTCTCCACAATTTCCATGACGAGTGATTGTGCGCCTGCCATCGTATAAACAACTCCGAAAAGAGTGGCTGCCACCAGAATCCACAGCGCCATACCGCTGATCTTCATGGTCTCAACACATGAATCAAGCAACACCTTTATCGTAAAACTGCGATAAAGAATACAGATTAAAAAAGCACCCGATGCGCCTACACCGGCTGCCTCCGAGGGAGTTGCAACTCCGAAGAAAATCGCCCCCAGCACCATAAAAATTAACATTGCCGGAAGGATAATTTCCTTGAGTGAAATCATCCTCAGCTTCCAAGTAGCATCCTCGGCGACCCTGGGGGCCAGTTGTGGTTGGAAATAACACCTCATGGAAATGTAAAAAATATAAAGAGATGCGGTGATAAAGCCTGGGATCGCCCCTCCAAAAAAAAGCCTGCCAATTGAGAGTCGTGCAATAAAAGCAAAAACAATCATGATGATGCTAGGAGGGATAATTTCTCCAAGCACCCCGCCGGCCATAACACTTCCCAGGGCCAGGGATTTGTCGTAACCGCTTTTGAGCATGGCGGGTACGGCAATCAGACCCATCATCAGGATACCGGGGCCAAAGCCCCCGCACATGGCTAGGGCAACACATACACCGACCGAAACGATT
>Ga0187833_10001362_pt1 | contig 27934 bp, 25 predicted proteins | sample ETNtaG_37_FD_167968 | JGI IMG/M metagenome (GOLD analysis project Ga0187833, IMG submission 167968) | Marine microbial and viral communities from oxygen minimum zone, Eastern Pacific Ocean - ETNP2014_SV_400_PacBio MetaG (Illumina Assembly) | ecosystem: Environmental > Aquatic > Marine > Hypoxic...
TGCAGGCACGGAAGCAACGCCTACTAAAATGTAACCAGCTTGAGCGATCGTAGAGTAACCGAGCAGTCGTTTTATATTCGATTGGGCCAAAGCCAGCACATTACCAACAGTCATAGAAATAGCTGCTAGGATTGCAAAAAGCCCTGACCAATCCTGCATCATGGAAGGATCCCCGAAGGCCGAATACATGATCCGCATTATTACTGCAAATGCCGAAGCCTTCGAGGCTACCGAAAGAAAAGCTGCAACCGGGGTTGGGGCACCTTGATAAACATCCGGCACCCACATCTGCCAAGGGACAACTGCCATCTTGAACCCAAATCCGGCAACCACCAATATCACGGCCAGTAAAACAGCGTATGAACCAAATGGAACGCCCGCCTCAGTTGGAATAACGGCTAACCGCTCCATGATCATCTCGAGGTTAGTGCTACCAGCGTATCCGTAAATGTAAGCAAATCCATAAAGCAGAATGGCGCTGGATATGGCGGACAAGACGAAGAATTTAGTACCCGCCTCGATTCCTTGCTTAGTGCGATGAATAGCAGCAAGAGCGACAATCGGTAAGGCACTGAGCTCCAGTGCGACATAAATTGTTATCAACTCAGTTGCCGAAACGAGGAGCATCATCCCTGTCACTGATAGTAGTAATAGCGACACAAATTCTCCGCCGTAATTTTTCATTCGATTACTGGCAATATATTTCGCAGACGCGAGAATGGTACCTGCGCTAACGGTAATAAGAAGGAATTTGAAAAAGAGCGAAAAGCGATCGGCCTCAACTGTTCCGAATAGCGCTGAAGTTGTGACAGGCTCGCCAAACCATCCAAACCAGAGGTTCAACGCGAGAATCAGCGGCACTGTCAATCCAACAAAGGCAATAACCAAAACCTTCACCACGTTTCGAGTGACGAGGTCGGCAGAAATTACCACCAAAGCGAGAAGCGCCATAGCAATTTCAGGGGACAGTGCCCAAAAGTCATTAACAGTCATTACCTAAGCACCGCCTGGATACCAATATCGAATACGTCGGTAACAACAGAAGGCCACAAGCCAATAATAAAAATAGGAGCAGCCAATATGATTACAGGGATCATATCGACCCAGCTGGCATCAGTCAGGTTTTCGTAGACTTGGTCAGAAAGTCCCGGTGTTGCAGGGCGAGCGCCAAAGAACACCCGTTGAACCATCCACAACGTATAGCCGGCGGCTAACACCACACCAAACGCAGCAACAGCTGTAGCCCATGGCCAGACCGAAAACGTACCGAGAAACACCATGATCTCCGCCACGAATCCAGATAAAGATGGAAGCCCTAATGAACCAAATCCTGCAATCAGGAAGAATATCGCTATCAACGGCATCTTCTTCCATAATCCGCCCAGATGAGGAATATGTCGAGTATGAGTACGATCGTAAGATAGCCCGACCATCAAGAAGGCAAGTCCGGTAATAGTGCCATGTGTAAACATCTGTAACGCTGCACCATTGAGCCCGGCAACAGATGTATCTACTACAGAGGACCCAACTGCAGACAAGCCGAGCATGACAAAACCCATATGACTAACAGAACTGTATGCGATTAACCTCTTCATATCCGTCTGGCGAACCGTGACTATACCGCCGTAAATAACTGAAATTGCAGCTATCATCGCCATCAATCCGGCTACATCATGAATAGTGAAACCTTGGGTCTCTTGAAAAAAGCCAAGATTAATCCTCAAAAGCCCATACCCTGCCATTTTGAGCAAAACTCCGGCCAACATAACCGAAACAGCCGTAGGAGCATCAGTGTGTGCATCTGGCAACCAACTATGCACTGGCCAAAGTGGCAATTTAACAGCAAAAGCTATGAAGAACAATCCAAATATCAAAGCCGCTGGCAACACTAATTTCGCACCAGCTATAAGCTCAGGAATGCCGATAATTCCTAACTCAGGAATCGAAACCATCGCCAACGTGCTGACATCGGGCGTTACATAAATCGCGAGAATGCCCACCAACATGAACGCCCCACCCGCAAGCGTAAACAATACAAACTTCATCGCGGAATAACGAGGTCGACCGCTTCCCCATATCACGATAAGCATGAACATCGGGATCAATTCAAATTCGAAGAATATGAAAAAGAGCAGCAAGTCTAGGGATACAAACACTCCTAGGACGGCCGTTTCAAGCAGAAGCAACCACATGAAATATTCACGGACACGATTGTCGATACGCCATGAACTGAAAGCCGCTGCCATCCCAAGTATCCCGGTGAGAAGCACCAATGGTGCGCTCAATCCATCAACTCCAAGCAGATAGGAAGATCTCAATGCATCGATGGGTATCCATCGCTCGAAGTAATCCACCATCTGAATACCGCCAACAGTTTGGTCATATGAAACGTAAACCACAACTGTCAGAACAAATGTAACTGCGGTGGCAGCGATCGAAATCCAACGTATTTGCCGATCGACCTCTTTTCCACGTGCAAAAAGAGCAACCAATATTGCAACCATAGCCGGCAGGAATACCGTAATCGTCAGCAACCCTTCAAACACGGGTAACCTCCGATGTAACGTTCAAGATATATACCATTTCCAGTAACTGAATTCCCACGTTACATATCAACCCCATAGTAGGAATCCCGCTGCAATTGCAACGACGCCTATGACCATGCCGACAGCGTAGGTCTGTGTTTGACCGTTTTGAATTAATACACCACTTTTCCCAACTCGGGCGACCCAATTGGAAAGATGAATATTTACGTTGTCGACCCAGTGCTCATCGAACCAACGCAAACCATCGGCAAGGTATTTATAAAAACCTTTGGCTACCACAATATTTTCGTATAGCTCGTCAAAGTAATACTTACGAAACATCAGATTGTAGAGCGGTCGGAATCGCGCACCTATCGATGACGGCAAGATCCATGCCTTGATATACATCGCATAAGCGACGGTAATCCCAATGAGAGCCAATAAGGATGAGATGGCAGCAACCACAAAATTAAATTTAGGTTCAGCACCAGCATGTTCCGCAGCTTTGTGATCACCATATTCGTCTACTGGAAATACATCTTCATTTTCCACTGTCACAAAATGAGCAAACGCATGCTTATCGATAGACGCCACTTCAACAACAGGATTGGAAAAGAATCCTATAAAGATAGAAAGGATCGCCAACAATGTGACAGGACCAATCATCACCCACGGGGACTCGCCAAGGTGCGAAGGCGTATTTCCTACCGGTGGAGGATCGCCTGAAAGTTGGGCGTCCGCCTCCTCCTGTTCACTCCCACCATTCCATTCTCCATGAAATGTCAGAAATATTGCTCGGAACATGTAGAACGCTGTCATAAGGGCCGCTATCAATCCTAAAGCCAAAACGATGTTGCCGGTCGTAGTTCCAACTTCAGAGGCATGCCCAAGAATTTCATCTTTTGACCAAAAACCGGAGAATGGAAAGAGACCGGCCAAGCTAAGACTGGCTATGATCATTCCCCAGTATGTCCAGGGCATATGCCTCTTCAGGCCGCCCATATATTTCATATTGAATGTACCGGCCGCATGGTGAACCGATCCAGCACCTAGGAACAATGCTGCCTTAAAAAATGCATGCGTAAATAAATGGAATATAGCAGGAGCATAGGCGCCAACTCCCAATGCCAGAACCATGTAACCAAGCTGACTGATCGTCGAATAGGCTAAGACCCGCTTGATGTCATTTGCAACCAAACCCATCGTAGCCGCAAAGACGGCAGTAAACCCACCAATTAGAGCAACAAGGGTCATAACGTTGGAATGCTCAAATAACGGGAAAAAACGAGCGATCAAAAATACCCCTGCGGTAACCATGGTGGCTGAATGGATCAAGGCAGATACAGAAGTCGGGCCTTCCATCGCATCGGGAAGCCAAGAGTGAAGTGGGAATTGGGCAGACTTACCGACGGCTCCTGCAAACAGGCCAAGTGCGACCCAGGTAGTAACGGATGCGGCAATTTGGTGGCCTTCCAAAGCCTGATAAAGCACAGAAACATCCATGTAAGACGGATCTATCGAATACAGGTATAGGATTCCCAAAAGAAATCCGAAATCTCCAAAGCGAGTCATTATGAACGCCTTCTTCGCTGCGGCCGCAGCTGAAGGACGATCCATCCAGAAACCTATCAACAGGTAAGAAGAAACTCCAACCAGTTCCCAAAAAACAAATATCTGGATCATATTTCGAGCCAGAACAAGTCCAAGCATTGAAGCTGTAAATAACGACATATAGGCGAAATATCGGGTGTAGCTCTTGTCGCCTTCCATGTAAGCCTGACCATAAATCTGCACGAGCAAGCTAATTCCACTGACGACCAACAGCATGATTGCTGACAGCTGATCAAGTATTAGACCGAAACTCAAGTCCACCCCACGGATAAATATCCAGTGATGGGTTTCAAAATCAAGGGGTCCATCAGACATCACTGTCGCCAGCGCAATCAAAGAAAGGACAAACGACGCGCCAATAGCCGCAATCGTAATGTAACCAGCATATCTAGAATTGGATCCGATGAAGGCACGCACTAATACTCCATTCACCAAAAAGCTGATGATTGGCAGCGCGATTATTAACCAGACAAGACCCTCAGTGATCACAAGCATTCCTTATTACAGTTTTCTCAATATTTCATCGGCCACGTGTTCTCGTCCTTTCGGGACCATGACCCGAAAGGACGCGTTTTCAGCCCAATCCAAAATATCGCCATCAGGTATCAACATAGTCGGAAGCCCTTCCCCTTCGAGGAGGTCTTTCCACATCTGAGCAGATATGAGGTTCGGTGTTTTTTTATAGTCAATCCACATTTAAATCAAAATCCGTGCTTGTACCATGCCGATCAGTTTTTCATATCAGAAGCATCTGTAATTTCTACCGATTCCACCGCCCTATACATCGCGAAGACGAGAGCAAACGCCAATGCAGCTTCTCCAGCTGCTACCGCAGTAACGAATATTGCGAAAGTATGCCCCGTCAACGATGATCGTATCGCTTCAGATGTCAACGGATTCGTACTAATAAGCGCAGCTGATGGGGTGAATCTACTAAACGCTACGGCAGCAATTACAACTCCGTTAAACATCAATTCAAGCGACATGATCACAGTCACAAGGCTTCGTCGTGAAATCACTCCATACGCACCGATTGCGAATAGGGCTGCAGAAACCAAGAGCACGTTCTCAATGATCATGCCGGGGCATCCCCATTCTCAGGCTCATTTTCTGATGCCCGATCACGCATCAAAAGCAATCCTCCAATCAAAGTGGCGACCAATAACAAACCAATGATTTCAAATGCCAGCATATACTCACGTATCAGCATCACACCGATTGCTCCTGTGCTGTCAACCAAAACCCCACCGTTTTCAACCACAACGCCATCTAAGTCTGGCGAACGGTTTTTGAGTATTGATATGTCATCACCAGTACCCAATTCCACATATCCATCCGTCAAAGCATGAAGGGCTACCGGGTTCGTTATTTCATCCATTGAAGACCAATTAGAGTTGTAGGTAGTGAACGCGAATGCCGAGAAAAGCAACACAGAGACAACGACAGCAAACAACCGGCCTTCAGAAGGACGACTACCGGATGCAACGTCCTGAATAAACATAACGGCAAACGCCATCAAAACTGAAATAGCACCCACATATACAAGTATTTGCACTACACCAACGAATTCGGCATTAAGCACGAAGTAAAGAATGCCAACTCCGAGAAATGAACCGGCAAGAGCTATTGCAGCCCTGAAAACATCTCGCTGGGTCACAACAATCACTGCGAGCCCCAAAGTCATAGCGGAAGCCACCCAGAAGACGAACGTGGTTAAAGTTGAAACTTCCATCATCGTTCATCGACCCATTTTCTTTTCAGATCTTCATCAGTAGGACGCTCATGCCTACCAGCATCGTGGAAGTCTTTGACTTCCTCAGAGAACGGATCAAATCCGGTTTCTTCGAATTGGGGCCGATAGAACGAGCTCGGACGTTTTTCAGCCTCAACTAACTCATCTTTAGTAATCACTAAGTCGTTACGTATATAAGTTGAACGTTCAAATTTCGTCCCCATATGCAAAGCATCATATGGGCAAGCTTCTACACACAAACCACAAAACATACATCGACCGATATCAATGTCGAAAACCTCGATCTGATAGCTCTCACCTTCCTGAGCATCAATTTTGCCTGGCACGCTCACAATCTCAATAATTCCCAACGGGCAGTATTTCGCACAACTTGCGCAAACCGTGCACCTATCCTCAAAAAATGTGAATTCATTCCCACGGAACCGAGGTGATTGCTTTACTGCAACTGGCACGGTAGCAAGGCCTGCTATGGCCTTCAGAGAATCTGCCGGATTTTTTACCAGAAACTGGAACGGATTCATCCCGGCCTCTTTCGCCGCACCTAACAAACCAACATGACGGTCCGGGTACTGTTCAGTCACTGCAGGTCGTACAAAATTCTTTAGTGTTACTAAGAATCCACGAGGTAGCCCAAGTCCAATCATCAAGCACCTCCCTTTTTAGAAACGGCTCCAACGCTCGGACCATCTACCGAATTCGTAATATACGCAGACGACTTTGGAATTGATTCAGTAGCTACAGAATAGACCGGAGCTTCCGAGTCTGGGCTAGTTTTCTCATAATTTGTAGTGCCCAGCAGCTTACTCACCAGCCAAATAGAAATAATCGCTACGGGCCAATTCACTGCTGCCATCATCCACAATTGCGCTGTAGTAGGTTGCGGCCATACTCCAATCAAAATAGCTGTAACAACAATATTTATCAGCGTGAGTTCAAACAGGCCTTTCCATGCAAATTTAAGCACTTGGTCAATACGTAGTCTTGGCAGAGTCATTCGGAACCAGATGATCACAAAAAGAACCAAAATCAACTTGGCGCTGAACCAGAAGTGAGACGGAATAGGCTCCCAACCTTTCCAACCACCAAGAAACAACGTAGTAACAATGGCGGATGTGCTAATTTCAGCCATAAACTCTGCGAGAAAGAACAAGCCAAATTTCATACTTGCATAGTCATTTAAATAACCTGCTGCCAGCTCTGATTCAGCCTCAGTTAAGTCAAACGGTGCTCGGGCCATCTCAGCCAATGCGGCAATAAAAAATACAAAGAATGCCAGGGGCTGAACCAGAATAAATGGGATGCCCTGTGCCTGGATAATCTGACCGAGCGATAGAGATCCAGCAAGCATGATGACACCTACCAGCGCAAGAGCCATCGGAATTTCGTAACTGATCAGCAATGCGACCGAGCGTAGTGCTGAAAGAATAGCTATTCGATTGGCTGACGACCATGCAGCGGTAAGAACCGAAAGTGTAGTCAAAGATGTAACAGCCATTATGAACAACACGCCGACGTTCAAATCAGCAACATAGGTCCCAATGCCAAACGGAATCACTGCGAAAACTAAAAGCGCAGGTGTAGCAATCAGAATAGGAGCAAGGTTGAAAAGAATCCGATCCGCATCAGCAGGTACGACGTCTTCCTTAAACATAGTTTTGATAGCATCAGCCACCGACGTGAGCATCCCGAACGGCCCCCAACGATTAGGTCCCGTCCGTGATTGAAAACGACCGAAGAGTCGTCGCTCACCCCAAATGAGCACAATAACCCCACCTAGCACTCCATTAATTACAAGTCCAATGATCGCCAATGCCGTTATTGCAAACGCGAGCCACTCCAAACCTCCGGGCAACGAACCCGAGGCGTAATCACGAGCGGCACAACCTGCGCTATCACCCGCGAGGACACAATAAATGTTTCTCCACAAAGAATTATCCAGGAACGCCTGATTCATTATCGGTCCACCTCGCCCATATTGAGGTCGACACTTCCAAAAGTTACGAATAGGTCTCCGAATTGACCGCCGATGAGCATATCGCGCAAGAGGGTCAAGTTAATCAAAGAAGATGAACGGACATGCATTCGATATGGGGCTATCCCACCATCGCTTACAAGATAAAACCCCAGTTCACCTTTCGAGCCCTCAATCGCCACGTAGGCATCACCAGCAGGAGGTCGCAAAAGTCTTGGCACATCATCAAATGACGGACGAACTGGACCTGGTTCGATTTGATCAATGCACTGACGAATAATTTTGACACTTTCTCGGGCTTCCTGAACCCTTACCCAATAACGAGCATAATTATCAGACGCTGTATGCAATTTCCGTTCGAAGCTGATCTTCCCGTAATAGTCGTATGGATTACGATGTCGCAGGTCCCAATCCACACCGCTAGCGCGTAGCATCGGGCCGGTTATAGACGCATTGATCAATAATTCAGGTGAAAGGACCGCGGTACCCTTCGTACGTGAAAATACTATTTCGTTTCCACTTAAATACTCTTCAAGTTCATCAAGTGTATTAACAATATCGGCCAAACCACGGTCGAGCGCGGGCCAAAACTCCGGAGGAGCATCCATGAAGACGCCACCGGGACGCAAGTACGAATTAGTTATACGTGCCCCGCAAATAATTTCAAACAAGTCGAGAATGTTTTCCCTTTCCCTCATCGCGTAAATGAGGGGGGTCCCAAGTGCACCAAGATCCTGAAGAAGAAATCCTGTAGCCACCAAATGACTCGCAATCCGCTGTAACTCTGATGCGATCATTCGAAGCCAAACACCTCGAGGTGAAGGTTCAATGCCTGCCAACTTCTCCACTGCCAGAATATAAGCCTGATTGTTGAGCATTGATGACACATAATCCATGCGATCTGTCAAAGTTACTATCTGCGTATAAGTGCGCTCTTCAGCAAGCTTTTCTGAACCTCGATGCAGATAACCAAAAATTGGTTCGACATCAACAATCTCCTCCCCGTCGAACATCACTCGCATCCTGAACACTCCATGCGTAGATGGGTGCTGGGGTCCCAAGTTGACAGTAACAGGCTGCGTCTTAATCGCCATTATTCGCCTGATTTCGCATTTTTTGAAATACTTGGGAATGCGTTGACAATCGATTGATCGTAAGTGACATAGTCCTTCCGCAACGGATGCCCAGGAAACCCTTCCCACAACATAATCCGCTTGTGGTTTGGATGACCGTCAAACCTAATTCCCATCAAATCCCAGACCTCACGCTCCTGGTAGTCTGCCCCGCGCCAGATCGATACCACACTGGGAACCGAAGCCTCGGTTCTACCCATACCGACACGCGATTTTAAAACAGCAGATGCATTCATAGGAAGTGAAGTGAGGTGATAGACCACCTCATAGTGATCGATATAGTCCACTGCTGTCAGACTGTTCAATAAATCAAATTTGAACTCTGGACGTTGTTTTAAGCCTTGACACACGGCAGCTATAGATTCCGCCTTCAACCAGACATCCGTTCCAGCACTGTCTTCAACAGAGCCAGGAGCGAAATCTTCAATCGCTTCAGCAAGCGCCTTGCCACTCCAGACTGTAGTCATAGCTGTCCTGCCGCCCGACCAGTAATGCTGTAACGACGAATCTTATCGTGCAGTTGCATGATCCCGTAAAGCAATGAGTCTGGACGCGGAGGACAACCTGGGACATATACATCTACAGGCATGATGTGATTTACACCTGGAACCACCGAATAACTTTGATAATATGGCCCGCCCGAAGTAGCACAAACACCCATAGAAATAACCCACCGAGGTTCCGCCATCTGGTCATACAGACGACGTAATGGGACAGCCATTTTCCATGTTAACGTGCCAGCAACAATCAATAGGTCCGCCTGACGGGGCGAAGCCCGGAGTGCCTCCATTCCAAATCGGGCCAGATCAAATCTGGCCATAGCTGCACTGATCATCTCAAATGAACAACAGGCAAGGCCAGATTGGAGAGGAAATACCGATGATTTACGTGCCCAGTTAAGGAGATAGTCAACCGAGCTGATGATCACACTCCGCTGAAGTTCATCTGGGACCTCCAAAACCGGATCAGGAAATGGCTCTAGATGAGTCGACTTCATCTTATTCACAGCATCACCTTCAGTTCGATCTAAATCAAAGGTAATGGACTGAAGAGGCCCTCTTGGGTCGGCACCCACCGGCACACCGTAGGGATCTGTCAATTTAGGGCCGGTCATTCGTTTGTCACCCACTCTAAAGCTCTTTTTCGCCAAGCGTACGCGTATGCAAATGTCACAACTATCAGAAATAGTCCCACAGCCCCTAGCGCTGCAAAACCGAACTGCTTACTCATGACACCGTATTTAACCGCCCACGGGAATAAAAACACAGTTTCTACATCGAAAACGACGAAAAGTAACGCGTAATGGTAGTAGCGGAAATTGAAGCGGGCTGGCCTATCACCAAAAGGTGGCATGCCGCCCTCGTACGCACTTTCTTTAATAGACGTGGGACGTGAAGGTCTAACCCGTATGAACTGAGCCAGATAACTCATCATAAGCATGCCAACGGGGACTGACACCGCGGCAACAGCGAATATAGCAAGCAGTGCGTACTGCCGAAAATAATCCTCGAACATCAACTGCCAAATACTTGTTCAACGACTTAAAAAAGATCGATTTGGAGCATAGCAGTCACCCCTTTTAGCAGCAAGTGAAAAAATGAACAATCAACCTGTTTCAAAGAGCATCAAAGTTAAAAAATTAATCGAAAACAATCACCCCTCGACCATCCTCGGCACGTTCAAGGGCCCCATAAGCCAAGTTGATTTCATCAAGTTTGTATCTACGAGTTACCATCCCCCCCACATCTATACGTCCCTGCCTATAAAAGTCGAGTATTTTTCTAAACGTCTCGTGAGGACTTGCTGATCCATAGTAACTACCGGCAAGAGTCTTCTGATTTCGCACCAACTCAACAAGTGGAATCTCCGCATTCATCCCGTCTGGCGCCAATCCCACAATAACAGTGGTGCCACCTTTACGCGTTGCTCTATATGCTTGCTGGGTTGTCAGCTTGTGACCGAAAGTATCAAACGCGAAATCAACCCCATCCCCTGTCATTTCTTGAATCGCAACAACAGCGTCCTGATCGCTGGCATTGATCACATCGGTAGCCCCAAACTTATAGGCGAACTCCAGCTTATGATCATGAATATCAACCGCAATCACCCGTGATGCGTTCATCAAGGCGGCCCCTTGAAGAGCGTTGAGACCTACACCGCCGACTCCGATAACAGCAACAGTCATTCCCGTGCGCATATTTGGCTGATTAATCACACCCCCTATACCGGTCGTAACAGAGCATCCGATTAGAGCCGCAACTTCCATTGGCACGTCATCTGGCATCGGGTAGCATGCCTGTTGTGGAATCACAACTGATTCGGCAAATACTCCCAACTTTGCAAACTGGTGCACTTCAATCCCGTCGGAGGTGTAAAGCCGACAGGTTCCATCGTACTGTCGTGTCCCCGTTTCTCTGTTGGTATCACATATGTTAGACAGCCCGGTACGACATGACCTGCAGTGACCGCAGCTCGGAACGAATGACAAAACACAACGATCACCCTTTTTCACCATAGTGACACCGGGGCCCACAGCGTCAACAATCCCCGCCCCTTCATGACCAAGAACTATGGGCATCGGAGTCGGGTTATCGCCAGTCATTACATGATGGTCAGAAGCACACACTCCAGCAGCCAACATCTTAACTCGTACCTCACCAGTCTTAGGCTCCGACTGGTCAAGCTCGGTTATTGGCATTGGCTTATTCGATTCGAATAGGACTGCAGCTTTCACGTGCGATCTCCACTTCCCAATAAACGATCAATTGCCATTCAACACAGTTGGCAGCACATTGTTGTAAAACATCACACAGATCATAAAATGAAGATCTTTTCCGAACTCTGTGGTCATTTAGCTAACGGGATTAACCGTCTTCAATCAAATTTACAACCTTACCCTGTATTTCTTTAACATCTGGCAAAGATGGATATCGTCCTGATTTGCCTTTATCGAACACTATCTCACCATTTAGGATGACTTTGAAAACCCCACCCTGTCCAGGTGTGAGAGTAACAGCCACATGCGACTTACCTGCCGCATAAAGTTCGCTCCCCATCCAGAAAGCCACTGAATGGTATCCTCACGGAACACAATATTCGATTTCAGCGCACACCTTGGCCGGGACTTCAGTCATTGAAAACTCCGATATTCTGGTTAATCCTTAACGATGGGATTCTAGGGGATTCTGGCCCACGCACCCGAAATACAGAGACTATTAACTAGTCTGTATTACAGCACCTGACTCGATCATGTTCGCAACCTGTGCCTTCATGTCTTTAACTTCCATGATGTGCGGTGAGCGGCCCTGATCTTTTTTGTCCCAAAGAACACGACCATCAACTGTAATTTTGAACGCGCCACTGTGACCAGGCTTAAGAGAAATTGCTAGTGCTGGTCCAGCTGCCTGAAACAACTCGCTAACCATGCTCGCAGCTAAGTTAGCGTATCCACATGGGACGCAATATTCAATTTCAGCTTCCTTCTTCCAGTGATCAGACATATATCCACCTCAAACTAATCGTCAATAAAGAGGGTCCGCACTCATTTGGTTCTCAAGTGACCTGCAAATCCTCTAGACAGATCGTATCAGGTAGCGCAAATAAAAATAACAAATTCCTGAACAATCAATTTTACGGATGATGCAAATAGTAAAAGCTCGACTTGCGATATACTTCGAGCGGGTTCGAGTGCATGATCATACGTTGAGACCCCTTTTGATGAGCGTGTATCGTCCATCACACGAGAATGGCACAACGTGAACATATGCGAGGAGGACAATATGCCCTCATTGGTCGAGTTACGCCCTGTGACACGCGAAGATGTCCAGAGATTGTCTCTATGGTTAGACGATAAGGATGTCTCTGATGCCTGGTTCGGTCGATATACATACGGTGACCCAGCTCACTTGGGATACGAGCCTAAGGACATGATCGGGGCCACCGACGAAGAATGGGATGAAGTGTTCCATGACCCACACCACGAACCGCATCGCGATATATTCTCAATTTATACCGTGTCCGGCGAGCACATTGGAGAAGGTCAACTTTCTATTGACGAACCACTCGGAGATGCTCAAATGTCAGTTCTTATCGGGCTGAAATCTTTGTGGAACCACGGGTACGGTTCTTCGTCAGTCATGGCAATGCTTGAGCACATTTTTGAACACCTAGGACTGCACCGCGCCTGGGTGGATATACCAGAGTACAATACCGCCGCCCGAACCATGTTTGAACACATTGGGTTCCAGCACGAAGGTACGCTTCGCCAAAGTCGACCACATAAAGGATCGCGCTACAACTCAGTGATTCTAGGTATGCTAGCGGATGAGTATGCGAGCACTTATCCCGAAGGAACTCTCAGCCACGTGACCGCTTGGGATTCCCCAAAGTTGTAGATTCAATGTAAAGGTTACAGGCCCAACGCCGGACCAAGCACGTCCAGGTACTTCATCCCGGAGCCTGTGTTGAGTAGCACAACACGCTCGTCACGCTCCACTTGATGTGAATCCAACAATATCTGAAGCGCAGACAACGTCGCTCCGCCCTCTGGAGCCGGAAAGATGCCCTCGTATTCGGACATCTCTCGGACTGAATCAACCATCTGGTCATCTGTGACAGTCAAGGCCGTTCCACCGCTCTGTCGCACGGCCCGTATAACTAAAAAATCACCGATCGCAGCCGGCACTCGCATGCCTGCGGCAAGTGTAGATGGATTTAAGAATGGCTTAGCAAATTCAACTCCCTTCTTATAAGCATCTACTAGCGGAGCACACCCTTCAGCTTGCACGCACACCATACGTGGTCGTTCAGGACCAATCCATCCGAGTTCTGTCAATTCGTCTAAGGCCTTCCAAATGCCGACAATGCCCGTGCCGCCTCCTGTTGGGTATATCACGACATCCGGAACCTGGAATCCAAGTTGCTCAATAATTTCGTATCCCATGGTCTTCTTGCCTTCAACCCTATAAGGCTCTTTCAGTGTCGAAACATCAAAAAATCCATGTTCCTCAGCAGCTTTTCCCGAAATACGCCCTGCATCGGTAATAAATCCATCAACAAGATTCAAATCCGCTCCATGAGCTATGCACTCGACTTGATTCGCATAAGGAGCATCCTTAGGCATATAGACATGAGCTTCCATTCCTGCTGCCGCCGAATACGCAGACAGAGCTCCGCCAGCGTTGCCAGCAGAGGGCATTGTCAATTTAGTTTGTCCTAGCTCGAGGGCCTTCGAAACAGCAGCAGATAACCCACGCGCCTTAAACGAACCCGTCGGGTTCACCCCTTCATCCTTGATCAGCAAGGAGGTCATACCCAGGCGTTTACCCAATCGTTTGGCCGAATGAAGAGGTGTATACCCTTCACCAAGCGTCACTATATTTGCCGAGTCCACAACTGGCATCACTTCACGATATCGCCACATATTTGACTCCCGATCCGTCAGGGAGTCCTTGGTAAGCGTCTCAGCTGCCTTTCCCAAGTCATAACGAGCCAAATATGGCTTACCATTTTCTGGATTCAAACGATGGGGATATTTATGGTCTACGATTTCACCTGAAAGCGAGCACTCAAGGTGAGTTATTTGACTGTGACTCTCGACTCGGTATGACAAACGATTCTCCGGACAAACAATGCAGGCATCAGGTAAAACTGAGCAAATCAACGCACGCACGTCAATAACAATCAGTTTTCCATTATTGATATATATACAATTTTTATCCCAGGAGTAGATGCTATATCAGGATCACGCTCAGCCATTCCCGTGATAATTTCATTCCCAATCGTAACGCGACCAAAAACCGAGTGACATGCTATAGCGTCGTCAGCACAGTTTTTTGCCACTCCACTTTCAAAAGCGTCAAGTTCGGTGGCCGCATCGTGCGTTATGAAAAATTGGCTTCCATTAGTATTCGATCCAGCATTTGCCATTGACAGCGTGCCTGCGGAATCATGTAATAGCTCACGACTAAATTCGTCATTGAAAATATAACCGGGGCCATCTAACCCTTCAATCGTAGGTTCAGGATCACCTGCATGAGACAGATACCCAGCCATCACTCGATGAAACTCCAAACCATCATAAAAGCCTATACGCGCTAGGTTTATAAAATTCTCTACTGTAAATGGCGCCTGGTCATCGTAAAGTTGGACTGTGATATTTCCAACATCAGTCACAATGACCGCAGAATATTCTGACGTGATATCTAATGCGCCTACCGGTGGTGCAGGCTTATCGCCAAGTACAAGCATCTTCTTCTCTGCGCCCACATCATGATCGGCTACCGGGTCTCCGTATGCCCTTGGACGCCATGACATTCTGGCCGGGAGTTGATCGGCGGAAATTACCCGCCGCAACCCTGAGCTATCTGAATCCATAAACCAGGCCGCACCAATGCCGGCATCCACTGCCATCAGTTCAGAATCATCGGGAGACCAGCTTGCAACAAGAAATTCCAACCTCGATTCAATCAATCTAGGCTCAAGACTAACAAGGTTAATTGTCCCCAAATTAAGAGCGCCATCGTCTGTGCCCAATCCAAAATGAACACCGGATCCATCACGTGTCCAGCCGAAAGCGACACTTCCAAATGGACCTATCACTTCCGCAGGTGTCGCGAGGGAAGGGTCAAAGATCATCATACGAACCAATCCATCTGCAATGTTCTGGGAAGCTAATAGCTGTTTCCCATCAGGAGACCAGTAAGGGAGAATGTGTTGCGCCGAGTCATCTTCACTGATACGTCTAGCATCCATGATTGTAATCGGGGCCACGTCTAGACCCTCAGGGATGGGCGCAACATACAATTGCCACTCGTCGTTCACCAAACTGACAAACGCTAATGATCCACCATCAGGCGATATATCCGGCATCGAAGCCCCACCCGCCACATTGGTAATCTGAACTGTGGCTCTTGTCACCAGATCCAACATGTAAATCTGCAGTTCTCCTGTTAAATCGGATGCATATACAAGTCGGGATCCGTCAGGCGACCAGGACGGTGAGAGTTCCATTGCGCCGTTATTGAAAAAGTTGATGTCCGCCGAGCCCAATTGCGCGGTTTCAAGGTCTAAGAAGAGAATCCCGCCGCCATCTTCATCCATAACTTCTACGGCTATTATGTCCGACGAGCGCTGTCGAATATTTACGTCCGATTGACCTACAAGTTCAATTGCGTTCCCGGCCGTATTAGCAGGTAGTGTTACGGTGATTGCGTTTTCGAAATCTCCGATCTCATAACCTGCTATAAATACCGCTATTTCGCTGCCTCTTCCAGCAATAGAATATTCATATTCAAATTCTTCCTCTTCAATATCCAAAACATTGCCATACGCATCAGATACCAACACCACAAAAGGAGATCCTGCGCCTATCGGCACCGAGTCGTTATAGGGGAGAATATGCAATGATTCAGCCGGGCCAGGTTCAATCGTCAACGGGACAATTACAGATGATTCCACACCGTGAAGAATCCCCCGAGCAGTGATGCCTTCCTCGAGATACTCACCTGCTGCTGTTCCAGCGGTGAATATCCCTGAATCAGTTATTGAGCCAATATCTGGGCTGGATGCTGACCACTTCAATTCATCAAGCGTAAGAGAATTCCCAAACCGGTCGGTCCCGAATACTGTTAACTGGACGGATTCCCTTATCTGCAACGATGCAGGGATGTCAAATGGATGTATTTGATCGAGAATCCCCGGTCTTATGATCCCAGAAACTACCGATTCAATAACCCGGCCATTCAATTCAACTTCGACAAAAACCAGTGATTCATCACCCTTTGATGCGACCGTACCCGACTTGAACCTGCCAGTGGGATCCACACTGTCACCGTCTCTAATGGCCTTAAAACTAAAAGATGCTGATTCAAGTAAATGCCCCGCCGAATCAATAGCGCGGACTTTTATATTTTCAGAGCGGGCTACTTGAACATCCAGTGTGTTCGGTTCGATAAAAACAGCATGAAGATCGCCCCCGATAATCTTTACCCCGAATTTTTGAACAACCTCTACCCCAAGCCGCTCAAACGAAACAGATAATGCGTCTGGATAGTTACCGACATTCTGCCCAGCGGTAAATATTCCTGAGGCATTTATCGCACCAACCATAGGATCACAGTCCCAGTTAAACAAAGGGTCAACAATAAAATTCCCAAGGGCATCGAATGCCTTGGCCGAAAATTCTGTAGATGAAAGGTATGTGATCGAATCAGGTACTTGATCCATTTCGATCCAACCCGCTTCACCGGGTTGAATCGTCACGGTGCTCTCAGCTACAAAACTCTTGCCATCCTTTACAACAGTCAATCTAACGCTGAAAGTGCCGGCGTCTTGGAATGTATGGTGAGGCTCCCGCTCTTCACTACCAACACCATCACCAAAATCCCAATCGAACGCATCAGCGTTTATCGTTTCATCTATAGTGAACGAGATTTCATGGGGGGCGCTACCTGTTTCGCTGGACATCCTGAATTGTGCAGCGTTAGGGGTCGAACAGGCCACCAATAGTATTAATACTCCAATCGCTAATAAAAGCAACACACATTTGTAATTTGTTAACAATAGAAACAAGCTAGCTCTAACATGCCTTCCGTAACAAGAGTTCTTTTTTGTTGGTGAAAATGTATGGCCGGTCTCTTTGTTGATTGTGCCAGTGAACAGTGCTGGCAATGCTGAAATTAGTTGAAACGGCCAAAATTCCTAATGCGTATATATCTACAAAATAATGGACGGACTGTAAAACTTTGTTCCAGATCTGAACAATCAAGTCCTCATGTTGCACCTAGAACAGGGACTTCAAAATCAGCGAGACCGACCCAGTTCAGATCTCGATTAAGTTTTTTAGCAAGTATCGATGCAATTATCTCAGCACAATCATCAGCGGAAATGTAAGTCCCTGTTTCTGTCTGAACGGACGTCATCGGTAAGTCGGGCATGCCACATGGGATGATGTGCCCAAAATAACTAAGATCAGTCGAAACGTTTAATGCAAACCCGTGCATCGAGATGCCATCAGATATCCTGACCCCAATCGCTGCAATTTTCCTGCCACTTGGATTTATCCCGTGTTGCCGCTTTTCGTTTGGAACTCCACCTACCCAAACACCTGTCTCTCCATCCACCAGATGTGCTTGGATACCCAACACAGCAAGAGTGTCGACTATAGATGATTCCAAGATTCTCACATATTTCAAAGGGCTGATAGACAATGCCCTGACATCCATTATGGGATAAACCACCAGTTGGCCTGGTCCATGATAAGTGGCTTCACCGCCGCGATCCGTTTCAAATACCTGGATACCTGATCTATAAAGGGTCTCCTTATCGGCCAATACGTGTGATTTATCTCCACGACGTCCAATAGTGATTACATGCTTATGTTCCAGCAGCAGCAGGAAATCTGAGGCGCCAATCCGTTTACACATGGTATGAAAGGAACGTTGAATATCGAGAGCTTTACCGTATTCCACGGTCCCTAACCTTAGTGCTTGAATTTCTCGTACGGTTTCTTTGCTCATCTATAATCAACCACGCTGTTCATTGAAATTCAGAAGCACCGTCAATCGCCTCGAGGCCCAGTTTGACCCCTTGGAGAAATTTCGATGCCTCAGCGCCATCAATGATCCGATGATCAAAAGATAGACATATGTTCATCATTGAGCGCACAGTGACTACGTCTTCCCCGTTTCCCTGCATTACAACCGGACGTTTAACTATCGCCTCAGTGGTAAGGATGGCAGCTTGAGGGTGATTTACGATAGCGCCTCCCCAGATGGAACCTAACGCACCTGTGTTATTAAGCGTAAAAGTTCCGCCCTGGACATCATCCAACGTCGTAGATCCCTCGCGTGCACGGCTGATGACTCCATCCAACGTGCGAGCAATGTCAACTATGGACAATTCATTAGCTCGGTGAATAACAGGCACGATCAAACCTTCAGAAGCAGCCACCGCCACACCAATATTAATTGCCCCTTTAATGACGATTTTTTCATCCAACCAGGTAGAGTTGAGTATCTCGTTGGACATAAGGGCAGCAGCCACCACATATACGGTTATTGGTAAATACGTGAGACCGACACCGTATTGTTGCTCAAACGACAACCTGTTCAGCGTACGCCACTCGACCATTCCAGTCACATCCACCTCAACCGCAGACCACGCATGAGGAATCTCAGACATAGATTTGACCATGTGGTTGGAAATCATTTTTCGAATCGCGGTTGGCTCAACTAAACGATCTTCACCAGAAAGCTTCGGATATTCGTCCCTGCGGGAATATTCAACTGCGGTAAGGACATCTTTTTTAGTCACTCGCCCTCCCAGGCCAGTACCTGTCAAAGTGTTTAAATCAACTCCATGCTGGTTCGCAAGCTTAGAAACTACAGGTGAAAATCCTTTCTGACGCTTCTCACCATTCGAAACAGTTTCGGCGACATCCTGTGAGGCCGTCTCAGGCGGTTTCAAACTCGTATCCAAAAACTCGCCACCTGTGGGTCCGACGTTTGCTCCTTCAACCAAGGTACCGATGCGACTTCCCGTCGGAGTGTGTGTATCTGAAACTTCTGAGTCTGGGCCACTCTCCATAAGTTCCATTTCCGCAATCACCCCACCCATCAAAACAGTCTCACCCTCCGATGCCAGTATCTTGGTAAGGATACCTGTAGTGGGAGACGGCACATCCATCACCACTTTGTCGGTGATGACCTCTACCAGTGGGTCGTATTTTTCGATCACATCACCAGGAGATTTCAACCATTTCCCAATGACCGCCTCGGTCACTGATTCGCCAACATGTGGTAGCTGTACCTCAAATGCCATATCTATAGCTCCGCAAGCTTTGTTATAGCCTCAAAAATCGTCTGGGACGACGGCATAAATGCTGCTTCTTGAATTGGTGAAAACGGCATCGGAGGAATTTCGGGGGGAGCCAATCGAGTGATCGGACCATCAAGATCGAAAAAACATCGTTCCCCAATGATCGCTGCTACTTCTGAAGAAATACTTACCGCTGGCGTATCTTCTTGAACAATCAATACCTTTCCGGTACGAGAGACCGATTCTGCAATGGAATCAGCGTCAATAGGACGTAGTGTCCTTAGATCAAGCACTTCAACATCAATACCACTATTCTCCGCCAACTCCGCAGCCTGGAGAGCGTAGTGAAGCATCAATCCATAAGTGACCACAGTCATTTCTGTCCCTGACCGTTTAATTTCAGCCTTGCCAATCGGTATGGTGTACTCGTCACTTGGCACTTCACCTTTGACAAGCCGATAAGTCCGTTTATGTTCTAAAACAATAACGGGGTCATCTGAGCGAATTGCTGAAGCGAGCAACCCCTTCATGTCGTAAGGGGTTGCTGGAGCAACAACTGATAGACCAGGCGTATGGGCAAAGAGAACTTCAACACTTTGAGAATGATAGAGTCCGCCTCTCACACCACCACCGTAAGGGACTCGAATGGTCATCGGAGCCTTCTTTACGCCAAAGGTGCCGTACCGCACCTTTGAAGCCTCGCCAACAATTTGGTTTATTGCAGGCCACACGAAATCAGCAAACTGGATCTCGGCGAGCGGACGCATGCCATTAACCGCTGCCCCTAACGCTACACCACATATCGAAGACTCAGCCAAAGGAGTATCAATCACGCGGTTTGCACCAAACTCTTCTACAAAACCATCAGAAGCAAGAAATACGCCACCACGAGCTCCGATATCTTCACCTAAAAGAATCACAGAATCATCACGGCGCATCTCAGCCCGCATAGTGTCTCTAACTGACTCGATAACTGTTTGCTCAGGCATCAATTACGACCTCTCGGATCAACGTCAGTATGATCAAACATCGTTTCCACGCCTGGATAAGGTTCTGCATCCACTATGTCAGTTGCGACGTTTACTCGTTCTTTTGCGGCAGCATGAATAGCCGCATCTTGAGATTCAGTCAACAAATCTCGTCGGCGCAGCATAGCGGACACCGTACGTATGGGATCACGTTCGGGCATCTGAGCTATATCTTCTGCCGATCGATAACGAGTGTGGTCATCATCGGTCGTGTGAGGTAAAAGTCTTTCGACAGAGGCTTCGATCAAAGTGGGACCTTGCCCTGACCTCGCCCTTTTTACGGCTGCAGAAGTTGCCTCATAAACAGCGACGATATCCGTGCCGTCGACCTGAACACCCGGAAATCCATAGCCGGAAGCACGAGTCGCAATACTCTCAATTCCCATTTGTTTGTCTAGCGGAACTGAAATGGCATAACGATTATTTTCGCAAAAGAAAATCACAGGAAGTTTGTGTATGGCGGCAAAGTTCATTGCTTCGTGTGTATCTCCCTGTGATGATGCACCATCCCCAAAGTAAACAACTGTCACAGCGTCAAACCCACGCAATTTATCAGCCAAAGCTACCCCCGCAGCCTGGGGTAACTGCGTAGCTATCACATTTGAAAAATTAAACAAATCAACTCGGGGGTGCGCGCCATGAAGTGGAAATTGCCGGGCTGCACTCATGGGATCGTCTGCTTTCGCCAAAAATCCTCGCAACATTTCTTCAGGCTCAGTATTCAACGCAATCATGGCGGTGAATTGACGATAATAGATGAGGTAATGATCCTTCGATGGATCCGTAGCTTCTACGCATGCAACTTGGGCAGCTTCGTGACCTTGTGCTGAAGCTGCTATCGCAGCTTTACCTTGACGATTTAATAGCCAAACTCTCTGATCCAAATATCGGCTCAGCACCATGATTCGATACAACTCAACCAAGCGTTCGCCAGATAGTTGTTCCGTAGTTTGTTCAGGTTCGTCGGCAGTTGCTTTCATGAACGGTAATTATAAGAGTGCAATTAAACACAGAGAAGGGCTGTTGTGTCGGGTTGTTGGATATACTTTCCCTTCTAAAAAATTATATGCCGTATGACAATTACAACACTCAAATATTTATGGAGAACAGAATGAAACCGCTCCAAACGTTGGTTGCCCTCCTTACTATTTCGTTGCTGGTGTTAGCAGCTTGTGGAGGAAACACTCCTGAACCTGCAGCCCCCCCAACAGCGACACCCGCACCCACGGTGGCTGAAGTGACACAGGTTGAAGTGAAAATGCTTTCTCCCGGAGATGATGCGCGCCCACCAGTCGGTGCACTGGATATATCAAAAACCTATACAGCTACTTTCAAGACTGATAAGGGGGAATTCGAAATATTACTTTTTGATGACGAAGCACCCCTCACTGTCGAAAACTTTATAAATCTTGCAACTATCGGTTTTTATGAAGGAACAATGTTTCATCGCGTAATTCCCGACTTTATGGCCCAAGGAGGAGACCCACTTGGCACTGGCACGGGCGGGCCCGGCTACCAATTCCAAGACGAATTCCACGCCTCAAGACAGCATGACAAGCCTGGCGTGCTCTCAATGGCGAATTCCGGGCCAGGGACAAACGGTAGTCAGTTCTTCATCACTTTTGCTCCGACACCTCATTTAGACGGGATGCACAGCGTATTCGGCGAGGTAGTAGAAGGATTGCATGATGCACTCAATATCACAACTCGAGACCCTGCAACAGCCCAGACGCGAGGCGACGTGATAACAAAAATAATAATCAGCGAAAGTTAATAAACTAAACGTTGGAAGTAACAATCAGCTCTCAAGCAGAACTTAGGAGAAATCATGGCCGACCCAGCGCCACCATCAGGCGATCTTGATACATCAAAGTCTTACACAGCCACATTCCATACCGAACGTGGAGAATTTGAGGTATTACTATTCGCCAACGACGCCCCCATGACGGTTGAGAATTTTATAAACCTTGCTCAGGCAGGATTTTATGACGGAACAACGTTCCATAGAGTGATACCTGGATTCATGGTTCAAGGTGGTGACCCCACTGGCACTGGAAGCGGGGGGCCGGGATACAGATTCGAAGATGAATTCAACCAGAAATTACGGCACGATTCTGAGGGCGTGCTCTCAATGGCAAACGCCGGCCCCGGAACAAATGGCAGCCAATTCTTCGTAACACTTGCTCCCACGTCCCACCTGGACGGTCGACACTCTGTGTTCGGCAAGGTTATTCGAGGGATGGAAACCGTCAAAATGATACGAGAACGTGATCCCGTGAATGATCCAAACCCAGGCGATTTGATCGAGACAGTGGCTATTCAAACAAAATAGGTCGTATCCACCGTTTCGATCGGACTAAACGTAACAACACGAAGGCCGGTCACCTGGCTGCGTGTTCTTGAAACCATCACTCTTCAATCGGAGGGATCAACTGTGTCGCCCGCAAGATCTTCCTTTTTGTCTTCAATCGCTTGAGATTCTGCAAGGGGCCGCGCAAGTCGAAATGTGAGAAGTCGAGCACCGACTCCCAACCATACGTTTTCTGCAAGATCAAATTCTGGCCCTGCTGGCCGCCCATCTACACGCATTGACGGATCCCCAACGGCCCTTTTATGCACCAACTTAACCTGTCTGCCGCTGAACTTGAACATCCCCCCAACAAATGGCAGACCGGAGGCCTCGTATGATGCAACCATGTTTTTAGAAAATAATTTCCGCAAAACACTCCGGTTAAGTCCAGCAAAATCAACGATTACCTGATCCGAATCATCAACGATATACCCGAATGGAGAAGTCTTTTGCTGAACCCATATTAAGAAACCTCCGACCAACACCAATAACAAGCCCAGGCTAGCAATCACAAACACCGGCATGCCGAGTATCAAAAACGGCTCTTCCAAAATAAGGGCTGTAGTAGTAGCCATGGGAGCGACGCGTTTGTATTTTCGACCTTGGTAAACGCTATCTAGCACGACTTCAACCGCGTATGCGCCAGAATCAGGTATAACAGCTGCTATGTCAAACTCCCACCCGAGTCCAGGTTCAGGCTGATCGACCGCTGTGACCATTGCCCGCAGTTGACCACCATCTCCATTCAAAACAGCTTTAATATCGGAAGGGCTAATCAAGAATGGGTAGTCGCCTACTAAAACCTGTACGCGAGCTACAGTTGCATATTCACCCGCGGACGTCTCTACATCGGAAACCCCAACCAGACTCAAAGTAGGGAATGTTTCAGTCCGGTATGCAGCATCGTTCCTCATAGTCGAAACATAATCCGCCCACGAGAGTTCAATGGACATATTATTGAGGCCCTGCGATTCTGGCGCACTCATCTGAGCGGAATAAATTCCATCATTAGCGAAACGGTCGCCGTTTTCGCCTTCGTCTTTTAAAGCGACCACAACGCTTGAACCATTTGCTTTATTAATAGTCGCTTCAATCACAGCACTAGAAAGCAGTTGCGGAGAATCTCCGTTAAATGCAGCCACCTCCATGACAAACGGCTCCCCGACTGGTAATGGTGGCTGTTCAATCAGTCTTAATTCCAGAGGGTTATCCACATCAACACCAGCTACGAGTTTTGATGCCGGGCCAACACCCTGTAAAGTCCAATTGCCAGGAACAGGTGAATTGATTTGGACGATCACTGCAGACGGAGTTTCGTGTATTTCAACACTTTCCATATCTGCTGCTGCGCGCATCCCGTTGGGAGAGAAGACAGCCACGTCAACCGACTCGTGCTGTCGAACAAATACAGTAGAAAAATTATCTGTATGGGGGGCGATATCGAGGGTCACTACAGCTGCAGAGTTATCGTGCATCTCAACATCCATTGCCGTCGTGAGATCTAGGTTCAACTGCCAGTAATTTTCAAATGCTGTAGTAAATCCCAAAGCCGATCCGGTGTCATAAAAAACTCCGCCTGATCCCGTTGCCAGCCCACTCATGAGTTCGCGAAGTACCGCCTCAGTCGACGGTAAAGCTACGACATCAATAGCCCATCCTTCTGCTGCAAACAAATCAGCCACGCTTCGAAGGCGTTCCCTAGTGTTCTCTGACTCCCCAAGAATTCGTCCAGAAGTAAGTAACGCCACACGAGAGCCTCGGGTTGCATCAATCCGAGAAAGAAAAGAAAAGGTGTTGGCAAGCACTTTGAACTGATCTGAACGTACCGGCCCAGCTTCCAGATCTTGTACGCTGACTATCACATCGGTGACCAACCTTGTGCCGTCGGAGCCTGAGTCAGACGATAAAAACTCGTCAGATTCCACACCATATGATGCTGCGACTATAGTGCCTGCAGATGTACCACGAGCCATGGTAAGAGCTATTGTTTCAACAGCATCAAGATCACGTTGTACCGGTGAAGCTCCTTCATCGATCAAGATGACCATGACACCGTTTTCACCGATAGGGTCGGATGCCTGAGCAGGTAATGCTGCACCTATGATTAATACAGTTATGGCTACAAGCGCTATTAAAGACGGGCGGCGCATTTCATACTCCGGAGATGCAACAGGCTCCCAGAGATTTTCGAACTGAACACTCTAGGATTCTTCTATCAGTGGATCAACAGTACTAGAACCTTCAGTTTGCTGTGAGAAGGAAATTGGTACAGATTTCCAGTGGTTTTTTTCACAAAGCATTACCGAGCTAACTCAAAAATCGTTGACGGGACACGACCCGATACCTAAACTCCGGCAGTCTGAAAGACAAATACAACAACTTCTCCTAGACATTTATAAATATTGATATTTCAGAGATCAAAACAATGAAAATCACCGGGTACTCGACCACGCTGTATGAATTTCCTGTAAGTCGCCGCACGGGTGACGCAAATTCTCCATCCGGCAGAATTCGAGGAAGTGCCAGTCTTCTGGAACTCTATACAGACGAAGGACTAACTGGAATCGCTTTCGGCGGCAGCGGCGCGGCTCCACAGATCAGATCCATGGTGGAAGGGATACTTATGGGAGAGGATCCGAGACAGGTGACCGGTTTATGGAAACGCATGGTAGACCGTGCCTTCAAAGGGGGGCACGACGGGATAGTAAACGATGCCATTTCTGTTCTTGATGTCGCAATGTGGGATCTGAAATCAAAGTTCAATGGCGAGCCTTTATGGAAAACACTCGGTGGATCCAACCCTAAAGTCCAGGCATACGCATCTGGTCTTGACTATCCGCTTTCTGATCAGGAAATAGAAGATTGGTACGGAACAATGGCGACTGATTATGGATTCAAGGGTGGGAAGTTGAAAGTTGGGCTGGACCAAGATGCAGATTTAAGAAGAATCGCTCGCATGAAGAAAGGCCTTGAGCACGCTACAGACCTTCCTAACCTTTACATAGATGCCAATGAGTTTTGGAATCCGAAGCAAGCGATAAGAAAAATTCGCGAGATGGAAGAGCAGTTCGATATTGCCTGGGTGGAAGAGCCAGCAAGGAGATGGGATTTCCTAGGGTTAAGAAGGATCTCCGACGCCATAAAGGCACCGGTATGTGCTGGTGAAAATTTAGATACCCTAGGTGACTTTTTGCCATACTTCCATAACCGATCTGCTGATGTCGTACAGGTGAGTCACGGTATGAGCGGTATAACATGTGCGCTTCAACTAGCGGATGCGGCTTATGGCTTTGAACTACCTATCACGCTCGGGGGATCTCCAGGCAACTTGAATGCCCAACTAGCCCCCTGTATGCCGAACTTCTTAACACTAGAGTCTCAGGGGCCCGTACCTGATGACGGGGTCATGACATCAGGCATAAAGATCGTCGACGGATGGGCAGTATGCGGTAACCAACCTGGCACCGGGGTTAGTTATGACCCTGAAGCCCTCGCAAAACAAAAAGTTGAATCAGTGACCGCTTCAAGTGGGTCTTCCCCCTTCGGCAGAAGACCCGGAGCTGGTTTGTGGGACAACCCTCCAACAAAAGAAGAGGTTGCCGCCGCTGCAACTGGCGTGAACGGTACATTTTATGTGCCACCACACGGTTCCAGAAACCAGTAAAGATCATCGAAAACAAGCATCAAAACATAAATTAATACAATGAAAATTACCGGCTATAAACTCGATAAATACATCCAAAAACTTGACCGGGCCATAGGAGATGCCAATTACCCCAAGGGCGATGACCTTATGGGAATGTCTATCTTGCGGATAGAAACTGATGAGGGCATAACCGGAATAGCTCCCGGCGGCAACGACGCCGTTGAAGATCTTTTCCACGTAATAGAAGGTAAAGACCCCCGTGGCGTGACAGGGCTATGGAAAGAAATGGTTGACTGGGTTCATAAAGGCAATAACGAGGGTGAAATAAACGGCGCAATTTCAGCTATTGATGTTGCCCTATGGGATCTAAAGGCCAAGATTAATGATGAACCTCTATGGCAAACCCTAGGAGCAAGAGAAGGCAGAGCCAAAGCCTACGCATCTGACATCGGATATAACCTTCCGGATGACGAGCTTCACGCCTTCTATTCCCGAATGGCTGACATGGGAATAGACGGCGGCAAGATCAAAATCGGCCTAAATATGACAGATGACCTTCGGCGGATCGGAATCATGAACGATGCATTTCGTAAAGTTAAAAACCGCCCGTATTTAATGATCGATACAAACGAATACTGGTCGCCAAAACAAGCTATACGCTACATAAACCAGATCGAAGAGCACTTCGATATCTTCTGGGCTGAAGAGCCAGCGCGCCGCTGGGACTACGACGGCCTGAGGCAAGTCTCACGTGGAATTTCCGCTGCGGTTGCCTCTGGCGAGAATCTTAATGATGTAGGGCAAATGTATCCATTGATTTCCCAGCAGGCAATCGACGTGGCAAATGTTGGAGTCGGACATTCGGGAATAACGGGTGCACGCCAGGTAGCGAACATGTGTTACGCATATGAGCTTCCGGTAACAATGATGAACTGCCCAGCCAACTTCATGGCTCACCTCGCTGCAGCATTGCCAAATCACAACATGATGGAAATCGTCGACCCTGGACGAGAAGATGCTTTCGAAAGTTGGGATAACCACATAGAAGATGGATGGATTGTTATTGGGAACACTCCCGGTCTTGGCATAAGCATCAAC
>Ga0187833_10001363_pt1 | contig 27929 bp, 27 predicted proteins | sample ETNtaG_37_FD_167968 | JGI IMG/M metagenome (GOLD analysis project Ga0187833, IMG submission 167968) | Marine microbial and viral communities from oxygen minimum zone, Eastern Pacific Ocean - ETNP2014_SV_400_PacBio MetaG (Illumina Assembly) | ecosystem: Environmental > Aquatic > Marine > Hypoxic...
AAAAGTACGTTAATATGACATTAGAAAATGGAGAATATAATATTGATGGTTCTTCTTACCAAGGCAAAGCTCCACTAGATTATTTACTTGGAACATGGTGGAATCACAGCATTACAGAAGCGAAAGCACAAATTAGTGCAGTATCTGGAAGGATTATAAAACAAAAAGTTACTTTTTTGGGAGAAGAAATTGTTAAAATCAAGGGTAAAAGCTACAAAACTTTACATTTTAACTTTTCCTCAACTGATAAAAAAATATCTAAAGGTAAAAGATTAAATACTGACGTATGGTATGACGAAAAAACGTTAAATTGGATCAAAGCATCTTTTGAAAAAAAAGGAAAATGGGAATATAGACTAATTTCAATTGAGTAATTCTTTGTAACTTAGCGTTTTCATGTAAATTTTTTGGCTTCTGTCAAGAGCTAAGGTCAAAGAATACAAATAATTTTATTATAAACTGTGGCCTTTTGTGCAAATTTATCTCTTTAATTGGTATAATTTTTTTAATTTTTTTGTTGCATTAATTTTAATTTAAAGGTTCAATAACAAATATTTTTAGTCCAAATTTATTACGAGGGGGTAGATAATGGAAGGAAATTTTAACCGTCATCTTGGGTCTAAGCTGCGTATGAGACGATTAGCATTAGGTTTAACCCAAACCAAAGTTGCTAACGCAATCAACGTTACATTTCAACAAATTCAAAAATACGAGAAGGGCACAAATGGAATAAGTTCATTAAGATTAATGCAATTAGCAAATTTTTTAAAAATTCCTGTGTTGTATTTTTTTGAAGATTATCCTGGATATTTGAGTTTATCTGTAGATTCAGACAAAGCAGAATCGGTAGATCTTAACTATTCCTTTTTAGCAAGATTGTTTTCTAACTTATCTAGCCAACAGAAAGATAAAATATTTCAAGTTTTAAGAAATACAAAGAATTTAGAAAAAACTGGTTAGTCAAGATTGGCTCCTCGGGCAGGACTCGAACCTGCGACCAATTGATTAACAGTCAACTGCTCTACCAACTGAGCTACCGAGGAATAGGTTGATAAACATATATAATTTAGTTTAACAAAACTTTCAACCACAACTCTGATGAATATCTGATGAATTTTAAATTTAGAAAAATCAAAATCAATCATTCGATTTTGAACTTGTATACTAAAATAAGAAAATTTTGATGATAATTCACGATCCGACTTTTTTTGGAGGCCACGCCCAGAATCGAACTGGGATGGAAGGATTTGCAATCCTCTGCGTAACCATTCCGCCACGTGGCCTGATTTACAACAAAAATTGGTTGAATCAATTCTTTGCTTTAAACTAAATTATTATATGTTTATATAAAATGCAAAATTCAAATTACAACCATATTAATATAGAAAAGGAAATATACAGTTATTGGGAAAAAAATAAGTTTTTTAGACCCAAAAAGAATAAAAAGAATCATTTTTCTATAGTTATACCTCCGCCAAATGTGACAGGAAGTCTACATATGGGTCATGCGCTCAACAATTCTCTTCAAGATTTACTAGTACGTTTTTATCGGATGAATGGTTTTGAAACTTTGTGGCAACCAGGAACAGATCATGCCGGTATTGCCACTCAGGCAATTGTTGAGAAGAAATTATTAGATCAGGGAATAAAAAAAAAAAATTTAGGAAGAGATAAATTTATAAAGGAAGTCTGGAAATGGAAAAAAAAATCTGGAGATCAGATTCTTGATCAGCTCAAAAAGTTAGGTTGTTCGTGTGATTGGTCTCGTAATAGATTTACGATGGATAAAGATTTATCCGAAGCCGTTATAAAAACATTTATTCAACTTTATAAAAAAAAAATAATCTATAAAGATACAAGATTAGTTAATTGGGATACAAAATTAGAAACTGCAATATCAGATCTAGAAGTTGAACAACGAGAAGTTCAATCAAACCTTTATTACATAAGATATAAAGTTGATGGAGAGGATAATTTTCTCACTATAGCAACTACTAGACCTGAAACGATGCTAGGAGATACAGCTGTAGCCGTTAATCCAGATGATGACAGATATAAATGTTTTATAGGTAAAAAAATAATAGTACCAATCGTTGACAGAAAGGTGAAAATAATTGCAGATAATAATGTTTCTTTAGAACAAGGTTCTGGTGCACTTAAGGTAACACCAGCTCATGATTTCAATGATTTTGAAATTGGTAAAAGACATAAGTTGGAATTCATAAACATTTTTGAAAAAGATGGTAAGTTAAATCGTAAAGCACCAAAAGAGCTAGTAGGAAAAGATCGCTTTGATGTCAGATCTATAATTATTAAAAATCTTAAAGAAAGAAATTTATTAGAAAAAATTGAGAATATAAAAAATGCAGTTCCTTATGGCGATCGCTCAAATACTATTATAGAGCCTTTATTAACCGAACAGTGGTTTGTTGATGCAAAATTTTTAGCAAAAAAAGCCATACAAGTCGTTAAAAAAAAGAAGACTAATTTTTTTCCTCACAGTTGGTCAAAAACTTATTTTCATTGGATGAACAATATACAACCTTGGTGCATCTCAAGACAATTGTGGTGGGGACACAGAATACCAGCTTGGTATTCTAAAGATAAAAGAATTTTTGTTGCTGAAAATGAAAATGAGGCAAACAAAATTGCTAAAAAATTTTACAAAAAAAATGTTAAATTGAAGAGAGATGAAGATGTATTAGATACGTGGTTTTCATCAGCTCTTTGGCCGTTTGCTACTTTAGGTTGGCCAAAAAAAACTTATGAGTTAAAAAGATTTTATCCAACTTCAGTTCTTGTAACAGGATTTGATATTATTTTCTTTTGGGTAGCAAGGATGATGATGATGGGTAATTATTTATTGAATAAAGAACCTTTTTCAAAAATCTATGTTCACGCACTAGTTAGAGATGAAAAAGGTCAAAAAATGTCTAAATCAAAAGGTAACGTTATAGATCCTCTTGAAATAATAAATAAATATGGGGCAGACTCTTTAAGATTTACATTAATTTCAATGACAGCTCCAGGAAGAGATGTAAAACTTTCTGAAGATAGAGTAAAAGGTTATAGGAACTTTATTAATAAAATTTGGAATGCAAATAAATTTTCCAAAATAAATAAATGTAAACTTTCTAAGAAAATAAATATTAAAAAGATTAATCTTGATGTTAATAAATGGATTTATTTTGAATTGGTTAAAACTTGCAATGAAGCAAAAAAATATATATCGAATTTTAGATTTGATGAAGCCGCAAGGATAATTTATCAGTTTGTGTGGCATTCATATTGCGACTGGTATATTGAATTTTTAAAACCTATTTTTGATTCAAAAAGTATAAAAATTATCGGAGAAACACGAGATGTATCAGCTTTCATACAGGCAAATATTTTAATACTTTTACATCCATTTATCCCTTTTTTTACTGAAAAAGTTTGGCAAGATTTTAAATTTGCCAATTATTTTAATAAACCTCTAATGTTTAAAGACTGGGAAATAAAACCTCAATCAAGTTTTAACAAAAATCATAGCAAAATTGACTGGCTCATAGATTTTGTAACCAATATAAGGTCAACAAAAGTTAATCTAAATGTATCTCCAGGTTCATTTATTGATGTTTCGACAGCTAAATTAAGTTCTAACAAAAATAGTATTATAAATGATAATTTAGAAGTATTTAAGAGGTTAGGAAGAGTTTCAAATGTTAGTCGAACTGAATTAAACAAGAATGGAGTAAAAATAATTGTTGGAGGAGAAACAATAATACTCTATTTTGACCAGAATTTAGATTTACAAAAACAAAAACAAAAAATATCAAAGAAGGTTAAAAATTTGAATCAACAAATAAATGAAAAAAGCGAAAAGATGAAAAACAAATCTTTTTTGAAAAATGCGCCAAAACAGATAGTTGATAACGAAAAGAAAACCTTAATAGATTATAAATTTGAGCTTAAAAAGTTGAATAGTATCCTGAATAGTATTAAAAATTAATTATGAAATTCAATAAATCTAAACTACCAAGTAGGCATGTATCTGTTGGTGTTAAAAGTGCGCCACATAGATCTATGTATTATGCAATGGGTTTAAAAAACACTGATATTGAAAAACCTTTTGTTGGTGTTGCAACTACCTGGAATGAAGCTGCTCCTTGCAATATAACACTTTCAAGACAAGCTCAGTCTGCAAAAAAAGGTGTAAAATCAGCTGGAGGTACTCCAAGAGAATTTACAACTATTACAGTAACCGATGGGATCGCAATGGGACATGCTGGAATGAAATCTTCATTGATTAGTAGAGAAGTAATAGCTGACTCTGTTGAACTTACTATGAGAGGCCATTGCTATGATGCTCTCATTGGTCTGGCCGGTTGCGATAAATCACTACCAGGACTTATGATGGTAATGTTGAGATTAAATGTACCTTCCGTTTTTATTTACGGGGGGTCAATATTACCAGGAAGTTATAAAGGTAAAGATGTAACGATAGTTGATGTTTTTGAAGGAGTTGGAAAACATTCAACAGGCAAAATGACAAAAGAAGATTTACTTGAATTAGAAAGTGTAGCGTGTCCATCAGGAGGATCATGCGGAGGTCAATTTACTGCTAATACTATGGCCTGCGTTTCCGAAGCTATTGGATTAGCATTACCTGGATCATCAGGAACTCCAGCTGTGTATGAAACACGAGATAAATTTGCAGTTTCAAGCGGAGAAGCTGTGATGAATTTGTTAGAAAAAAATATTAGACCAAGAGATATTGTGACAAAAAAATCATTAGAAAATGCAGCGGTGATAGTAGCTGCTTCGGGAGGATCTACCAATGCCGCCTTACATCTACCTGCAATCGCAAATGAAGCTGGAATTAAATTTACATTAAAGGATGTTACAAATATTTCTAAAAAAACACCCTACATCGCTGATCTTAAACCTGGTGGTAAATATGTTGCGAAGGATCTCTATGAAATAGGAGGTGTACCTGTTTTAATCAAAGCGTTATTAGACGGTGGTTTTTTACATGAAGATTGTTTGACGGTTTCTGGAAAAACAATTGGAGAAAATCATAAGAATGTTGTTTTTCCATCTAATCAGAAAGTGATTTATAAAACTTCTAAACCATTAAGTCCAAGAGGTGGTTTTGTTGGATTAAAAGGAAATTTGGCTCCAGAAGGAGCTATTGTAAAAGTTGCTGGGATGAAAAGAAGAAAATTTATCGGTAAAGCAAAATGTTTTGATGGTGAACCATCTGCTTTAAATGCAGTTCTTCAAAAAAAAATTAAACCTGGTGATGTAATTGTTATTAGATACGAAGGTCCTAAAGGAAGTCCTGGAATGCCAGAAATGTTATCAACCACAGGAGCGATATATGGACAAGGATTAGGTGAAGAAGTAGCTTTAATTACAGATGGCCGTTTTTCAGGAGGTACACATGGAGTTTCAATTGGACATGTTGGTCCAGAAGCTGCTGTTGGAGGTCCTATTGGATTAATTAAAAATGGAGATATTATTGAAATAGATGCTGACAAAGGTTTTTTAAAAGTTAACTTATCTAACAAGGAATTGGCTAAAAGAAGAAAAAAGTGGAAACCTAAAAAAACAGAATATACTTCAGGTACTTTATGGAAATATTCTCAATCTGTTGGCCCAGCATTTAAGGGAGCGGTCACACATCCTGGCGCGTCCAAAGAAAAAAAATGTTACGCTGACATATAAGAAATAAATGAAAATAATACCAGTCATCTTGTGTGGTGGAGCAGGTACAAGACTTTGGCCCAAATCAAAAAATAATTTACCAAAGCAGTTTATTGATTTTGGTGGCTGGACTCTGTTTCAAAAAACTCTTTTAAGAATAAAAAATCCAATATTTGACTATCCTATAATAAGCACAAATTTATCATATGTGAGCTTAGTACGTAAATATTTATCAAAATATAAAATTAATAAATATAAGATTATCCTAGAGCCATATAAAAAAAATACAGCTCCAGCAATATTATCATGCGCTCTTCTAAAAGAAGTTTCTTATGAACAAGCAATGATTTTCTTTCCATCAGACCATCTAATTGAAAAAAACAGTCAATTTATCAGATCAATTAATTTAAATAAAAAGCATTTGAATAAGAATAATATTTTTATCTTTGGTATTAAACCTAATTCACCATCACCACAATATGGTTATTTTTTAACAAAAAAAGTTTCAAAAAATATTAATAAAGTAATTAAATTTATTGAAAAACCAAAAATATATAGTGCAAAAAAAATCATAAAAAAGAAGGCTTATTGGAATTCAGGAATACTCTTAGCACGAAAAGATTCAATAATAAATAATTTTAGAGAATATGAGTTTAAAACATTAAATCTATGCATTCATTCTTTAAATAGATCGAAATTAGTAAAAAATGTTTATTATTTGAATAGGAAATCATTTAAAAAAATTCAAGAAAAATCATTTGATTTTGCAATTTTAGAAAAATCAAAAAATATTAACGCAATAAAATTAAATATACCGTGGACTGATCTTGGTAGCTGGAAAGAAATTTCAAATATTTTTAAAAAAAACAAATCAAAATATTTTAAAAAAAGCAATATTAATTATAAACCGTGGGGAAAATATATTAATTTATATTCTGGAAAAGGATTTTTAGTAAAAGAACTTGTAATAAATTCCAAATCTTCAATAAGTTTGCAAAAACATAAACATCGATCTGAACATTGGACTGTTACTTCTGGCTGCCCAAAAATTACAATTAACAAAAGTGAATTTTTTAAAAAAGTAAACGAAACAGCTTTTATACCTCAAGGTGCAAAACATAGAATTGAAAACCCTTTTAGTAAACCTGTTAGGATAATTGAAATACAAACTGGTCAAATTCTAAAAGAAACTGACATAGTAAGGTATAAAGATATATATGATAGAATTAATTAATTTCTAACTCTATAGGAACATGATCAGACGGTTTTAATTTCGCTCTTAGTTTTTTATCAATTTTTATATCTTTGATATTATTTAAAAGGTTATTTGAAACTAAAAAATGATCAATTCTCATTCCATGATTCTTTTGCCATGAACCTCCCATATAATCCCAAAAAGTATATTCTTGTTTATCTTTGTTGAAATATCGATAAGCATCTTGAAAGCCCAAATTAATTAACTCACGAAATTTTTTTCTTATTTCTAGTTTAAATAAAGCATCATTTACATATTTTTTATGATCGTAAACATCAATTTCGTCGGGAATCACATTAAAATCACCGCCTATAATAACGTTTTGATTTTCCATTAATGTTTTTTTAACTTTCTTAGTAAAAGAGTTATACCATTCTTTTTTATATTCATATTTTTCTGTATCAATAGGATTACCATTTGGTACATAAATATTTATTAACTTAATAACTTTTGATATAATTTTTATATCACCAACAATAATTCTAGCTTGATTATTCTTATCTTTAAAAAATTTTGTATTAACTTTGTTAATATTTATTTTTGACAAAAAAGCTACACCATTATAACTTTTCTGTCCAAGTACATATGATTCATACCCTAAATTTTTAAAGTCATTAAAAGGGAAATTTATATCCTCAGTTTTTATTTCCTGAATTAATAAAATATCTGGTCTAGAAGTTTTTAGAAAGTCTATTATATTCGCAATCCTAGCTCTTACTGAATTTACATTCCATGAGCTAACTTTCATTAAAACGAAAAAGAAACACCACAACCACAAGAAGATTTTGTTTTTGGATTTGATATTTTAAAAGAGTTGCCTATCAACTCATCAGAAAAATCAACACTGGAACCTTTCAGCATATTTAATGAAGATTTATCAACTACTATGTTTTGATGTTTCAAATCATCTTCATCGATTTTATCATCAAAAATAAAATCATACTTGAATCCGGAGCAGCCACCACCTTTTACAGCAATTCTAAAAAATGTTCCGGGTGGTTTTTTTGCTATCAGTTGATTAATTTTTTCCACAGCTTTTCTGCTAAAATTTATTTCTTTAATCATTTTAACTAAGTTTATTGTAATATAATCCTCTTAATCAAATTATGCAAAAAAATTACAAGGAAAAACACCTAAAATCTTATGCTGCTAAATCAATTAATAGCAAAGGAAGGATTTATAAAGAATTTGAAAACTTTATTAGATCTCCTTACCAAAGAGATAGAGATAGAATAATTCATTCTTCGTCGTTTAGAAGACTTAAACACAAAACCCAAGTTTTTGTAAATACAGAAGGAGATCATTATAGAACTAGGCTTACACATTCAATGGAGGTTTCTCAAATTGCAAGAACTCTTGCAAGATTTTTAGGTTTAAATGAAGATTTGACCGAAAGTCTAAGTTTGTCACATGATCTTGGCCACACACCTTTTGGACACGCAGGAGAAGAAGCTTTGAGTCAATGCATGGAAAAATATGGAGGATTTAATCATAATGCACAAACATTAAGAATAGTTACTTCCATTGAAAATAAATATTACAAATTTTGTGGTCTAAATCTTACAATCGAAACACTAGATGGTTTGATCAAACATAATGGACCAGTCAAAAATCTAACTGCCTATAAAAAAATTTTAAAAAAAAATTTGTTTACTAACAAAATAGTTTTTGATGCATTTCCATCATTAGAGGCACAGGTTGCCGCTATATCAGATGATATTGCTTATAATAATCATGATTTAGAAGATGGTCTAAGAGCAGGTTTATTTACGATTAAAAAAATTAGCACAATACCTTATTTATCTAAATTTATAAATAAACATGTTAAGAATATAAAAAATTTTAGAAAAGAGATTATTATAAATCAAATTGTAAGAGATCTGATTAATTTAATGGTAGTCGATGTTATAAATACAACTAATAAAAATTTAATAAAAAGTAATCCACAATCAATAAACGATATTTACAAACAAGATCGCTTGATAGTTGATTTTTCAGATAAAATGAAAAAGATAGATAAGCAAATAAAAGATTTTTTAAAACGTAATATGTATAATCATAAAAAAGTAGTTGTTAACACTAACAAAGGAAAAGAAATAATAAATGATTTATTTAAATATTTATCAAAAAATTGCAGAAAGCATATAAACAGAGATTTATTTATGAATGAACAGAAAGAACGTGTAATTGCCGATTTTATTGCTGGCATGACTGATAGATATGCAATCAATTTGTACAAAAAAATAAAATGAATCTATTTTTAGATTATCAAAAGAAAATATTTAATAGCTTAAAGAAGTTAGAAAGAAAAAAGTTAATAGAAATTCCCTCAAATCTTAAACACTTTACAGTAGAGTTGCCACCAAAAAATCAAAAGGCTGACATATCCTGCAATGCTGCCATGATTTTAGCTAAAGTTAATAACAGCTCACCTATTAAGTTGGCAGAAATTTTGAAAAAAAATTTGTTATTAAATTTAAAAGAATTTAAAAGTATTGAAATAGCCGAACCTGGTTTTTTAAATATTTATTTCCATATATCATTTTGGAGAAAATATTTAACTAAAGTAATCCAATTGGATTCTGAATACGGCTCGAATAAGATTTCTAAAAAAAAATATAATATAGAATTTGTATCAGCTAACCCAACGGGGCCATTACACGTAGGGCATTGCCGTGGTGCTGTATTGGGAGACACTCTTGCTAACCTACTAATTTTTAACGGCAACAAAGTAACAAAAGAATATTATGTAAATGATTATGGTGGACAAATAAAGAATTTTGTTTTTTCAGTTTATTACAGAATTCTAGAAATTATTGAAAATAAACCTTTTCCAAATAATAAATATTTATATTCGGGAACTTATATAATCGAGATAGCAAAAAAAATAATTAAAAATAAATCTATAAAAAATTTCAACAATTTAGAAAAAATATATAAGAAACTGTCATCAGAATCATTAAAATACTCTATGCAATTAATTATAAACAACTTGAATTTGTTAGGTATAAAACACAATAAATTTGTTTATGAATCTAAGTTGATTGATAATAAAATGGTTTTAGAAATAGTCAAAAAATTAAAAAAAAAAAATTATGTTTATAAGGGAAAATTAGAAGCACCGAAAGGTGAGCAAACAAAAGACTGGAAGGCAAGAAATCAATTATTATTTAAATCAACTATATTCGGGGATGATATAGATAGACCTTTACAAAAAGCAGATGGAACATGGACCTATTTTGCTAGTGACATGGCATATCATTCACATAAAATTTCTAGAAATTTTGATGTTCTAATAAATATACTTGGTGCCGACCATGCTGGATACATCAAAAGAATTGTGTCGGCGACAAAAGCCATTTCTAACAATAAAGTAAATTTAATATGCAAAGTATCCCAATTAGTAAAATTATTAAAAGATGGGCAACCTTTTAAAATGTCAAAAAGAAAAGGAGATTATATTACTATAGAAGACTTAATCAAAGAAGTTGGAAAAGACTCAACTAGATTTATGATGCTAAACAGAAGTAATGATGTTGAATTAGATTTCGATTTTGAGAAGGTAACTGAAAAATCTAAAGATAATCCAGTGTTTTATGTTCAATATGCTTATGCCCGTATTAATTCGATTTTTCGATTACTTAAATTAAATTTGAAAGGTAAAATTTCGCTGGATAATAAAAAATTTACTCTCAATGAACACGAAATAGAAATATTAAAAAAAATTTCAGAATGGCCAAAATGTGTTGAATTATCATCTTCCAAACTTGAGCCACACAGAATACCATTTTATCTCTACGAACTTACAACTTTATTTCATTCGTATTGGAATTTTGGTAAAGATAATAAAGAATTTCGATTTGTTTCTTTAAGTGATAATCTTAACAGTTCTAGGTTAGTTCTTTTACAAGCATTATCAATAGTAATAAAAAATGGGATGTTAATCTTAGGTGTTTCCACTCCTAACAGCATGTGATGCTCAAAAAAATAAAAAATATATTTTTTTTAATAATTTTTTTAAGTTTTATTTTTTTTGTGACAAAATATTATTTTTCTGCGCAAAATATAATGTTTACCAATAAATCAAGATCATTATATTTGACGGCATTTGGTCATCATAAAAACAATTTGCCAATTTTAGAAAATGACACAAGTAACACTATTGTTCATATAAATGATTTGGAAGATTTTAGAAATAAAAGAAAAAAAAGATTTTGGGAAGATTTAATATCAAATAAAAATGAATAGAAAAGCGATAATCTTTGGTATAAAAGGATATAAATTAACAAATAAAGAAAAACAATTATTTAAGAAAATAAAACCATGGGGTATTATATTATTCTCAAGAAATATAAAAAATATTTCCCAGCTAAAAATTTTGGTAAATGATATTAAAAAAATATTGCGAGATAAAAAATATCCCATATTAATTGATCAAGAAGGTGGAAAAGTTTCTAGATTAAATAAAATTATTAATTTAAGTTTTTTTTCTCAATATTTTTTTGGAAAGCTTTACAACAAAGATAAAAAATTATTTTATAAAGTTTATAAAATTTACACAGATAAAGTGTGTGACTTGCTTAATAGAGTGGGTATAAATATAAATACAGTTCCCGTTCTTGACGTTGTAAGAAGAAGGACTTATAATTTTATTGGAAATCGATCCTTTTCACAAAACCCTGAAAGAGTTTCAAAACTTGGAAATATATGCATAAATTTGCATAAAAGAAATAGAATAGCTACTGTTGTTAAACATATACCTGGTCACGGAATGTCAAAATATGACAGTCATTATAAAACACCAACAGTTATAACTAATAAAAAAGAACTTTTTAAAAAAGATTTTAAACCTTTTAGAATGTGCAAATCTCTTTTTGCTATGACTGCGCATGTGGTTTATTCGGTCTATGATCCCGATAATACCGCAACACATTCGAAAATTATTATTGATAAAGTCATACGCGATCATATTAATTTTAAAGGTCTTTTAATTTCTGATGATATATCAATGAAATCTCTAAAATATAAATTGGAAAAAAATGCAATTATGGCGTTACGGGCTGGATGTAATTTAGTACTACATTGCAACGGAAATATAAAAGAAATGTCTAAACTAGCAAAAGTTATACCCAAAATTGATAATTTTACTCAAAAGAAAACATCACATTTCTACAAATTTTTGAGGTAAAGTTATTAATATGTTGCTATCAGAAAAAGAAATATTAAAAGTTGAAGTAGATAACTATTCTGGGCCTTTGGAAGTTTTGTTAGACCTTGCCAAAGCTCAAAAAGTTGATTTGGCAAATATTTCCATAACTCAACTAGCAGACCAATTTTTAAATTTTATTAATCGCGCAAAGGAAATTAATTTAGATTTAGCTTCTGAGTATCTACTTATGGCTACTTGGTTGACTTACCTAAAGTCAAAACTTTTATTACCAGAAGATGAAGAAGAAGATTTCAAAGCTACTGAGGTAGCAGAAAAATTAAAATTACAACTGAAAAAATTAGAATTGATAAGATTATTTTCTGATCAATTATTAAAAAAGAAAAGGCTTGGAATAGATGTATATATGAGAGGTATGTCAGGTGGCATTAGAACTTCGAGAAATTCTAAGTATGCTGTCTCATTGTATGAATTATTAAAATCTTATTCTGGTCATATAATGAGGAAAAATTTTTTAACTATAAATATTATTAAATTACCAGTATGCACTACAGAACAGGGGGTAGAAATAATAAAATCAAATATAAAAAAATTAAATGGATGGAGGAACATTTTAGACTTGATACCTCCAAAATTTAAAAAAAATATTCAACTTAAAAAATCTAGTGTGTGTGGGCTTTTTTCAGCTTCACTTGAGCTTAGTAGAGAAGGCTTAATTGATATTATGCAAAAAAGAATTTTTGATAGAGTATTAATTAAAGAAAAAAAATAATGAAAAAAAATGATTTAAAAATATTAAAATTTCCAAGCAGCGTTTCTAATCTAGAAAGGCAAGTTGAAGCAATTTTATTTGCTGCTGAAGAACCATTAGATGAAGAGAGTATTAAAGAAAAATTAAAAACTAAAGCTGATATTTCAAAAATTTTATATACTTTAGAAAAACAATATAAAAATAGAGGAATAAATTTAGTTTGTATATCAAAAAAGTGGTCATTTCGCACAGCATCAAATCTTTCAAAATTTATGAGTATTCAAAATAATATAAAAAAAAAATTATCAAAAGCTGCGATAGAAACGCTATCAATTATTGTATATCATCAACCTGTTACCAGGTCAGAAGTTGAAGAAATTCGTGGCGTATCTTTTGCAACAGGTACATTAGAAATATTACTAGAACTGAATTGGGTAAGACCATCAGGTAGAAAAAATGTTCCTGGTAAACCAATTCAATATGTTACTACTGATGACTTTCTAAGCCATTTTAATTTACAAAAATTATCAGACTTGCCAAATATAGAAGAACTTACATCTGCGGGACTAATAGAAAGTTCAAATATAGATTCATCAATCTTTGGAACTGGAAAATTTTATAAAGAACAAATGGATGAAAAAAAAGAGAATGTTTATTCAAATATAGACGATATGTTGGCGCAATCACTTAAACCAGAAAAAGAATAAAAGATATCTTTGATAAACTAAGAAAATTGTATATAAACAAATTATGGGAAATATAGGCTGGTCAGGAATAATAATTGTAGCTATTTTGGTAGTTCTTCTTTTTGGAAGAGGAAAGATATCAAGTATAATGGGCGATGTAGCCAAAGGAATTAAAAGTTTTAAAAAGGGCATGTCATCAGACGATGTAGACCAGTCAAAAAGTACACCAACAGAAGAAAAATCAAACGAAGATTCAAATTCCGAAAAAAAATAATTAACAATGCCACAAATTGGATGGTTTGAAATACTAGTTGTAGTGGTCTTAGCGATTTTGATTATTGGTCCCAAGGATTTTCCAATCGTAATTAGAAAAATTGGAAATTGGACAGGTTCAGTAAAAAGATATTTTAGTGAAATTCAAGAAGATGTAACAGATTTGCAAGAAACTATTGAAGACGAAATTTCTATAGAAGAAAAATATTCAAAAAACAAAACTAAAGATAAGCAAGAAGATGAATGATAAAAAAGTTAAAGAAAAAGAATCTAGTTTTATTGATCATCTTACTGAATTAAGATCTAGGTTAATAAAATCTATTATCTATGTATTTATTTTTTTTGTAATTTCTTATACATTTGCTGAAAATATCTATAATTTTTTAGTACACCCATATGCTGAAGCTGTAAAGAATGACGAATTAAATAGACGACTTATTTTCACTGCTTTACATGAGACTTTCATAACTTATTTAAAACTTGCCTTTTTTGCAGCTATATTTGTGGGAAGCCCGATAATACTTACGCAAATTTGGAAGTTTATAGCTCCAGGATTATATAAAAACGAAAAGATGGCTTTGTTACCATATTTAATTGCTACACCCACATTATTTTTATTGGGAGGTATGCTGGTTTACTACTTAGTTATGCCTTTAGCAATAAAGTTTTTTCTTTCTTTTGAAACAGTAGCGCAGGCCAATAATTTGCCCATACAGTTAGAGGCAAAGGTAAATGAATATTTATCTTTAATTATGAGACTTATTTTTGCTTTTGGTCTTAGCTTTCAATTACCAGTTTTATTAAGTCTTTTAGCAAGAGTAGGATTTGTCGATTCAGATTACTTAAAAAAAAGAAGAAGATATGTGATTGTAATAATTTTTGCTGTAGCAGCATTATTAACACCGCCAGATCCAATTACACAAATAGGTTTAGGAATACCTTTGTTAATTCTTTATGAATTATCTATATTGTCAGTCAAGATTATTGAAAAAAATAAAAAAAATGCATAACATTAAATTAATTAGAAAAGAACCCGACTTTTTTTTTAAAAAGTTTAGCCACAGAAATACAGATATCAATATAAAAAATATATTAGATTTGGATAAAAAAAACAGAGATTTAATACAAAGTAAGGAAAAACTTGAACAAGAAAAAAAAATAATCTCAAAGAAACAAGACAAAAGTCAATTTTTACGATCAAAAGAAATATCAAAAGAAATTGAACAGTTTGATAAATCACGTATAAAAATAAAAAATGAAATAGAAACAATGCTTAGCTCGTTACCTAATCTCGCTTTAGATGATGTACCTATTGGAAAAGATGCAGCCTCAAATAAAGAGATTAAAAAAATTGGTGATATTCCTCAATTTGAATTTAAACCAATTTCACACTACGAAATAGGCAAAAAACTAAATTTAATGGATTTTGAGATTGCTACAAAGACATCCGGAGCTAGATTTGTATTTCTCAAAGGTAAGCTGGCTCTCCTTGAAAGAGCAATTTCTAATTTTATGTTAGACTGCCATACCAATGAATTTGGGTATCAAGAAATATCACCTCCACTAATTGTTACTGATAGTACTATGTTTGGAACAGGTCAATTACCAAAGTTTGAGAGTGATCAATTTGAAATTAAATTAGAAGAAGAAAAATCTAGAAAATATTTAATACCTACTGCTGAGGTTATTCTAACTAATATAGTTAGAGAATCATTTTTAAAAAAAGAAGAATTACCTTTGAGATTGGTAGCTTCAACTGCATGTTTTAGAAAAGAAGCTGGTAGTTATGGAAAAGATACTAAAGGAATGATTAGGCAACATCAATTTTATAAAGTTGAACTTGTTAGTATTGTTGAACCAATTAAATGTCTTGATGAATTGGATAGGATGACTAATTGCGCTCAAGAAATTTTAAACAAACTAAAACTTCCGTATAGAGTAGTTTTGTTATCCACAGGAGATATGGGTTTTAGTGCTGAAAAAACATATGATTTGGAGGTTTGGGTGCCTTCTGAAAATAAATACCGAGAAATTTCTAGTTGCTCTTCTTGTGGACAGTTTCAAGCAAGAAGAATGAAAGCAAAATACAAAAACGAAAAAAATGATTCAGATTTTTTAGGTACATTAAATGGATCTGGTTTAGCTGTTGGAAGAACATTAATTGCTATTATGGAAAATTACCAACAGAAAGATGGGAGTATCATAATACCTGAAGTGCTCAGATCTTATATGCAAGGGCAGGAACGTATAGGTTAATTCTTATTGTTTATTTTTTTTATTTAGTATAATCATAGTACAAATTTAGGAGTTATTATGTCAGGATCAGGTTTTGCGCAGTTCATACCACTAATTCTAATTTTTGTAATTTTTTATTTTTTTCTAATAAGACCTCAGCAAAAAAAAGTTAAGGATCATAAGCTGATGGTTGCGGCTTTAAAAAGAGGCGATGAAGTGGTTACGTCGGGAGGCATTGTAGGTAAAATCGAAAGAGTTTTAGGAGATGATAAAGTAGACATATTAATTTCAGAAAATGTAACGGTGCAGGTTGTTCAATCAACAATACAAAGTTTATTAAGTAAGCCTAATACAAAAAAGTAATTAATTTTGTGTTGTATTTTTCAAAACTTAAATTAGTTATCATATATTTTATAATAATTTTTTTATCATTATTATCATTAGCAAATTTTTTTGAAAATAAAGATAACATCTTATTATCAAAAAAAGTTAATTTGGGTTTAGATTTGCAAGGAGGATCCTATTTGTTATTGGAAATTGATGCTAGGCCAGCGCTAAAACAAAAACTACAAGATAAAGTTATTTATATTAGGAAAGCATTAAAAAATCAAAAAATAAAATATAAAAATTTAAAGTTCCAAAATGGAACAATTAGTTTTCATTTATCTAAAGACGATATACAAAGATTCGATGATTTTTTTCTTAATAAAGAAAATTCTATTAATACTTATTATGATAGATATAGAGCTTATGAAATGGATTTTTTTGTTAAGGATATAGGCACTCTTTCCCCAAGTGATAATTTAGTAACAATTACATATTCTAAATTTGGATTAATTGAAATTAAAAACTCTTTATTAAACGATTCTTTAGAAATAGTTAGAAGAAGAGTAGATGAAGTGGGAACCAAAGAACCTACTATTATTAGGAGAGGCAATGATAGAATTTTAATTGAATTGCCTGGCCTGGATGATCCCAATAGAATAAAAAATTTATTAGGAAAAACTGCAAATTTAACTTTTAGACTAGTTTCTGAAACTGAAGATACATTTGGTTCTGAACTTTTGTCTTATGAAGATAGTGACGGTCAATTAAATATTAGTAAAAGAGTTATATTGAGCGGAGACAATCTGACCAACGCACAACCAACACTTGATAGGCAAGTTAATCAAGCAGTAGTAAGTTTCACTTTTGATAGATCGGGATCTAAAAAGTTTGGTAGAGCAACTTCAAACAATGTTGGTAAAAGAATGGCAATAATTTTAGACAATAAAATTATTAGTGCACCAGTTATTAGGGAACCAATATTGGGTGGTACTGGACAGATTACGGGAAACTTTACATTTCAATCAGCGACTGATTTAGCATTATTGCTTAGATCAGGAGCATTACCTGCTCCACTTAACATTATTGAAGAGCGAACTGTCGGTCCTGATCTTGGTGAAGACTCTATTAAAGCCGGTGCTATTTCATTGGCTATAGGTTTCTTACTAGTCATAATCTATATGCTTTTTAAGTACAGGTTGTTAGGAATTATCGCGGATCTCGCTTTAATTATTAATCTTATTCTTTTAATTGGTATTTTAACAATTTTTGAAGCGACGTTAACTTTACCAGGGATTGCAGGAATCATTCTAACAGTAGGTATGGCAGTAGATGCAAATGTATTGATTTTTGAAAGAATAAAAGAAGAAATGAAAATTGAAAAATCTAATATACACGCTTTTGATACAGGTTACAAAAGAGCGCAATCAGCAATCCTAGATGCAAATATAACAACTTTAATATCAGCAATTATACTTTTCTTTTTGGGATCAGGTCCAGTTAAGGGTTTTGCAGTAACGCTTGGGATAGGTATTTTAACAACTTTATTTTGTGCATATTTCTTTGCTCGCCACTTATCATCACTTTATGTAATGAGAAATAAAGATAAACAAATAGTAATATGATTTTCAAAATGTCTAATGATATTAAATTTTCTTATTTTTATAGAAAGCTGAATATCTTGTCACTAATTTTTATTATTTTTTCTATTCTTGTTCTTTTATTAAAAGGACTGAATTTAGGAGTCGATTTTAAGGGAGGTACTCTAATTGAACTTAGAGCAGAAAATTCAACGATCAATATAGCTGAAATAAGACATTCATTTTTAAAAATGAATTTAGGGGATGTTACTGTAAAAAAATTTGGTAAGGAAAATGATTATTTAGCAAAAATTGAAATAACAAAATCTGATGATAAAAATTTTATCAAGTCAATCAATGATAAATTGTCGACAGATTTAGGTTCTGAGATTAATTTTAGGAGAGTAGAAAATGTTGGACCAAAAGTTAGTAATGAATTACTGAGAGCAGGTTTTTTGGCAATCAGCTTATCATTAGCCGCAATGCTATTTTATATTTGGATAAGATTTGAATGGCAATTTAGTTTGGGGGCCATTATAGCCTTAATACATGACGTCATCATTACCGTAGGAATTTTTTCTTTTTTATCTTACGAAGTTAATTTATCAATCGTAGCTGCGGTCCTTACAATAGTAGGTTATTCTATGAATGACACAGTTGTAATATTTGATCGTGTAAGAGAAAATTTAAAAAAATATTCAAAAATATCAATTATAGAAATTTCCGATCTTTCAACTAACCAAACATTGTCTAGAACTTTGATTACTTCGATAACTACTTTGTTAGCTTTATTTTCTATCTATATTTTTGGAGGAGCTATATTAAAAGGATTTTCTTTTGCAATGATTATTGGAGTTATAGTTGGAACCTATTCTTCTATATTTGTAGCTACGCCAATTTTAAATTATACAAATGTAAATCAAAAAACTATTTTAAAAGAAGATAAAGAAAATATTTAGTATAGGTTTTGAGCCATCACCATTGATAATAGCATTGGTAATGATAGTAAAGTGTTGGTTCTTGAAAATAGCATGGCCGTTCTAGCAGATTTGACTTTTTCTTCTGGTGAGCATTCAACTATTCCTAGGACTTTTTTTTGATTTGGCCAAATAACAAACCAAACATTGTAGGCCATGATTAGACCCAACCACATTCCGATACCAATTGCTGTATCTTTTCCACCACCACTAGTAATTCCAAGAGCAAGAGCCTGGTGAACGTAATCATTTAGATAAGCAACGATTAATCCTGTTAAAATTGTTGCGAACGCAGCCCATCTAAACCAAAAAAGAACAGCTGGTGCTATTATCTTACCAATCGCTGGTTTTTGATCATCTGGAATTTTTGGCATACTTGGTATTTGAACAAAATTTAAATACCATAGTAGCCCTATCCACATAATTCCTGAAAGGACGTGGAAATACCTAAACAACCAACTCCAAAACAGCTGATCAAACGCCCAGTTGCCTCCAGCAAAAAACAGACCTATAAAAAGCAATATAACCAATACTATAGATAGGTGAATAGTTTTTGATAGCGATTGTAATATTGTACTCATCTCTGTGAAAACTATATCATTTTTTACATGAAAACTAAGCAGTTTTTTTAAGCTTACTGTTTATAATATTTTTTAAGAAATTGCCTGTATAACTGCCACTTATCTCTGTAAGTTTTTCAGGGCTACCCTCTGCTATTATTTGACCACCGTTAACACCACCATCAGGACCCATATCAATTATCCAATCAGCCGTTTTTATGACATCTAAATTATGCTCTATGACTACCACTGTATTTCCCTGCACAACAAATGTTTGAAGAATTTCTAACAATTTTTTTATGTCATGAGCATGCAAACCTGTTGTGGGTTCATCTAAAATATACATTGTTCTACCCGTTGATCTTTTTGATAATTCTTTAGCTAATTTTATTCTTTGAGCTTCACCGCCCGATAGTGTAGTTGCTTGTTGTCCAACTTTTATATAGCCAAGACCAACTTTTTTTAAAGTAAGGAGTTTTGATCTAACGGTAGGTATATTTCCAAAGAAATTGCAGCCTTCATCTACGGTCATATTTAATATATCAGCAATATTTTTATTTTTGTATTTTATTTCCAACGTTTCTCTATTGTATCTGCTACCCTTACATACATCACAAGCAATATAGACGTCTGGCAAAAAGTGCATCTCGTAAGTTATAACACCATCACCTTCGCAAGATTCACATCGTCCTCCTCTAACGTTAAAAGAAAATCTTCCGACTTTGTATCCTCTAGCTTTCGATTCAGGTAAATTTGCGAACCAATCTCTTATAGGGCCAAAGGCACCAGTGTAAGTTGCTGGATTTGATCTGGGCGTTCTTCCAATTGGGGATTGGTCTATATCAATAATTTTGTCTATCTGTTCTACACCCTTATAATTTTTAAATGGTTTTGGTAATTTCCTAGATTTATTATTGTTAAGCATTAGGTTTAAAGCATTATACAAAGTGTGAAGTAACAAAGTCGACTTACCGCTACCTGACACTCCTGTCACGCAAGTAAATGTTCCTAGTGGAATTTTAAGATTTATATTTTTTAGATTGTTACCTGTAGCACCTAATATTTCCAAAAACCTACCATTTTTTGCAAATCTTCTTTTGTTAGGAATAAGAATATTCTTTTTTTTAGATAAATAATCTCCAGTAATGCTATTTTTATTTTTTATTATTGTTTCGAACTCACCCTGAGCTACTACATAACCGCCATTAATTCCAGCTTCGGGGCCAAGATCGACAATATGATCAGCATTTTCTATTGTCTCCGTGTCATGTTCAACAACTATAACAGTATTACCTAAATCTCTAAGTCTTTTTAGAGCATTAATTAATTTGATGTTATCTTTTTGGTGTAGACCAATTGAAGGTTCATCCAAAACATATAATACTCCTGTCAATCCTGATCCAATTTGTGAAGCCAATCTTATTCTTTGAGATTCTCCACCAGAAAGCGTACCAGATTCTCTAGATAAAGTTAGATAATCTAAACCCACATTTAGCAAAAAATTTAATCTCTCGTTTATCTCTTTTAAAATATGCTGGGCAATTTTTTTCTCTTTTTCTTTAAGTATATTATTAAGTTCAGAGAACCATTTTTTTGCGTCAGAAATAGATTTGGTTGCAACTTCACTTATATTCAAATTATCTATTTTTATGCATAAAGCTTCGTCTTTAAGCCTCATGCCTTCACATTTTTCACAGTCGGATTCACTTTGGTATTGTGAAATTTCTTCTCTTTTCCATTCACTTTCTGTTTCTAAATATCTTCTTTCTAGATTATTAATTACACCTTCAAAGGTTTTTTTTGTGGAATATTTTTCATAGCCATCATCATAAGAAAACTTAATTTCATCATCATTAGAACCAAAAAGAATTATATCTTTTATTTCTTTAGGCAGTTTTCTCCATTTTTCATCTAGAGAAAAATTATAGTGTTTTGATAGTGATGCTAACGTTTGAGCATAGTATAAAGTGGTCGATTTTGCCCAAGGTTCAATAGCGCCTTCAGTTAAACTTTTTTTGCTATTTGAAACAACTAGATTGGGATCAATATTTAAATTTACACCGATACCCTCACATTCTTCACAAGCGCCGTAAGGGCTATTAAAAGAAAATAATCTTGGTTCTATTTCTTCAATTGTAAAACCGCTTTCTGGACAAGCAAATTTGGATGAAAATATAATTTTTTCTATTTTTCTGTATTTTTTTGGGAGAGTTTCGTTTTCGTATTCTACAAATAACAATCCATCAGATAAATTAAGAGCAGCTTCAACTCCTTCCGCTAGTCTATTGCCCAATTCATTATTTATAATTATTCTATCTACTACTATAGATATTTCATGTTTGATTTTTTTATTTAAATTAGGAAATTCATCAATGTTATAATACGAGCCATCTACTTTTATTCTTTGAAATCCTCTTCTTTTGTAACTTAGAATTTCTTTTTTATATTCACCTTTTCTTCCCCTTACTATTGGAGCTAACAAATATATTGTGTTTTTTTTTGGTAGATTTTTTATCTTATCTACAATTTCAGCTACACTTTGAGATTTAATAGGTTTTCCTGTGAAAGGTGAATAAGGTGTTCCGGCACGAGCAAACAATACTCTCATGTAATCATAAATTTCGGTAACTGTAGCGACTGTAGACCTTGGATTTTTTGAAGTATTTTTTTGTTCTATTGATATAGCTGGGCTTAAACCTTCAATTAAATCAACTTTAGGTTTTTTCATTTTATCTAAAAATTGTCTAGCGTAAGAGGAGAGGCTTTCGACATACCTTCTTTGACCTTCAGCATATATTGTATCAAAAGCTAAAGACGATTTTCCTGATCCAGAAAGACCCGTTATCACAATAAATTTGTCTTTTGGGATTTCAAGAGAAATATTTTTTAAATTGTGTTCTTTTGCGCCTTTTATAACGATTTTTTTATGCATATTTTTTCAAAACCAAATCTAACCTATTAATAAAAAGATGGAAATATGTTATATTTATAGATATTAACAACTAATCTTTTAATAAATCTATAAATAATATGTCAGGAAGTTTAAATAAAGTTCTTTTGATCGGCCGTTTAGGCGCCGATCCTGAAATTAAACAGATGGTAAATGGCAAAAACGTTGCCAGAATAAGTTTAGCCACGAGTAATACCTGGAAAGATAAGAATACAGGAGAAAAAAAGGAAAAAACAGAATGGCACAGAGTTGTAATTTTTAACGAAGGCTTGGTTAATGTGGTACAACAATATGTAAAAAAAGGTGCGCAGGTTTATATCGAAGGACAATTAACTACAAGAAAATGGAAAGATGAAAAATCTGGTCTTGATAGATATTCAACAGAGGTAGTCCTGCAAGGATTTAATTCATCATTTAAAATATTAAGTAGCAAAAACAGTCAAACGGAAAATTTGCAGAATAATACTTCTGTGAAGAGTTCACTTCCAAACAATGAAAGCATTTCATCAAGCGATTTGGACGATGAAATTCCTTTTTAATTTTAATGGAAAATATAGAATCTAATCTAGAGAGAAAAAATTATAAATCAGTTCTTATCTATGATGAAATGAGCTCATCTTATTTATCATACGCAATGAGTGTGATAGTAAGTAGAGCCTTACCTGATGTAAGAGATGGGTTAAAACCGGTTCATAGAAGAATAATTTACGCTATGTATAAAGGTGGTTTTGATTGGTCTAAACAGTTTAGAAAATCAGCAAGAGTAGTTGGTGATGTTATTGGTAAGTACCATCCACATGGAGATCAAGCTGTATATGATGCTTTAGTAAGACTTACACAAAACTTTTCAATGAGCATACCACTAATTGATGGTCAAGGAAATTTTGGTTCTATAGATGGCGATCCACCTGCGGCAATGAGATATACAGAAACTAAATTAGCAAAAGTATCACAATTTTTAATTGATGATATAGAGAAAAATACAATTGATTTCAGAAACAATTATGATGATACAGAAAAAGAGCCTACTGTCTTACCATCACAATTTCCAAACTTGTTAGTTAATGGAGCAGGAGGTATAGCAGTGGGAATGGCTACAAGCATTCCGCCACATAATTTAGGTGAAATAATTGATGGAACTGTTGCCTTGATTAATAATGAAAATATTACTATTTCACAATTAATGAAAAAAATTCCAGGTCCAGATTTTCCTACAGGAGGAATAATTATTGCCCAGGATAACTTGAAACAAGGATACAGCAAGGGTAGGGGTTCAATTAAAATAAGAGGAGACGTGGAGACGGAAAGTTTAAAAAATGGAAAAGAGCGCTTAGTAATAAAATCGATACCATATCAAATTAACAAATCAGTTTTAAATGAAAGAATTGCGGAGCTAGCAAGAGATAAGAAAATAGAAGGTATAAGTGATATCAGAGATGAATCAAACTATAAGGGAGTAAGAGTTGTAATAGATTTAAAAAGAAATGTAGAACCCGAAACTGTCAAAAGGCAATTATATAAATTAACTTCAGTAGAGAGCTCATTTGGTTTTAATACATTGGCTATTGTTCACGGAAAACCAAAAATATTAAATTTAAAGGAGTTTATATCTGAATTTGTTAATTTTAGAGAAAAAACTTTAACAAAAAAAATAAAATTTGATTTAAACAAAGCTCTTGATAGAGCACATATTTTATTAGGTATTTCCACATCAGTTGAAAATATCGATTCCGTTATTAAAATTATAAAAAAATCTGACACAGTTGAAATTGCAAAGAAATCTTTATTAACAAAAAAATGGAAAATTAATAAAACAAATAATTTAATAAAACTTATAAGATCTGAAAAAAGTGGTAGTACCTATAGATTATCTGAGAATCAAGTTATTGCAATTCTTGATTTAAGATTACAAAAATTAACAGCTTATGGAATTAACGAAATAGAAACTGAAATAAAAAAACTTTCTTTATTAATTAAGGAATATGAAAAAATTTTAAAATCTAAAAAAGAATTGTTTAATGTAATTATTAATGAGTTGAATAAAATTAAAGAAAAATTTTCAGTAAAAAGAAAAACTAAAATTATTGATGCGGTTTTAAATTATAACATTGAAGAAACTATACAAAAAGAAGCTGTTGTAATTACAATCACGCGTAAAGCTTATATTAAAAGAGGTTCACTTTCCTCATTAAAAATTCAAAAAAGGGGAGGAAAAGGAAAGGCTGGAATTAAAACAAGAGACGAAGATTATGTTATGCAAATTTTTACGGCGAATTCCCATACACCTATATTATTTTTTTCTACCCAAGGATTAGTTTATAAACTTAAAGCTTGGAAAATACCTCAGGGTACCGCAAGCTCAAAAGGTAAAACTTTATTTAACCTACTTCCTCTTAAAAGCCATCACTCAATAAGCTCAATTATGCCTTTACCCGAAAGTGAAAAAGAATGGAAAAAACTTTATGTAATTTTTGCTACACAAAAGGGAAAGATCAGGAAAAATAGCTTAGAAGATTTTTCTAATATTCAATCTACCGGAAAAATTGCTATGAAATTAGATGCTGATGACAAAATAATTGGAGTAAAAATTTGTAGAGAAGATCAAGATTTAATATTAAGCACCAAATTAGGTAAATGTATAAGATTTATGTCAAAAAAATTAAGAATTTTTAAGGGTCGATCATCCAAAGGCATTAAGGGAATTGAGCTAGGTTTAGATGATAATGTGATTTCATTATCAGTTTTAAATACCGTTGATATCAATCCAAAAACTATAAAAAAATTATTAAGGAATGGAGACGCAGATAAAGTCAAGAAATCTGAAATAATAGCAAGACAAAAATATATCTTATCTGTTACAGAAAATGGTTTTGGAAAAAGAACATCGTTTTATGATTATAGAGTTACTAATAGAGGAGGAAAAGGAATCATCGGCATTGTGGCTTCATCAAGAAATGGAAATGTAGCAGCTTCTTTTCCTGTAGATGAGGGTGATGAAATTATTTTATCTACTGATAAAGGAAAAGTAATAAGATGCGCAGTTAAAGAAATTAGAATTGCTGGTAGAAATACTCAAGGTGTCAGAATTTTTAAAATTTCTACTGATGAAAAAGTTGTATCAGCGATAAAAGTTGACGATAATTTTAATTAATTTATTATGAGAAAAATTGGTGTCTATCCAGGAACTTTTGATCCGATTACATATGGACATATTGATGTAATTAAGAGAGCGCTTAAAATAGTTGACAAATTATTTGTAGGCGTTTCGTACGGTTATTCAAAAAATTGTTTATTTTCGCATGAGGAAAGAGTTTTAATAATAAAAAATGCACTTTTTAAAGATCTAAATTTTAAAAAGAATATTATTAAAATTTTACCATTTAACACTTTAACAACAACGCTTTGCTCAAAAAACAAAGCAACAATCATGTTTAGAGGCTTAAGAGCCGTTTCAGATTTTGAGTATGAATTTCAATTATCAGGAATGAACAGACAATTAGATAATAAAATTGAAACTGTTTTTTTGATGTCAGATCCAAATAATCAAGTTATTTCATCAAATCTTGTAAAGGAAATAGCTAAATTAAATGGAAAAATTAGTAATTTTGTTACAAAAAGCACCCAAAAATTGATAAAAAAAAAATATGAATAAAAAAATATTTTTTATTCTGATATTTACTATATTTGTTAAACATTCTTATGCGATGGAAAATACTATGATTTTAAAATTAAAAAATGGAGATGTTGTGATCGAATTATTCAAAGATATAGCTCCCAATCACGTGAAAAGATTTCAAGACCTTTCTAAAGAAAAAAAATATAATGGTGTGGTCTTTCATAGAGTAATAGGTGGCTTTATGGCTCAAACGGGTGATGTTCAATTCGGTAATTCAAAATTGCAAAGCTATGATCTTAAGCGTGCAGGTACCGGTGGATCAAATTATCCTGATTTAAAAGCTGAGTTTAGTGAATTACCTCATGAAAGAGGCACTTTATCTATGGCTCGTTCTGCAAATCCAAATAGTGCAAATAGTCAATTTTTTATTTGTCTTGAAGCAGCTGCCCATTTAGATAGACAATATACTGTTTTTGGAAAAGTAGTTGAAGGAATGGAATTTGTTGATTTAATCAAAAAAGGACAAGGCTCTAACGGAGAGGTTTCTGAACCAGATAAAATTATAAGTCTATCTGTAAAATAATATAACACCATAATGTCCAAAGAAAAATTTTCTTTCAATCTTTTGAATGAAGATAACTTTTCTCGTGCTGGTCAAATTTTTACACATAGAGGTAATATAGATACACCGACCTTTATGTCAGTTGGCACACAGGCTACAATTAAATCTGCTTTTATCGAAGATGTTGTGTTAGCTGGAGCTCAAATAATTTTATCTAATACTTATCATTTAATGATTAGACCAGGAACTGAGAGAATTAAAAGAGTCGGTGGGCTTCATGAATTTATGAATTGCAAACTACCTATACTAACTGATTCTGGAGGCTTTCAAATTATGTCCTTATCTAAACTTGTTAAAATTGATCAAGAAGCCGCAATTTTTAATTCACACGTAGATGGCAAAAAATTTACATTAAGTCCTGAAGAGAGTATTAGAATTCAAAAAGATCTAAATTCCGATATTGTGATGGTTTTGGATGAATGTCCAAAATTGTCAACTGACAAGAAAAAAATTAGTCAATCTTTAAAACTTTCTCATAATTGGGCAGAAAGATCAAAAAAAGAATTTGGCTATAATCCAAAAAAGGCTTTATTCGGAATAGTTCAGGGAGGAATTTATAAAGATTTAAGAATAGAGAGTTTAGATGGATTAACAAAACTTGATTTTGACGGTTATGCATTAGGAGGATTAGCAGTTGGTGAAACTCAAAAACAAATGTTTAAAGTTCTTGACGATATAGTTTCTCATATGCCAAAAAATAAACCTAGATATTTAATGGGTGTAGGAACTCCATCGGATATACTGGAAGCTGTAAAAAAGGGTATAGATATGTTTGATTGTGTTTTACCAACTAGATCCGGTAGAACTGGACTGGCTTTTACTTGGGAGGGTAGACTTAATTTAAGAAATTCAAAATATCAGAAAGATGATTCACCCTTAAATCAAGGTATAAATATTAGAAATCTTAATACTTATTCTAAAAGTTATATTAACCATTTAATAAATTCTAACGAAATATTGGCATCTATGATTTTAACACTCAATAATATATTTTTTTATCAGCAATTAATGAAAAAAATTAGAACAGCAATTAAAACTAATAATTTTGATAAGTTTTACAACAAATATATCAATATAATCTAGGCTTATTTGTAACAATTCATATTAACAATTGAAAAAAATTCAAAAGAATATATTAATACGTTTTGTAGGGCCGTTAGCTCAGTTGGTAGAGCACTTCCCTTTTAAGGAAGGTGTCATTGGTTCGAATCCAATACGGCTCACCAAAAAACTTCCGTTTTTTGC
>Ga0187833_10001364_pt1 | contig 27929 bp, 22 predicted proteins | sample ETNtaG_37_FD_167968 | JGI IMG/M metagenome (GOLD analysis project Ga0187833, IMG submission 167968) | Marine microbial and viral communities from oxygen minimum zone, Eastern Pacific Ocean - ETNP2014_SV_400_PacBio MetaG (Illumina Assembly) | ecosystem: Environmental > Aquatic > Marine > Hypoxic...
CGGTGCCACGCACTGGACCCCGCAGCACCAGCCGTCGTCCACGCCATCACGGCTACATGTCGTGAAGTCGCTCCCCCCGCAAGCGCCGCACATCCCGTCCACACACACACCGCTAACGCACTGGTCCCAGGAGGTGCAGGTCTGGCCGTCGACCTTCTTGCACTTCTTGTTCCCGACGGCCCCCGCGCACAGGTAGTTGTTCAGGCAGTGGCAGTCGGCGGTGCACGAACCGTCCAGACTCTTGGGCTCCACGCACTCAGCACCGCAGCACCAGCCCGTGAGGGCCCCTGCGCTGCACTCCTTCTTGGTGGTCCCGGCCCCGCATGTTCCGCACTTGTAGCTGTCCTGCGTCATCTCGATGCACACGCTGCTGGCACATTGGTTGCCCGCGGAACAGGTCCGGTCGTCCTTCAGCTTGCACGCAAGGAGCGTGCACACGAAATCACCCTTGCACTGACAGTCTGCGGCACAGATGCCGTCGAGCCCCTTACGCTCGTCTTCCGTGTAGCATCCCGTTTGGCAGCAGATGCCCGGGGTTCCGGAGCCCTCATAGCACTCCACCCAGACGTTGTTGCATGTATTGACGCAGGCCTTCGTCGCACCGAAGCAGAAGTTGGGCATCCCGCAGCATTGACCGCCGCAGGCCGTTCCCTTGGTACCGGGGTACTGGACGTAACACTTTGATGGGGATGTGAGCCCGCCGTTGCACACCTGGGGGTCCACGGCGCAGATGCTGTTGGCACAGTCCAGGCTCTTCTCGCAGGCCTGAGTCTCCTTGAGCTTGCAGAAGCCCTCGGTGCATTGAAAGGTCTCCTCACAGTAGCAGTCACTGACGCACGCCGCTCCTAGCCCTTGGCGTACCCGACAAGCATTATCGCAGCACAAACCGTTGAATCCGTCGCCCTCACATGCCACGCCAGCGTTCCCGGCGGTACATGCACCGCATTTATAGGTGCCGCCATCGCTGACGCAAAGGCCGGAGGAACACTGGGACCAGGAGGAACAGGTCCGACCGTTCTTGTACAGGCACTTGTTCCCCGTGCACGAGTACTCGGTCTTGCACTGACAGCCAGCGTTGCATGCATCGAACAGCCCACCCCGCTCATCGAGCGTGAAACACTCGTTCTGGCAACATACTCCCTCTGTGCCGGCACCTTCGTAGCAGGTCGCACCGACCACCCCGCAGAGCACGACGCACTGGTCGTTGATGCAGAACGAAGGCAGCCCGCAACACTTATCCTGGCACACGGTCCCCTTTGTGGGATCGTCCATGAAACACTGGTTCGGACTGACCAGCGCCCCGTTGCACACGCCATCAAGGCTGCATAGCTTCTGGGAACAGTCGTCGCTCTGCGTGCAGCTCTGGCCCTCCTTGAGCTTGCACTTCTTCCCCGCCCCCGTGTCCGTGCAGCCGAAGGCCTCGCCGCAGTTGCAGTTCTGGGCACAAGCACCGTCCTGGCTGACCGGGGCAGTGCAGGCGCCGGTACAGCACCAACCGGTGACGCCATCAGCGGTGCAGTTGAAGCTCGTGTCCTTCCCGGCACAGCCTCCGCACACGTAGGCGCCGCCCGCTGTCCCCATGACGCACTCGCCGCTGGCGCACTGGGACCAGGTGGTGCAGGCCTCCCCGTCCTCCTTCTTGCACTTGTTCCCCGCGCACTGGAGCCCATCCTCGCATTCGCAGTGGTCCGTGCAGTCCTCGTCGAGTCCCAGGGGTGTGACACACTGGTTGAGGCAGCACCAGCCTGTGGCGGTCTCCGATTTACATGCATAGGTCAGGTCCTTCCCATCACAAGTGCCGCAGGTGTAATCGCCACCAGGTGTAGCCTGGACACACGCACCGCTGGCACACTCCGACCAGACCGTGCACGGGCCGCCCACCTCCTTCTTGCACTTCTTGTTGTTCTCCGGACCCGTGCATATTAGGCCTCCCGTGCACTGGCATGTAACCGTGCAGGACTCGCCGGAAGGCAACCGCTCAACGTCACGGACACACCCGTCGTTGCAGCACTTACCTTCTTGGCCGCCCTGGGAGCCCACGGTCTTGTAGCAGGTCGCTCCTCCGATAGCGCAGCCCGTCCCGCAGGTGTCGGGATCGGTGCTAGTGTCGCAGATTGTGGCACAACAGGCGTCAGCGCACACGGTCCCCGAGGGATTGCCCGTGAGCATGCACTTGGAGCCCGTGGCAGGGGTACTGCAGAGGCCGCTCGCGTCGCAGAGACCTGAAGAGCACTGACCGCTATCAGTGCAGGCCTGTCCGTTGACCTTTCTGCAGGTCCTGCTACCTTCCTCTCCGGCGCATTCGGTGTTCTCGACGCACTGGCAGTCGGCTGTGCAGGCCGTGCCCACGTCGCCAGGGATTGAACAGGCGTTTGCGCAGCACCGCCCGTCAGCTATCCCATTGGCGATACAGGCTGTCCCGTCATTCCCTGTGCACGATCCGCAGGTGTCGTCCACACAAACACTGTTGGCGCATTCGGACCAGGTCGTGCAATCCTGACCGTCCACCCGCTTACACTTGGTGCCCGAACACTCGAAGTTTGCCAGGCAATGGCAGTCCTGCGTGCATCCACTATCGAGACCCGCGGGGGCGATACACTGGTCATTACAGCACAATCCAATGATGCCCTCGGCCTTGCAGGCGAAGGTCGCGTCCTTGGCCTGACATGAGCCGCATACGTAATTACCACCGGCGGTCTGTTGGACGCACACGACGCTGGCACACTCGTCCCAGGCGGTGCAGGGTTCACCTGCAGCAAGGCGGCACGTCTTGCTACCCTCCGGGCCACCGCATGCGAGCCCGTCCTGGCACTCGCAGGTCTCGGTGCATGAAGTGCCCGCGGCCTTTCTCTCAGCTTCTCGGACGCACTGGTCATTGCAGCATGCGCCCTGCTGACCTCCCTGTCCTCCGGCAGTCTCGTAGCAGGTCTCTCCAGCGGAGGCGCAGGCGGTATCGCAGGTGTCGGGTTCGGTTCCCGTGTCGCAGATGTTGCTGCAGCACGCTTCGTTGCACACTGATCCGGTCGGATTCCCAGAGAGCAGGCAAGCGGCTCCGGTAGCGGGCGTCCCACAGAGGCCTGTGGCAGCACAGAGCTTCGAAGCGCATTGACCGCTATCGGTGCACGTCTGTCCCGCCTCCTTCTTACAGCCATCGGTAGTGCACTGCAGGTTGGTATTGCACTTGCATGCCACGCCCCCGCAGTCACCGTCAAGGGCGAGAGGGGCGAAACACGTGTTCTGGCAACACCATCCGTCGGCCACACCTTCCTTGGTGCAGGCCGTGAGGTCGTCCTGGTCGGCACAGGTGCCACAGGCGCCGTCCACGCACACGCCGCTAGCGCACTCAGTCCCGACCGTACAGGTCTGCTCATTGGCCTTCAGACACTTCTTTGAACCTTCTTCCCCAACGCAGTCCAGGTTCGCCTGACAGTGGCAGTCTAGTGTACAGGATCCTTCCGCCGCTACGAGGACGATACATTCGTCATTGCATAGGGAATAGCCATCCTCGCAGGTGGTCGTGGAGCACGCATTTTCAGTGCAAAGGAAATTGATGCAATCCGCCGCCTCGCAGCACTCGCCACCAATCATCCAGGTCGTATCGCAGCATATGCCGCCGGTCTTTGCCTTGCACCCGTGAGCGTTGTTGCACTCCTGGCAGTCGTTGCACGTCAAATCGACGCAAATCTTATCCGAGCAGGTCTTGCAGTTATCGCATTCGTCGTCGGAACAGCAGTTCTTACCAACGAACCAGAACCCCATACAGCATATACCACCGGTTTTTTCCACGCATGCGTGGTCGATAAGATCCTGGCAGGCGGTGCACACGAGGTCAACGCAGGCCCCGTCTTCACAGCTCTGGTCAGCGTTGCAGTCGTCGTTGGTAGTGCAAGCTGCGGATAAAGTTACCACTAAAAAAAGCACGAGAGCTATAACGGTCCATATGGAGAGTCTCATTCTATCATCTGCCGTGCCCTCTGGACACGTTCGAGTGCTGTCTCTAATCGTTGCAGACCTTCTGACAGCGCACCTCCCTGTAACAGCTCAACGCTCTGTGAGAGATCGCTCTGGACCTCGTCCAATAAGAATAGCATTCGGGTACTATTTAAGGGTTCCGACGCAGTGTTGCGTTCTTCCTCAATCCATACGCGCCGTCCTGATGGGCTGATCTCAGCCCAGCGTTCCCAGCGCAACCGGCCCCGCTCACGCCACCCCTCCTCCCATGCTTCTGCGAACTTGCCCTCGCGTACAAGCACATCGAAGCCAGTGGGATCCGCAAGACTGTCACGCAGCCATCCGAGAGGCCATTTTTCGTCCACAAGGATCGGTTTCGAGGCAGCGCTCCACGTGGGAAGGTCCTCCAGGGCATGTCCCGCGGAAGCACCGGCGGGATCCCCCACCAACTCCCGGCGTACGAGAGGTCCGACGCCTCTCCCCCCCACCGTAGCCTCCTCGATCCCACCCATGACGGTTGTGTAGGCGGTCTCTGTTCCGTCCATGCTCCCCACGACCACCACTTCCGAAAGACGTCCGGCCAAGGATGCGAGCCGAGGGGCATCATCGCAGTGGAGATACATCATGTCGTCGACCGGACGCACGGGGAGCGAGAGAGAGGATGCGACCACGGGATCGCAATAGAGGACTGCACGTGTACCCTCGAGGGTAGGCGACAGTGTTGTGAGGGCACTGCCACAGAGACCGAGGGAGAGGTCGATACCTGGAGCGAACACTGCCGATGGCCCCAGTCGTCGAACCTCGCTCGCAACTGCTGCTGTAAGCTGACCAGGGACAAGGAGAAGGGGCGTGGCACTGAGGCCTCGTGCCCGGATCATTGACACCAGGTCGTCCTGGCGAACTATGGCCACCGTGTCAGCTTCCCCCCAGAAGAACCGCGACACCTCCACGGAAGTACCCGTAGCTGTGGCCCCCCACAAGCGTACAGTGCGCGCATGAGCCGCGAGATCCTCCTCGAGGGCGGGCGGAAGCACAGCGGGACCCCCCACGAGCACCACCAGCCGGGGCTTCATCTGCTCAAGCACACCAAGGGAGTGGGACCCAAGGGTGCCGTCCGTTGCGAGCACAGGTGCTCCCACAAGGCGGGCCGCTTGGGCAGCAAGGGCGCAGTCCAGGTGAGTTGCGGTCGAGCAGATGAGAACGGTGCCCACTTGTGGCCCGACCTGGCTCCCAATGCCGGCAAAGGAGGTGCTAAGGAGCAGGAAACAGCAGCAGATTAATGTGCAGGCCCGGCTCATCGCCGGAGCGCCCCCCGATTGAGGATGACGCGGTTGGTCTTGCCGACGGGGGAGCGGGTAATGATACCGCGTTCCTCAAGGCCTGAGAGAATGCGGCTGAGCTTGGCCTTGGAAAAGTCCGTGGTCTTTTGAAGTTCCTTCTGGAGGGGAGGATCATCAGAGTTCAGGATGGCCTCGATGACAACGCGCTCGTTCTCCTCCATCACTGACAGGATATCCTCTTCCCGCACTTCCTCCTCTCGATGAAGCTGTCGCACACCTATCGAATAGCCGAGAACGAAGAACGCCACGGCCAGGCCTACGGCCATGGGAGTCCGGTCGGGCGGTGGGGGTACCGGCTCTGTGGCAGGGCTCCGCGCTGCTTTCTCGAACCCTACGTAGAAGGTCATCTCCTCTCCAGGTTCAAGGCCTCCCCGTCGCCATTCGAACGAGAGTTGTCGACCGTCCGTACGCACGATCGCGTTGGGGTAGAGCACTGGCCGGGCCTGGGATGCTCGCCGCTGGAGGCTGACGGGCAGCACAAAGCCCTCCGGTAGGTGGGCGACGAGCTTGAAGTCGAGCACAGGGTCCTCCGCCCGGTACGTTAAGGAGAAGTCCATCCCTTCTTCCATGCTCCGCACAAGCTCGCCCGTGCTGAACCTGAGACTGATGTTCACGATCCCCTCGGGAGCCAGCGGCTGCCTGAAAGGAATGACAACCTCCTTGGTATTCCATGGTCCGTCACGCACTGAATGGGTGAGGTTCCCCTGAGCATCGAAGACCTCCAGATCCTTCATCCCACCCAACAGCGAGAACGTCGTGGAATCGAGGGGCGTGCCCGAAGTGTTCTCCCCCACGATATCGATGCGCTCTACACATGTTCCATCCGGTGCGATATCAATATCGATGTAAAGTGAGTGGAAATACATATCGGCCACGGTGGGAGTAAGCAGGAGGAACGCCACGAGTAGCCAAGCTCGCATTACGTCGGGGGAACGCGTCCAAGCTTTTTATTTATATACAAGCATTATCGGCGCTGCCAGGCACCGCCTTGCTGCCCTTGCTGTGGATAACGACTCCATCCCGGGGGTGCTTGGTACATCCCGGGGGCGCCTCCATATGCTTGGGGCTGCTGCCCCCATTGCTGCTGGTCGGAGGGAGGCTGGACTCCTCCCTTCTTATTCTTGTCAAGGTAATAGGTCTTGAAGAGGTACACCCCCAGAAGGGGTAGGAGCACGATCTCGAGGGCGTCGTAGAGCTCCTTGATGTACATGATATAGCTGAAGAAGGTCTTAGTGAGGATGTACTCGAAGAGGCCCATGGGGGAAACTATGATGGTGTACTTCGTCGCAAAAAGCTCTTGGGCCTGATCCGAGCGCACCTTTATGATAATATCGCTCTGTTCTTGCTGTCGCCCGGAGAGGTAGGGGGCGATTAGGTCAACCCTGAACTGTTCCAAATCGCCGGGCTCCATAGGCTTGATCTGCTTGTACCAGTTCTTCATACCGAAGGAGCCATTGATTATGTCGACCACGTAGCTGTCGGTGATGTTACCTGCGTTCTCCACATCGAAGTAGAACACATGCTCCTCACCCTCCTGGATCTCCACGTTATCGTTGGGGAACGAGACCGATGGAAGGCACACACAGTCCTCTGTGTTCCGGCAGTTCTCGCCAATGCTCGGGACACAGGCCGTGTCGTTGCATCCAGAAGGAGTACAGTCGAGGGAGCATGAGAGACATTCGGTGGGCTCGCAGAGTCCGTCACCGCACCGAAGGATGCAGCGGTGGAGCGTCGCGTTGCAGGCCTCGTCGGGATTATCGCAGCCGCAGTCCTCGCAGCACGAGCCAGACGTCTCGAAGGGTTTCTCGCACTTCCCGTCTCCGCACTCGATTTCGTAGCATCCACGCTCGTCGGCCCGTTCGTGGTTCGGATTGCAGTACCGATCGAAACAGGGGCAGTCCGTCGGGACGGTGTCACAGTTCTCACCGAGCTTGACGTCACACACCCGGTTGTTCTTGCACGTGTCCTTTGAACAGTCCTCGTCACAGAGGCCACATTCGTGCTCGCACTTCCCGTCGGGGCATACGGAGGCCGTGCATTTGGTGTACTTGCAGTGGTAACCCAGTTGGCACATGGAGTCGCAGAGGCAATAACCTCCGTCCCCCGGGATGACCGAGACACAGCCCTTCTCTCCATTGCACACCTTACCGTCACCGCAGGGGAATCCGCAACCTATGGTGTTGAAGATACATGACCCGGACCGGCAGAGCGCCTTAGTACAGGGATTGTCGTCCACGCATTCGAGGTCGTTCTGACATCCGGCGGCCAGGATGAGGAGCAGGCCAATCAGGAATCCCAGGGTGCGTGCAGGGGGGATGTGACATCACCTCGCGGCGCCGCGAACCTTTAATTTCCACCGTCCTTCCGTCGAGAAAGGATCTCGAGCCCGGCATTGATGCCTATAAGGAGCTCGCTTATCTCGTGGGGGTCCGTCGTCGCCTCCAGCCTAGCTACGAGTTCATTGATTTTATAACTAACGATGCGGTCGAGCGGTCGAGCCTCCCCTTTCTTCTCGTTCGATACCCCCTGTTTCGAGCAACGGGGGCAGATGACCTTGCCCTTCACCTTGAAGAGTGGCGAACCACAAGTGGGGCAGTGCTTGGAGAGCATCTTGCCTCCTGCTAGAAGGAGCGTGGTCATCTCCTTGAGCGGATCTTCCTCCTCCATTATGCTCACTGACCCGGTCCTAAAGCCGATGCCTTAAGAATGTTAGCCCCCTCGTATCCTGCATGGCCGATGTAGAAGTGCGGTGCAAGTTGGAATCACTCGCAGGCTACACCCTGGTCATGGGTTTTCCTGACGTTGGGCTCGCCGGTGCGATTGCTGCAGAGCATATCTCCGCTAAAGCAGGGATGCGTGAAGTGGGCCACATCCAATCGGACCGGCTCGTACCCCTGGCGGTCGTCGAGGAAGGGATTGTCGCACGACCCATCTCCATCTACGTCTCCAAGCGCCGCAAGCTCGTCCTCATCCGCTCCTATGTCCACCTCCCACCGCGGTTGGCCCACGAAGTATCCCGCGCAGTTGTGGGTTGGGCCCACGAATCAGGGATCACCGAGGTGATATGCTTCGCAGGCGTGCTCATAGAGGAAGGCCAGGACGGTGGCGATGACGTATACGTGGCGACCACGACAGGGGAGGCTTTAAACGGAGACCGTCTACAACGGCTGCTGAACCGGGATGGCGTGTATCCCTGGACGGGCTCCGTGTACGGCTTCGTAGGGCAGGTCTTGCTCGATTGTATCGATGTTGACCTCCCCGCCGTCTCACTCGTGGTGGAGACCCGTGCCGACTACCCGGACGCCCGGGCGGCGGCCACCTGTATTCGCACCCTCAACCGGTATCTCAACCTACGCATAGACCTGGAGCCACTCATGGAGGAGGCCAACCTCATCGAGGGGCAGATGAAGTCGGTTATGGATCATGCCAGCAGGCTCCACCAGCAAATGGAGCAGACGACGAGCGCGAACCTGATGTTCAGATAGGTCACCCATCTACCGATCTTCGGATGAAAAAAGGCACGTGACCACATCCATTCACCGTGTATCGGGCATCCCGCGCTAGATATCCCAATCCAAGCCATCTCCAGGGTCGGTTCATCGAGGGAAATGGTTCCCGGAACCTTCGTCCACCATGAACAGCGCAGAATCAGTCTATCGCTCCCCGGTGACAATGGTTGGCCCGGATTATTCATTATCCTTGCATGGCAGATGATTACATGGTGAGAACCATGGATGTGACAGATAAAGACCAATCGACGACCCTGCTGGTCGTTATTTCCATCATCGGGTGCATCCTTGCGCTTGATGTAATGGATATAGATGGCAGATGGAATACGGATGTGGGCATAACCCGCCTTCGAGAGGTGGGGGTGTCCATAGGTAACTGGGGACTGAACGCGGCTGGAGCCGTTCTACGTATCGTTGGCGACGGTATCGGCACTGGCGCATCGGAAGGCGCCTACTCGTCGCCGCCTTTCGAGGTGATATCACTACAGGAACCGCCTCCACTGATGCCGAGAGTCGTTCACCAGCCAGCGCCTGCACCGCCGGTGATGACTGGGCAGGCGCCACCGGTGGACATGGTGTTCGTCCTGGATTCGACCGGGAGCATGAGTGATGAGATTACCACCGTAAAGCTACACATAGAGCGAATCGTGGCCGAGGCGCGGGATGGTGATCCGCAGCCTGACCTCCGCGTAGGTCTTGTGACCTATCGCGACCATCCACCAGAGGAGAGGGATTATCTACTTAGGACCATACCCCTGACGCATAACATCGATTCGTTCACCAAAGAGTTGGTGAATGTGAACGCCAACGGTGGCGGGGACTCACCCGAGGCGGTTGTGGAAGGACTCAAGGCGTCTCTTTCCCTAGACTGGAGACCCCGCGCCTCGAAGATTGTCTTCCTAATCGGTGATGCACCGCCGTACGGTCACTGCAACGACCGACGATCCCGGGGCGACCACCTCCTCAACGTAGCCCACTGGGCAGCCGATATGGGCATTGTTGTGTACCCCCTCTCCGGGTCCGGAATGGGTCCGTGCGGTGTGGGGCTATGGCAGGAGGTCGCACGCATCACCGGAGGCACTTACGAGATGCTGGTGTATGAACGCAGAAACGTCCAGAAGGAGTACGAGGGGCGGGGAACGCCGCTTAAAGCCTGGCAGGTCGCAGAGATGCGGCGGGAAGCCACCTTTGACGCAGAAAACAATACCGTGCTTGATAACCAGCTGGCCATCTTCGCCCGCGACAACATAGCGGCGCAGGTGGCTCGTGAGCAAGGCGTGAAGTATAGTAGGTAGGTATTATACCGTTCCCCGCCTAGAGCCCCTTGTCCGCTCCGCCGGCGAGGGGCTCGACCTCGGCCTCGTACCGGTCAGCAGTGGGGAACTCGCGAACGATCGCGCATCGCAGCCCCTTTCTCGCGAGACGTCGTGCCACTGCAGATGAGGTCTCGATACGTTCCTTATCTGGATCGGGTGCCCATGAGCGACGGGGGAATGCTGCCATCACATTAGGATCCATAGTGTACACGACACCCTTCTCCAACAGACCATCATCGGTCACGCGCTCGAACGGTCGGCGCAGGTTCTGGGCTGTGCGGATGTAACGGTTGGCGAGCTGGATCCCGTCCTTGAGGTGTGAGGGGCAGAGCTGGACCGCAAGTGATGTGTGCTCCTCCGCCCAGCGCACGAGCTCGGCGCCTAGCTCGTAACTCCCGTCCACGACGCATCCCTCGGGCGAAGGGACAAGTCCGTGCTCACGCATGGCAGATCCCGTTCTGTCCGTGTACTCCAGTTCGTTGAGGTTACAGAAGGCAGCTCCCGCCTCGTCCAGAAAGCGCAGGTACGCTTTGAGGCGTTCGCTCTCGCCGGGGAGGACGGGCACTTCAGCACCCACGGCCCACTCAAGCTCTAGTGCGTGCTTCACAGCGTCCTTTGCGAAGTGGAACCGTATCTCGTCAACCCCGGCGTCATGCAGCTGTGAGAGCACTGTAGATGTCGCCCGGGAGCCGTCCGTGTAGAGATGGATATGGAAACGCTCTCCCTGATGCTCCTTGAGGAGGCGGACCAGATGAACCGTCCGGTCGACACAGGCGAGGGGATCGCCCCCCGTGACGCCAGCGCCGAGGGCACGCATACGCTCTGCCTCAAGGAGGATATCCTCGTCCCGTGCGATGGGCCTCTCGTTGGCCCACGTATCGTCCACTTCTCGTCGCCGGTCGGAGAGCGGGCAGTAGAAACAGCCTCGACCGCATACTCCCGTGACGAATAGCACGAGCTTGGCCCCTTTGACACATAGGCGGCATCCTGCGGGTAGCTTTCCCGTGTAGGGGGCGTCTGCTTTCGTGTACCGCATCTGTGGGACACCTCGGGGCTTTTACTCTGCAATAGTAACGTTTATATACTCATTCAGGGTACAGAATCTAGGTAGGGACGACCTATGACCACGATCAAACAGTTCACCATAGAGCGCATAGAAGCCGTTTTCGTGATGCTGCTGATGCTTGTCATCATCGCGGCACTGAACGAGGAGGTTCGAATGCTCTTCGTGTTCCCCATTTTCCTCTTGCTGTTGGGGACCCTCATCCAAGTAGGTTTCAAGACGGGGATCCTCGTGCAGCTCGATGACTATGAACGGGCGATCGTGCTCCGTCGTGGTCGTTTCCACCGTATCTCCAAGTCGGGGTGGAACATAAAGCTGCCCTGGCTCGAGGAGATGAAGATCGTCGACCTACGACAGAAGACTATGAACCTCCCGCCCCAGCAGGCCTACACCGCTGACGAGGTCAAGGTCCATCTGGACACCGTTGTGTTCTACAAGGTTATCGATCCGCGCAAGGTCGTGCTCGAGGTTGACCACTTCACCGAATCGCTGGAGGAGTACGTCCGCTCCGCGCTTCGCGACATAGCGGGCAACTTAACCGTGGTGGAGCTTATCGGCGAGATCGAGAAGGTCAACGATCTCGTTAAGGCCAAGATAGAGCCTTTCACCTCGGACTGGGGTATCAATATCGTCGGCGTCCAGATCACCAATGTCCAGCTGCCGCAGACCATTGAATCTGCCATGCAGCAGCTCAAGCGGCAGAAGGACCTGTGGGCCGCAGCCCGTTGGCAGGCCAAGGCACGTCAGATGGAGATCGAGTCGCTCGCCCATGCAGCTAAGCACCTCGATGACCGGGCCCTCAAATACCTATATCTAAAGGAAGCGTTGCCCAAGCTCGCCGAGGGTGAGGGCAACAAGGTGTTCTTCCCTGTGGACTTCAAAAGCGGCGACATGTCCAATGCAATGAGCATGGATCGCATGATGGAGAAGGAGAAGAAGGCCGAGGGTGAACAGGCGAACACCGCTCCGCCCCACATCCGCCAGCGGTAGTGCATCTGCGACCGTGCCGCGCGCACTCCTCAGAAAGGAATAAGATTCAGAGCATCCATAGGAATGCAAATCAGGTGACCCTCATGTGCTGTGGCAGTCGTCCACCAGTGAGTTATAATGGCCACGCAGGCTATGTATCGGGCGGATATTCCTGCGGTACTGGATGCACAAGTGATACCTACGGCGGGTACGGCTTTGGGGCAGGTAACAGCCATCCACAGCGGTACTAATCGTATCGCTCAACCGCAACACTTATAGGGCGGACCATCCGCCAAACCGCACAATGTATGCTCTGGACGACCTCGAGACGGTCGGATATGCCGCGTCCATGGACGCGACTGTCTACTCGACGGTTAACGATCTGGAGACCGGGGACTGGGCTATTATCGGAATCGGTGCGGCTGTTGCCGTGGGTGTCGGTGCGTTAGTCTATGGCGTGGCCACAGGCAAGATAGACTGTGACCAGGGGTACTCTCCCAGCACGGACGGCGATGATGCCATTGACTGGTTGCTGAATCCAGCGAATCCTGCCAGCCCGATCTCGCCAATGAACCCTGCCAGTCCCATCTGGAACTGATGTTACTACTGCCCCGTGGTAAACTATATAAAGGGCAAATGACATAGGATAGAGGAGCAGAGAGGAGCGAACTATGGAATACACCGGCGATCGGGAGGTGGACCTGCAGGCAATCCCATTGGAGGCTAAGTTGGATGCCGCCGTGGGCTACCTGCTCTCGACGCCTTACGAGCAATTGGAAGCCGGTGAACGCAACCTGCGTAACCATATCCTGGCCAAGAACGGGGCCCCCAACTATAGGGCAGGCGAGGAACTCATCTCTACAATGGAAGGTGTCGCGTACGTCGCCAACGAGTACGGCGAGAAGGATGCGGCCAAGTTCTCAGCAGGCATCCAGGCTCCCTTGACACAGATGCTCACCGTGATGGAGCGGGACGTTGAGGAGCTCTACCAAGCGGCATCTAAGGACGAGCGACAGGTGCTCGAGAAATCCTCCTTCTCCGAGCTGTACACCCGTGTCATGGACAATTCTGACTCCCATCTGCGCGAGCTCATCGACTCATCGGCCCCTTACTCCGAGATAATGGCGAAGGCCAAGGAGTACGATGAGGAGCACACGGGCTCACTCTCACCGGCCGCTGAGACAATACACGACTTCTCGATCCGGGTGGACCGTGACCGCCGCGGTATATCACGACAAGCATTCCTCATCCCCTACGGTCTTGTATCCATGGGCACGGCCGCCGCTGCCGGCGACATAGCTGGTGGCCTGCACCGCATGGCCAATATCGGCGTGCTCTCGTACGGACGCGAAGGAGTCCGCCGCGGTCTCGAGATGGGCCAAAAGGGCATCAAGTACATGGAGAAGCTCGACGGGGCCATCGACAAGTACCTACTCGATCCTATCAACGAACACTTCGACAAGGACTATCATTGTGAGGCATTTGCCAAGGGCTACGAAAAGTTTCTGGGCGGCGTGGACGTTGTGAACGAGAAGATGGCACAGTACACCGGTTTCGACCTGGCGTCTACTGCAGTGTTCGGGACCGAGATCGCCCTGGGCATCATGTCACCCTATGCGCTCATCCCCCTGGCCGCGCTGATCAACGCACCGCGACTGGGTATGTACGTCTATGACAAGTTCAAGAAGAAGGATGACGGTTCACACCTCGTGGACGAGGTTGACAAGGAGCAAGGCATGCTCTCGAAGTTCTGGAACCGGTTCAAGAGGACGCTCAACCTTGGCTTCTCCGTGGGTGACCGCTACGTCAACCCCCTGGCACTCAAGGCCGGGAAGAAGGTCACCAAGGACGACCTTGATAACGAGATCATCGACGATATACTCAAGGAGCTCGAGGGCCAGTACTCACCGAACGTGATCAAGGGTGTGGGCGATTACCTCCATAATCATCTGGTCCTGGGCGAGAAGGAGAAGGAGCGCATCCGTGGCGTCACCGATGCCAACCTCGGATGTGTGGTGAAGACAAAGGTCGGCGAGCGGAACCTTAGCACCGGAAGGTACAACTGGGTGCCGGAGTACGCCGCAAAGGTCGCAACCGAGCTCAAGGTGCCCTATGAGGAGGCAAAGGGCCACCGGGCCGAGACATCCCGTCATGACGATGGCACCGTCGAGGACATCCTTGTGTACAAGGCAGGCCCTGAAGGCAAGGAGGAGGCCGAGGTGGTGTACCGCCGGACCTCTACTGGATTTGAGGGGACCATCGTGCCCATCCTGGACCGACATGCCGGGAAGGGCGGTCTTGTGGAGGTCCCGATCTTCGAGGAGGGGAGTATCGCCCGCTACGATATGTTCGAGTACGAGATCGGCGTCACCGACCTCACCGACAAGGAAGGCGCCAAGCGCATCCTCTTCCACGAGGCCAAGCACATGGCGCACGACCTCTCTTACTGGGAGGGTCTCAGGGGCCTTGGGGAGAAGGTCATCACCGAGCGCCTGAAGGAACGGCAGCGTGACCCGGCCAGTGGCGAGGTCGGGAAGGCCGAGGCCGCTGGCAGCGCCTAGGTCGCTACGACCAATACCTTGATAAAACTCCATCATCCTAGTACGACCATCATGTCGATGGAGGACTTCCGGGCCCGCATCGATGTCGTTGACGAGCGGCTCGTGGGGGTGCTCGCTGAGCGCATGGCACTTGTGCGTGAGGTGGCCATGTACAAGAAGGGGCACGGGGTGGATGTCCACCAGCCTGACCGCATGCGGCAGCTCTTCACCCGTGTGCGAGAGCTGGGCGATCCCAAAGGGCTCGATCCTGACTTCGTTGAGCAGCTCTACCGGGACATCGTGGACGAGGCCATGCGCATCGAGCACGAGGTCATGGGGTCGGGGGATAGCGAATAAGACTCTCGCCGCCCAAAGCCTAGGTTTTTAAACCAAATCCCCCGCCGGCGGGGGCCTGGGGAAGATACCCATGGATGTAGAGATCATAGACCGCAACTACGGCTCGGACTTCGACCAACTGCTGGGCGATGCCGAGAAGAACCTCAAGGACGACAGCTTCTACCTGACAGTGGTCGACATTTTCGGCCAGTACGCCGTCGGGCTCACATATCAGTCGGCTGAGGGAGTGTATGGCGCCGGGGCCGGCCCTCTGAGCCAGGAAGAGGCGCAGGCCATCGTGGAGAAGATCGACGAGTCCACCTCTGACACCGGATTCGGACCGAGCTTCGCTGTGTACGAGGGCGCGATTGCCCGAGTCGGAGACACGACCGTCCGAGTGCATGGTACCGGGATGGGCCAGCTGTCCGATGCGACCTCCGGCTACCTGGACAAGCTCGGCCGTGACGGCGCTAAGGGCGAGTTCGGCTACATGTCCGAGGACACATTCCTCTTCGGTGACATGTTCATTGGTAGCATCCGGTCAGGCGACAACGTGTACTTCGTGTCCGGTTTCACTGACGAGGAGGCCACGACCACCTTCCTGAGCGAGCTCGAGTCCGCGGGCTACACGGTCCGCGAGGGCATCAATCAGGACGACCTGGAGCTCCTGGAGAAGCTCAATCCAGAACAAGGGAACTAACGACCAGTCTTCATAACCACCCCCCAGGTCGGGGGCGGTGTACCGTCCGCCCCCGATCACCCAAATCCTTATATTGTTCCCTCACAGTGAGCGCCGCAGGCATGGAGGGACGAGAGCAAGCGAGCATCAAGCGGCCCGTTTTCCGCGAACTGTCAACGGCACCCTCACCCCTACAGGTTTTCGACGCACTCTTCAAGGAGTGGCGTGCTGACGATCCTCCCGCCACGGGGCGCGATGTCCGGCACGAGCCTCCCGCGTTGCTCTACAGCGGGATGGATCCCAGTGACCTCGGAAGACACTCGTTCATTGCCCTCCACCCCTTCGCCCGTATCGTAACCAAGGGCAGGGAAATCGAGGTGGCCGACCGATCGGGATCGGAGCGCCCTACAGTGAATCCCTTGGACGCCCTAAGATCATTGCTACGCCGCTATCGTGCTGAGAATGTACCCGAACTCCCGCCCTTCCAGGGGGGGGCAGTGGGATACATCGCCTATGAGCTCAACCGTTTCATCGAGAAGGTGCCGGTCAATAATCCTGACGATTTACAGGTCCCCGACATCTATCTCGTGTTGTACGACACCGTTATCGCCTACGACCACGTTTCGGGTCGTGCGTTCGTTGTGTCCACCGGCTTCGTTGATAAGGCCGAGGCCACGGTGCGTTCGCTGACCGAGCGGCTCGAGGCCATGACGCCGGGAACGCCACCCTGGCGTCCTCCCTTCCCTCCGCCCCAGGAGCCCTCGAATCCTCATGACACTCTATTGGCCACCTGTGCGCCCTCGACCGGGGACCCTCACGTCCTCACGACCGAGGATTACGGACGACGTGTCAATATCTGCCAGGAACATCTCTTCGCGGGGGACATCTACGAGGTCAACTTCACACACCGCATCTCTCGCCCCTATTCCGGTGACGCATGGGAGCTGTTCAAGGAGACGACGCGTATCAATCCCGCGCCCTTCTCGGCGTTCCTTGACCATGGCGACTTCTGGATCTTGTCCGCCTCACCTGAGCGCTTCTTCCTCAAGAGCGGCAAGCACATGGCCTGTCGGCCCATGAAGGGGACCAGCATGCGTGGCACCACACCTGAAGAGGACGAGGCTCTGAAGAAGGATCTGGCGGCCTCCATCAAGGACCGGGCCGAGAACCTCATGATTTGCGATCTCATCCGCAACGACCTGGGCCGTATCTGCAGGATCGGCTCAGTACAGGTACCCGAACTCATGGTGGTCGAGACCTACACCACCGTGCACCAGATGGTGTCCAATGTCATCGGCGAGCTCGAGGACGATAAGGACATCGCGGACTGCCTGAGAGCGCTCTTCCCTGGCGGTTCCATGACCGGCGCACCCAAGATCAGCGCAATGTGCATCATCGACGACACTGAGAACGTGGTCCGTGGTATTTACGCCGGTTGCATCGGCTATATCGGGCTCGACGGTGACGCCGACATGAACATCGTTATACGGACCATCGTCCTGCGGAACGGTCGCGCCTATGTGAACACCGGCGGGGCCATCGTGGCGGACTCCACCGTCAAGGGCGAGCACGAGGAATCATTGCTCAAGGCAAAGGCGCTCCTGCAGGCCATGGCGAACCTGGAGGGGGTCTGATGTACCTTCTGCTGGACAACTATGACTCTTTCACGTACAACCTCTATCAGTGGATGGTTGAGGAGGGGGCCGCTCCGATGGTCGTGCGCAGAAACGATCAGATAACCGTGAATGAGGTGGACAGGTGGGTGCAGGAGGGGACGCTCACCGCTCTGGTGGTCTCTCCCGGGCCTAGCACCCCTGACGATGCTGGTATCTCCAAGGCCCTTATCGCTCGGCTCCACGGGCGTGTCCCGATCCTAGGTGTGTGCATGGGCCACCAGTGCATCACCGAGGTGTTCGGTGGACGGGTGGTGCGTGCTCGCAAACCCATGCATGGAAAGGTCGTCCCCATCCACCATGATGGCAAGGGTGTGTTCCGCGGGCTTCCTGATCCCTTCGACGCCACCCGGTACCATTCACTCGTGGCCGAACCATCATCCCTTCCCGCTTGCTTAGAGGTGACGGCCCACGCCGAGGATGACGATATAATGGGATTGCGTCACCGAGAAGGTCTGACGGTCGGAGTACAGTTCCATCCCGAGTCCATCATGACCAAGGAAGGAAAGCACCTGCTACGTAACTTCATAGAACTGGCCGAGGCCTACTGGGCCGAACGATGAAACGCTGCCCTACTTCTTCTCGGGCGCAGGGCCCGGCTTTCCGGCCCGTACCTTCCCGACACCGGTCTTGATGGTCTCCTCTCGGAATCCGGCGGCTCTCAGCTGCTTTACGAGGACATCGAGCTCGGTCTTGGGATTGGATCGGATGAAGCCGACGACCGCCGGTAGGTTGGGGTCTTCGGGCTCCACGCCCTCGGCCTCCACAGCGACAGGAGCTGAACCCTTACCGGCCGCCGCGTTGGCGATCTCAGCGAGCTTCTCAAGGAATCGCGCCTGCATGTAGTCCATCCGGAAGAACAGGAAGGAGAAACCCAGTGCCACGGACGCGAGGATGCACAGGAAGAAGATGAAAAGGATCACGAGAGTATTCAGAAGCACATTGGCTATTACGTCGAAGGGCTCGCCCGGCTCGACGGTCATGAACATGCTCGAGATGGCAAGTGCCATAACGATTATGAGCGCCACAGCGATGCTGTAGAGCAGGGACATCTTGATTTTCTCTTCAATCATGACTAACGCCACCTATCAGCTGATAGGGGATACCGGGGCATGTTTTAAAAAGATAGCCTCAGGGCCCGGCCGGTTAGATAGGCCGACCGGCCTCTATGTCGGATTATCGTCCCATGAGGAGGGCCATGACGGCCTTCTGGACGTGGAGGCGGTTCTCTGCCTGGTCCACGACCACCGAAATAGGGGAGTCCATCACCTCGCTGGTGAGCTCCTCCTCCCGGTGGGCGGGAAGACAGTGCATCACGATCGCGCCCTTCTTGGCCTTTGCCACTAGAGCGGCGTTGACCTGATAGGGGGCGAAGGCCTTCAGGCGCTTGGCACGTTCCTCGTCCTTGCCCATGCTCACCCACACATCGGTGTAGATGGCATCAGCGCCGGCCACCGCTTCGTCAGGATCATTGGTGATGGTCACGTTCACAGCCTCGCTGGCGCGAGATACGAACTCATTGCGCGGTTCGAACCCCTTGGGGCATCCAACGGCGATGTCGACACCCAGTTTCGTGCAGGCGTTGAGGAGGGAGTGGGTGACGTTGTTGTCGCCGTCCCCCACGAAGACCAGCTTCTTCCCATCCAACGACCCGAGCTTCTCCCACATTGTGAAGAGGTCGGTAAGCCCCTGGCAGGGGTGGAGGAGGTCGGACAGCCCGTTGATCACGGGCACGCGGGACGCCTCGGCAAGCTGGATGATATGCTCGTGAGCGAACACACGTGCCATGATGCCGTCTAGGTAACGGGACACGACACGTGCGAAGTCGGGCACGGTCTCCCCGCGGCCCAGCTGGACATCGTTCCACCCCAGATAGATGGCGTGGCCGCCGAGCTGGGTCATACCCACTTCGAAAGAGATCCTCGTCCTTGTGGAGGGTTTCTGGAAAAGCATGCCTAGTGTCTGGCCCTCCAGGAAATGATGCCGCTTCCCGGCGAAGGTCTCGAGCTTGATGTTCTCCGCAAGTCGGAATATCTTCCATACCTGTTCGGTTGTCAGGTCCTCGATGGATGTCAGGTCCTTGATGCCCAGTTTGCTGCTCATCGTCGTTCACCTCCGGCTCAGTCGCACCAGGCAGTGGGCAGGCACATGCACCGAGGTCCACCGCCGCCCTTTACCAGCTCGCTCCCCTCGATCTCAAGCACCTCGATGTCGTGGGCGCGCAAGCACGCGTTGGTCTCGGGATTGATGTCGTAGGCCACGACCTTGCCCCTATCGAGCCGTAGGACGTTGGTACCTTTGGTGCGCTGTTCGCCCAGGGAGACCGGTATCCATGTGTCGATCGTGTCCAGTTCCTCAAGGATCTCGGTGGAGAACACCGGAGGGAAGAAGAGGGCCATCCCCTTGTCAAGGATGGTGACAACCATGTTGAGGTGGAGATAGTACTTCTTTGGAACGAGAGGGACCGGAATGAGGGTGATATCGCGTTCCCTGCACAGGGTGCGCAGCTGGCGGTAACCCTCGATGTTCGTCCGCGGTCCTATTCCCAAAAGAGCCGTATCATGGTCTAGGAATGTGAAGTCGTTCCCCTCAAAGGTGGCGGGGGACGAGAGCTTGATGGTCCTGAGCCCGAGGTTATTGAAGACGTTCTCGGCGACGAGGCTCTCGGGCTGGCGCACAGGATGCTGGAATGATGATACCACGAACACATCGCCCAGGGAGGTTCCAAGGTCATTGGTGAAATACAGATTTGGATCGCGCAGGAGATGGCCGGGGCCATTGTACTTGTCCCTCACCTGGTGCACGGAAACACCCTCGGACGCGAGGAGTTCTATGAAGGCACGATGCTGTTGTCGCAGTTGGTCGGGATCGGGCACGTCGGTGAAGTACAGTTCCTTCCGGTTGTCGGGGGTCACATCCCCCGCTTCATCACCAGGAGTGTGAACGAGAACGTCGGCGATACGTCGGAGCTTGGAAGGCATGGCTCGCTCCGAGGACGCCAACACTTAAAACTGTATTATCCAGATGGAGCACCATGGTGTTCTGGGCTGACCAGGTCGCCGACGAGATAATCTCGCGTGACGCCTTCAAATACATCGAGCGGCCCTTCTCTACACAGCGACACGAAGTGGAGACAGGGACCTCCATTTCCGGAGTGCCCCACATCGGGAACGCCTCTGATATCATCCGGGGTGAGGCAATCCGGCGTGCCTTGGCCGAGAAAGGGGTAGATGTCACCCTCTCATGGGTGGCTGACGATATGGACCCCTTCCGCAAGGTGCCGTCCAACCTGCCACCCTCGTTTAAAGAGTTCATCGGCATGCCCGTCTGCTCTCTGCCCGATCCGTTCGGCTGCTGCGACGGTTACGTTGACCATTACGTTGACCTATTCATCACCAGCCTCGAGCGGTTCGGTGTACGCCCCGTCGTCCGCTCCGGACGGTCGCTGTACACGACAGGTCAGCTGGCGCTATTCGTGCGCCAGGCTCTGGAGAAGCGCGATCTCGTTCGGGAGATCCTTGACAAGTACCGTAAGGTGCCCCTCTCTGAGGACTGGATCCCCTACTCACCGATATGTGCCAGTTGCGGAAAGATCGCCACGACACGTGCGGTGTCCGTTGAGGGCGACAAGGTCGCCTATGTCTGCGAGGACACCGATGTGGCCGAGGGCACTACCGAGGTTGAGGGATGCGGCCATGAGGGAACGGCCGACATCACGAAGGGGGATGGAAAGCTTCCCTGGAAGCCTGAATGGGCCGCCCGCTGGGCGCTCTTCGGAGTGACCTGTGAGCCCTTCGGCAAGGAGCACGCCACCATCCCTGGAGGGTCCTTCTGGGTGAACGGCGAACTCTGCGAACGCGTGTTCGAGTGGCCTGAACCGTATCCGGTGATATACGAGTTCGTGCTAGCTGCGGGCGGTCAGAAGATGTCCTCCTCGAAGGGGAATACCGTGTCCACATGGGAGTGGCCGGAGATCGCCCCGCCCGAGGTCCTCAAGCTCTTCTTCTACAAGAAGCTTCAGAAGCAGCGGGAGTTCAACATCACTGAGATCCCCCGTCAGGTGGACGACCTCGACCAGCTAGAGCGCGTGTTCTTCGGGCTAGAGGAAGAGGAGAACGAGAAGAAGCTCGAACACCTCCGCCGTCTTTACACGATGTGCCAGGTCGACAGCGTCACTGAGACTTACACAGACCCCATCCCCTTCAGGTTCGCGGCCATAATAGCTCAGATCGTCCCGGATGACCAGAAGGAACAGCGGGCCCTCGACCTACTACACAGGACCGGTCACCTGTCCAAGGAGCTCACCGATGATGACCGTGCACGGGTGCGCGAGCGACTGGAGCAGGCCGGTAACTGGGTGGAGCGACACGCACCCCCGGGATTGCGCATTGTCATCACCGAATCCGTGAGCGACGATATCAAGTCGATGCTCACTCCCGAACAGCGGGCGGCACTTCAGGACATCGCCGCTGCATTGGGCGACGAGGGGATATCGGAGGAAGCCTTGAACAAGGCAATCTTCGATGCTGCGCGAGCTCATGGCCTCTCCAACAAGCAGTTGTTCGCTGCCAGTTACCGCGTGCTCCTTGGGAAGAAGTTCGGCCCTCGCCTGGCCCCATTCCTCTTAACAATTGACCGTGACTTCGCTCGCCAACGTTTAGGCGAGCTGGCCTAGGTGATATAGATGACATATCGCCCTGCCCTTACACTCGTCGTCCTCGTGCTCGTCCTCATGGGGCCGGCCGTCGCTCGCGAGTGCGACTACATCGGTACGGTGGTGGCGGTCAACGACGATGGTATGCTCGTAGAGGTGTCGACCTTCCGCGATCCTCCCACGGGCCGAGTATCAAACGAACTACGTAACATCACATGGACGGCCCTCCCCGGCAGCATGGGCGGAGCTGTGGTGGTAGGGCTCCATGCGGAGTTCGCGGCGGACTGTGACGCCTGGGATGACGGTGCAGTCCGGGATGATGCTGCGATAGTGCTCTACCCGGACAACCTCACCCGAGAGCCAATCTATGCCTACAACCGTCTCCCTAACGTGAAGGGGATCACAATCACGCTCGGTGAGGGCGAACCGTTGGGCAAGTGCCCTGGCTGCTGCTGTTCAGGAGAATACCCTGTAAGCCTGACACGGAACGGGACGGCCGTTACCGAGAAGCTCATGCGTACGGGACAGTCACTATGCGTACAGGGCTTTAAGGTCCGTATGCTCGAGGCGACCGTGTACGGTGAGGACGCCACGTCACGCTGCTTGTGCAGGGCACGGACCGAGCTGCTCACCGGAGAGGTGTCCCCGGACACCTGTGCCATCGAAGACATGCTCGTTGAGGTGAAGGCCATCACCACCCGTCTCGGCGATCCCATGGTGGGGAACGCCATGGCACGGCGGCGCCAGATCGCCATTGAACAGATGACACGAGGTGACCTGGCCGCAGCCCGTGGAACTGCCGAGTACGCGCTCGCCCAGGCACGGCGGCTTGATACCAAAACCCGGACCATCAACGTTACCGCGACCATCATCGCTACCGTGGGGTTGGTGGCCATCGCGTACTTTTGGATGAACCGAGAGAGAAAGGAGAAGGTCGATATCTTCTGAAGCTCGGCCCGGCCGGGGAAGGACATTTAAATCTTGTTCCTGCCGCTGGCAATAAGAACGCTTCAGTGAGGTTGATTAAATGAAGAAGAAAGGTACTTTCCTGTTCACCTCCGAGGCCATGACAGAGGGCCATCCGGACAAGGTGTGCGACCAGATCTCCGACGGGATGCTCGATTCGATTCTGCGCCAGGACCCCCTGGCACGCGTGGCCTGTGAAACCATGGCCGGGATGGGTTTTATCATCGTCACCGGTGAGATTACCACAACCGCTTACGTGGACGTCCAGTCCCTTGTGCGCAAGGTGCTCAAGGAGATCGGTTACAGTAAGCCCGAGTATGGCTTCGACTACGGCTCAGTTGGTGTCCTAACATCCATCCATGAGCAGAGCGGCGATATCGCCATGGGCGTGAACGAGGGCACGAAGAAGGCGGTCGGCGCCGGCGACCAGGGGATGATGTGCGGATACGCCTCCAACGACACTCCTAGCCTCATGCCCATGCCCATCGACATGGCCCACCAGCTGGCCCTAAAGCTCGCCGACGTCCGCAAGGATGGCAGTCTCTATTACCTCCGACCTGACGGCAAGACACAGGTCACGATCGAGTACAAGGACGGCAAGCCCGTTCGCGTACACACGGTGGTCATCGCTGCCCAGCACGATCCTGACGTTACACTTGACAAGCTGCGAAAGGACATTGAGGAGATGGTCGTCAAGCCCGTATGTGGTAAGATGATGGACAAGAACACCAAGGTCTTCATTAACAACACTGGCCGCTTCGTACTCGGTGGACCTGTGGCGGACTCGGGATGCACCGGGCGTAAGATCATCGTGGACACCTACGGTGGCATGGGCTCCCACGGGGGCGGCGCCTTCTCTGGTAAGGACCCTACCAAGGTGGACCGGACCGCCGCTTACATGGCCCGCTACATCGCCAAGAACATCGTGGCCGCCGGCCTCGCCGAAGAGTGCGAGATCCAGCTCGCGTACGTCATCGGTGGAGTGGGACCTCTGTCCGTGTACGTGGACACTCGCGGTACCGGAAAGATACCCGACGACAAGCTCGTGACGCTTGTGGATAAACACTTCCCCATGGAACCGGGCGCCATGATCAAGTACTTGGACCTGCGCCGGCCCATCTTCCGCAAGACCGCTTGCTATGGCCACTTCGGTCGCGACGACCCGGACTTCACCTGGGAGCGCACCGACAAGGCCGCAGATCTAAAGAAGGATGCTGGCCTCTAAGGGAGGCCTCGACCGCGTGACCGGGGCTATGGTGTACGACCTGGCCCCGGCACGTGATCTTCTTCTGGACCTACTTGGACGTGCCCTCAAAGAAGCGGACCCCGCAGCAGCTGTACGCGCGTCCCTTAAGCTCGATGACAATGTCCTTGAGGCCGTCGGGGAGCATATCCCGCTCGAAACCGACGGGAACGTGTTCGTTATCGCTTTCGGTAAAGCGGCTCCTGCCATGGCGGAAGCTGCTGATGAAATCCTGGGTGATAGGCTCGCCGGGGGTGTGGTAATAGCGCCGCCCGGTCTTTCTCTGACATCCGATCGACTTGAGTTCATTGTAGGCGGCCACCCCGTGCCCGACCAGGGTAGCGTCCAAGGGGCTAAGACCGCCATCGCTGTTGCCGAAGCGGCCTGCGAAGGAGATATAGTACTTGTCCTTGTCTCCGGCGGCGGTTCTGCGCTCCTCGCTGCACCGGCCGGTATTTCATTGGCAGAGATGCGAACGCTCACACAAGCGCTCCTGGTGAGTGGGGCACCCATATCAGATCTGAACGCGGTACGCAAACATCTCTCACGGGTGAAAGGTGGGCGGCTAGCAGTTGCCTGCCATCCTGCCCGGACCGTGGCCCTCCTGGTTTCCGACGTGGTGGGGGACGATATGTCGGTCATCGCGTCCGGTCCCACGGTACCCGATCCGACCACCTGCGCAGACGCCAAGGCGGCACTAATGCGGGCTGATATCAATGCATCATCCACGGTCAAAGATGCATTGAAGGTCAACGAATCACCCAAGCCTGGGGATCCGCGCTTTGCGAACGTCACCACCCGCCTCATTTTGGGTAATGAGGGGGCTCTGAAAGCGTGCTGTCAACTCGCACGAGAAATGGGTGTGAATTCAATCCTAATCTCTGGCGAGCTCGAGGGGGAGAGCCGGGACGTGGGTCGAGCACATGCGGCCCTTGCCCGCTCGGTGCTCGATGTAGGTGTGCCTGTGGAGCGGCCCGCCCTCCTTGTGTCCGGAGGTGAGACCACGGTGACCGTTCGCGGCGGCGGGAACGGCGGCCCTAACCAGGAGTTCGCACTTGCCTGTGTGCGACCCTTGGATACTCTTCCCGTTGTCGCACTGGCAGTGGACTCCGATGGCCATGACGGTCCGACCGACGCTGCAGGGGCGGTAGTGGACGGGACATCCCTCCACCGCGCTCAGGCAGTAGGGCTCGATCCCGATTCTTTTCTTGAGCGGAACAATGCCTATGCATTCTTCGAACAAATAGGGGATCTTATACGCATGGGACGAACCGGAACTAACGTAAATGATGTACGGCTTTGTTACATTCCTTGAGCATGCTATTCGACCTCGTCCGGGCGAAGGTTGCCACGAAGCGCAAAAGGAAGACTGCATGAGTCGCAATATATTCCTAGAACGCCTCGAGAAAGGCGGTGTACTCTCGCACCGTCGCGTAGAGATCGTCCGCGTGGACAACCTCTGCCTCGGCAGAGTGCATGGACCAGATGGCAGGTCCCGAGTCAATAACGGAAGCACCCTTCTGGGCGATGAACTTGGCGATCGTGCCGCCGCCACCGCCGTCGACCTGGGCGTAGAGCGTGGGCTGGTAGGCGATGCCCTCGCGTTCGTTCATGTCCTGAAGGCGCTCTGATAGCTCGATAGGCGATTCGGAGGCGCCATACTTCCCGCCCCGTCCCGTGTAGGGGGCGATGGTGACGCCCTTGCCCGCGTGGGCTCCGTTGGCCTTGTCGTAGTTCTCGGGGAATATGGGATTGTAAGCGGCCTTCACGTCGGCAGAGATGCCGGCCGATGCCATGACGACCTCCCGCTTGAAGGCGTCGGGATCCTGGATGTAGGGAACCTCCTGCCGCGCAGCAGCGAAACCCTTCTCGTCGATGGCCTCCCTGGCCTTGGCCCCTCCGACCACTCCTGAGACCTTGTCGATCACATAGTCAAAGAACGCGCCCTGTGCGCCGGTCTTGCCGTTGGAGCCGATCTCCTCCTTATCGAAGGCGAACGCGATGGCCGTGCGGCCAGGTGTGCCGATATCGGTTATGGCCTTGGTGGCCGCGTACGAGCAGATGGTGTCATCGTGCTGGCCCACGAGGGTATCCCCGACACGGTAGGGTTCGGCACGAGGGACGATGGTGAGGGACGCGTTGAGAAGGTCCTTCCCGGAGATCTCGGTCCCGGCGCTCTCGGAGAGTGCAGCGTAGAAGTCGTCCTTTGTGAAGTATCCGGTGAACACGTCGAGCTTCTCGCCGGGGAAAGCGTCACCCACCTTCTGGTCGGACTGCTTGTCGAGGTGGGGGAGCTTCTCGGGCACAGTGGCCAGATCGAGCTGGACCTGGTAGGTCTTCCCGTCCTTGGCGATCTCTCCTCGGAGTTCAAGGGGGCGGGCGAACCACTGGTGCTTCTTGATGCCCCCGTAGTACTGGGTGTCGATGAAGACACCGTCACCCGAGTCGAACACACCCTCAGCAGCCCGCTTGACATGGAGCTCTGGAGTGTCGAGGTGGGCGAACAGCATGTTGACGCCCTCGGAAAGTTCTTTCGAACCGATGACGATACCGGCCACATCGCGGTAGTCCTCTGAGGCAACGTAGACCTTGCGGCCTGCGAGCTCCTCGGTGGACACTCCCGCAGAAATTTCCTTCTCGAGCTCTTCCACAGGGATAAATCCGGCGGACTCAAGTCGCCGGACCATCTCACGGCCGGTATCGGGAGCGGTGCGTGACGCCTTCTGGAACTCCAGGTAATCCTGGGCGATGGCATCCCGTTCCGTATTCCCGTTACTGGTCGCGTTCAGGTGTATCCCTCCTGTTCAGCTCTCGAGGTAGGCCTCGATCTCCTGCTCGCACGAGTAGAGGTCGACCACGTGGGCAATCTCCGATGCGGGGGAGTGCATGCTCCAGAGAGCAGGGCCTGTGTCGATAGTGTCAACTCCCTTCTGGGCGATGAACTTGGCGATCGTACCGCCGCCACCGCCATCCACCTTTCCGAGGAGACCCGGTTGGTAGGGGATGGAGTTGCGGGCGTTGATGGCACCGAGCTCCTCCGTAGCGCCGATCGGTGCCTCAGATGTGGAGTACTTGCCTCCCGAGCCCGTGTACGGGGTGACTGTAACGCCCTCACCGAGGTGGGCCGAGTTGCGCGGATCGAAGTTCTCGGGGAAGATCGGGTTGTAGGCGGCGTTGACGTCCGCTGAGAGCGCCTTGGAGGCGTAGAGCACCTCACGCTTGAACGCGCCGGCGTCCCTGAGGAACTGCTCTTCCTTGTACACATCACCGAATTCCTTCGCCTTGAGCTTCTCGGTGACCTCGGCGCCTTTGACCACTCCCGTGACCTTGTCGACCACATAGTCGAAGAAGGCGCCTTGGCCCCCGGTCTTGCCGTTGGAGCCGATTTCCTCCTTGTCGAATCCGATGACGATTGCTGTGTGCTTTGGTGTCCCGATGCGGGTTATGGCCTCGGTCTGTGTGTAGGAACAGATTGTATCGTCGTGCTGGCCGACGAGCGCTTCGCCCACACGGTAGGGATCGCCCCGGGGGACGACGGTGAGGTACGAATTGACCAGGTCTTCCTTTGTGATCTCGATGCCCGCCTTATCGGACACGGCCGCGAGGAAGTCAGCCTCCTTGAAGTAGCCGGTGAACACGTCGAGCTTCTCTCCTGGGAAGGCGTCGCCCACCTTCTGACCGGACTGCTTG
>Ga0187833_10001368_pt1 | contig 27908 bp, 32 predicted proteins | sample ETNtaG_37_FD_167968 | JGI IMG/M metagenome (GOLD analysis project Ga0187833, IMG submission 167968) | Marine microbial and viral communities from oxygen minimum zone, Eastern Pacific Ocean - ETNP2014_SV_400_PacBio MetaG (Illumina Assembly) | ecosystem: Environmental > Aquatic > Marine > Hypoxic...
CGATCCCCGAACTGCTCGACCTGCTGACGCTGAACGGCGCCATCGTCACTATCGACGCCATGGGTTGCCAGAAGGAAATCGCCGCCAAGATCGTCGAAAGAGGCGCCGATTACGTGCTCGCCCTGAAGGGCAACCAAGGCACTCCGCGCGAGGAGGTGGAACTCTTCTTCAGCGAACGCGAAGCGCCGGATTTCGCCGATGCCAAGGTCCATCGCCACGGCATCACGGAAAAGGGCCATGGCCGCCTGGAGGTTCGGGAATATACCGTTTGCGGCGATATCCAATGGCTCCGCGAGCGCCATCCATGAGCCGAATTGAACAGCTTCGTCATGGTTCGGTCCAGGCGCGAGGCCGGCGGTGAAATACAAACGCAAACCCGCTTCTACATCTCCTCCCTCGCCCCCGACGCAGCCGCCATCGCCAAGGCCATACGGCAACATTGGGGCGTCGAAAACGGACTGCACTGGGTCATGGACGTGGTTTTCCGCGACGACGAGTGCCGGATCGGAAAGAAAAACTCTCCGGCCAACTTCGCCACCGTCAAGCACATGGCCGGCAACCTCTTAGCGTGCCGCACCCCATAAACATAGCCTCGGACTCAAACGAAAGCTCGCGGGGTGGGATGACCAGTTCATCCACGAAGTCATTACCGCATGAAAACCTTCAGTCAATCGCCCTGCACTGCTTCCGGTAAGATCAACATCTTGTAGGTGACGGGTTTCACCCGCGTGGCGATTGCGAGGAGGGATCGGAAAGCGGCATGGCGGGCGGAGAAGAAGTCGTCGATGGGGGTGAGGCGGATGCGGCCCGCTTCAAGGCCTTCGATCTTGACGGTGCCGGCGACGGGCAGTTTGCCCTGGTGGCTGCGCCCCCCTTGCCCCCCGGCAACCGGACCCTCCTTGGTTTGATGACTGATCGCGGTCTCGTCGATTTCCACAAGCCCGGACAAGGGGTTGCGATCAGGATGAAACATGGCGCGCCTTGGCTTGGTTGCCGCCACAGTTGGCAAGGCCGAAATGCCGTTCGAATGGATGGCCATCAGGTAAGCGGCCCAGAACCATACCGTCAGCGAAAACTTGCTCCCGGGCATGAGGGTGCCGGCGGTGACCGAGGTCTGCTTGGCGCACCCGGCGCATTCGTAGGTCCAGGCCTTGCGGTGCGGCGTCCAGGCCTGGGTGTGGCCACAAGCGGGGTGGCGGAACCGTCTAGCCCGCGGATCGAGGCAAGGTAGGCAGCGACGGCGGTTTCATTGGAAAAGCGCTATTGAAACGAGACCGGAGAGGGAGGATAGTCAGTTATGGCAACGCCTGCCAGCCAAGTGCATTCTCTTTTTATTCGTCCTTATTCAAAGAGATGTACCTAGTTTTTTTTACCCGTACCAAGCTATTGCCCGTACCCGGGTGATGTAAAAAATGTACCTACGTATGTGAGGAAAGCCATGAAGGCTACGATTCCGACGAAGAATAAAACGATGTCTTTCATGTTGATAGCTGACCTAACATAAAACTTAAGAGCGACCTTCTCGCAAGATACATCTTCTAGTTGTGCGGCCTATTTTGATGGAGGCTGCCGCTCGATTAATTTGTTACCCTGTCCTGCCGCCGCCCCAATGTCAACAACATACCTGCTACCGGAAGCTTGGGGATAAGCAATTCGGCAAATTCTTGAGGCCCAGGAGGCCGGCACGGAAGCGCCGCCCGATACGGCCAAGGCCATCGACACCGGGATAGCGGAAATCAAGAGCATGATGGGAGATCGCCAGTCGAGATACTGGGAGGGGCCGGAATCCGCCGGCTTGAAAGCCCGATACCGTGAGCTTGTCGCGGCACGTGACGAGCTTGTCCCAGACAAGGCCGACACGGCGCCCGCCGACCGCCAGCCCCGGGGCCAGCCTCGAGGAAACCGCCGAGGCGGAGGCCTACATGGCAATGGCCGAGGGGCGGGCCTTGGCCGCAAGCTTGGAGCGAAATGGCGGTTACGAGAAAAAATCCTTCGCCGGCGCCCGCGCCGCCTTTGACTGACCATTGGGTCAGTAACGGGTCGGTAACCCCTGGGGCAAAAGCGGAACATAGGGGTCAAACGATATAAAAAGTTGTGAAAAATAAAAGTGCTGGCATCAGTCCCCTGTTACGGAAGGGCAGTTGTCCATCGCCCAGACCGGCGATGATCCGCGAGACACGGGCCGAGATCGAGGAAGCCCTGGCCGAAGCCGACCGGGAGCTTGACGCCGCCCGCGCCACCCGGACTTCCGGCCTGGAAATCGGCGTCAACCGTAGCTTGAAATCATATGCCGACGTGGAGGGCGCATACGCGGCGGGAGACATCACGCCGGCGAAGCGGACCAGCTTTGACCAAGACCCCGGACAAAAGGCACGAGGCGGCGCTGGCGGGTCTTATGGCGGACGCCTTGAGCGGCCAAGGATTCCTTGACCCCAAAAATCCCAACCATCGCAAGGGCGTGGACGGTTTTTTCGAAAGAACTTTCGCGCCGATGCTGGCGCAAATACCCGAGGGAGACCAGCCGGAAGCTCTGGCGCATTTCATCAAATCGACCTGCATCATCCCGTCCAAGGCCGGATCGGCGATGCGGACGGCCTTGCGGAGCGGCGACGTAAAGCAAAAGGCCGAGGCGTATGGCATCGCGGCGATGGACCGCGACGACAACGCCGAGTGGATGAAAGAACAGTTTCAAAGCGACTTGCGGCACGCGGTCATTGGGGACACCGACGGCTTACGCCTTGAGATCGACGAAAGGACGAGGGCAACGCCCGGACCATGAAAAACGGTGGAAAATCTTATACTTGGGGATGGAACGGGACGCGCCAATACCAATACTCCCGGTGATCAGAACCGTTGGCATCGCTGTTTCTCCCTGCCGTTGAATTTCCGCGACCGCATGACGAATACCTTCGAAAACACGTCCAGCCTCGTTCAGCGCACCCGCTCGACGGCGATAGCCGTCGCCTCGCCGCCGCCGATGCAAATGGCGGCGACCCCTCTGGCGAGGCCATGTTTGGCCAGCGCCGCCAGCAAGGTGACGATGATGCGCGCTCCCGAGGCGCCTATGGGATGGCCCAAGGCGCAGGCGCCGCCGTGAATGTTGACCTTGTCGCGGGGGATGCCCAAGTCGCCCATGGCGGCCATGACGACGACGGCGAAGGCCTCGTTGATCTCGTAGAGATCGACCTCGTCCATGTTCCAGCCAACGCCTTGCAATAGCTTGTTGACGGCGCCGACGGGGGCGGTGGTGAACCAGGCCGGCTGTTGCCCGAAGCCCGCCTGGCCGCGGATCACGGCCAGCGGCGCCAGCCGCCGCCTTTCGGCCTCCGAGCGGCGCATCAGGACGACCGCCGCGGCGCCGTCGGAGATGGAACTGGCGTTGGCCGCCGTCACCGTGCCGCCGTCGCGGAAAACCGGCTTGAGCCTGGCGATTTTGCCGGCATCCGCCGGCGACGGCTGTTCGTCCCGCTCGACCACCGTCTCGCCCCGGCGGTTGGCGACGACGACGGGGGCGATCTCGGCGGCGAAGGCGCCGTCATCGGCGGCCCTTTTGGCGCGGGCCAGCGATTCCATGGCGAAGGCGTCCTGCGCGGCGCGGGTGAACTGGTACCTTTCCGCCGTCGCCTCGGCATGGCAGCCCATCAACTCGCCCCCGTAAGCGTCCTCGAGGCCGTCCAGGAACATGTGGTCGAGGATCTGGCCGTGGCCCATGCGTAGGCCCCGCCGGGCCTTTGGAAGAAGGTAGGGAGCGCCCGACATGCTCTCCATGCCGCCGGCGGCGACGACAGCGGCGGAACCGGCGCCGATGGCGTCAACGCCCTGCATGACCGCCTTCATGCCCGAGCCGCACATCTTGTTGACGGTGGTGCAGCCGGCGCTGTCCGGGATGCCGGCGGCGAGCGCCGCCTGCCGGGCCGGGGCTTGGCCCAAGCCGGCGGAAAGCACGCAACCCATGAGGACTTCGTCCACTTCTTGCGGTTTTATTCCAGCCCGCCGCCAAGCGGCGCGAACGGCCGTGGCGCCGAGATCCGGGGCGGAGACGCCGGCGAGGGCGCCTTGGAACCTCCCTAACGGCGTCCTGGCGGCGCCGACGATGACGACGGGGTCGGAATTCCCAGCCATTATCATTCACCTCCCGCCAATCACTCCGTTTCCTCGAACAATTCCCTGCCGATCAGCCAGCGGCGGATTTCCGAGGTGCCGGCGCCGATTTCGTAGAGTTTGGCGTCGCGCAGCAGCCGACCCGCCGGAGTGTCGTTGACGTAACCGCTGCCGCCCAGGCATTGAATGGCCTCAAGAGCCATCCAGGTTGCCTTCTCGGCGGCGAAAAGGATGGCCCCGGCGGCGTCCTTGCGGATGGTATCGCCCTTGTCGCAGGCGACGGCGACGGCGTAAACATAGGCCCGGCAGGCATTCATCGTCGTATACATGTCGGCCAGCTTGCCCTGCATCAGTTGGAACGTGCCGATGGGCCGGCCGAACTGCCGGCGCTCGTGAAGGTAGGGAACGGCCACGTCCATGCAGGCCCGCATGATGCCCAAGGGCCCGCCGGCCAAGACCAGGCGTTCATAGTCAAGACCGCTCATCAGCACCTTGACGCCTTCGCCCTCCCGGCCCAGCACGTTTTCCGCCGGCACCGGGCAGTCGGCGAAGACCAGCTCGCAGGTATTGGAGCCGCGCATGCCTAGTTTATCCAGTTTTTGCGCCGTCGAAAAACCCTTAAAGCCGCTCTCGACCATGAACGCCGTGATGCCCCGCGATCCGGCCTTCGGATCGGTCTTGGCGTAGACCACCAGAACTTTAGCGTCGGGGCCGTTGGTGATCCACATCTTGGTGCCGTTGAGGATGTAGCGATCGCCCTTTTTCTCGGCCTTGAGCCGCATCGAAACGACGTCGGAGCCGGCACCGGATTCGCTCATGGCGAGCGCCCCTATGTGCTCGCCGCTGATCAGCTTTGCGAGGTAGCGGCGTTTCTGTTGCTCGCTGCCGTTGCGGCGGATCTGGTTGACGCAGAGGTTGGAGTGCGCCGCGTAACTCAAACCGACGGAGGCCGAGGCGCGGCTGATTTCCTCCATCGCCACCACATGTTCGAGATAACCCATGCCGGCGCCGCCATAAGTATCCTCGACGGTGATCCCGAGCAGCCCCATCTTCCCCATTTTCCGCCACAAATGGCCGGGGAAATCGTTGTCGCGGTCGATATCGGCGGCGATGGGAGCGATTTCGGCGGCGGCGAAAGCGGCGACGGATTCGCGCAACAAATCGGCGGTCTCGCCCAAATTGAAATCCAGGGCCGGAAATTCACTAGCGATCATCACCGGGTTCTTCCGCTATGAGCGTTTCGTGGAAAGCTGGATAAACATCACTCTACCGCGAGTTTACGTATACATAAACGTTATAAAACGCCGCCGGCGCCTAGTGTGCCGGTTCAAATTAAATTCGGTGACAGCATACTTAATTCCAAGATCGGAGATTCCTCGACTTCCATGCCTGTCGGTTGGAATTAAGTATGCTGTCACCGAATTTCCAGGGCCTAAATGGCGGGCGGAAGACCACCGCGGGGAGACTTGCCTCCCCTGTCACTTGACGCAACAGATGATGATAAACACCTAGATAACCAAGACAAAAACTTGATCTCATGCTGCCTGTAAGGGAGGGGAATGAAAAAGCTGGAGATGCTTCCATCGTGGAGAATCGGTCACCCTGTTATCGACGCCGACCACGGCAAATTAATCGCCATCACCAACGATATTTTCGATACCATTGAAGACCTTGATTTCGAATTATGCGAGGAATTGCTTAAATCGTTCGTTGAACTCGCCAGGGATCATTTTAGGAGAGAAGAGAGGATCCTTATTGAAATCAAGTTTCCCGGCGCGCAAACGCATATCCAATATCATCAAGGGCTGCTTGAAAAGGCGGAAGAAACAAGGAAATTGTGCACGGAGATGGCGGATAGGCAGCGTCTGATCGAATGTTTCCGGGAATTAGCCGGGTTTTTGGTCGATGATGTCGTCAAAGGGGATATGAGTTTTAAGTCATTTATGATCGAGGCCGGTATCATCGAGCCGCGAGATTAATTCGCCCCCGGCAATGCCGCTTATTTTTCATCGCCGGCGGCGGACAAAAGGCCCGGGCTCTAAGACGGAACGCAGCGGGCTTCGACGCGGGCGCCGGTATCGATGGTGAGGGTTTGATAGCGAAGTTCGCCCTCGACGCGGGCCGTCTTCTTGACCGCGATGGCGGCGGCCCGGATGACGCCGCGAACAACACCGTGGATGATGATGGAATCGGCCCCCACGTCGCCTTCGATCCTCGCCCCTTCGAGGACCGTGATGGAGCGGGCGTCAACGTCGCCATCGATCAAGCCGTCGATTTTCAGGTTCCTCAATTCCGCCGCCGGCGGCGGGACTTGCGGTTCGTTCTGGTTAATGGAACTGCTCATCTGTCACTCTCCATTGCCGAATCGCCATTGGTGCTAATGGGAAAGGCTATGAGATATTTAGTAAATTATTCCACTGCTGTCCAAAACGTTTTGCAGTGATCGCTTTTCTCCAGAGATTACAATGCTCCCGTGCCCCTGACGGCGGGATATTGAGTTGAGGCCCCTTGTACGGCGTTTACAGGTGGCTGTCCAAGTCCGGGCAGAGCGAGCGTCAATTGTTCTTCTATCGGGATCGTGGGCGGGGTTTCGAAGGGCCAGTCGAGCCAGGCCTTGAGATCGCGGTAGGTGAACAGGTTCATGCGCAGCATGGCGACGAGATTGGAGAGCGACCATCCCGCCTTGGACAAGGTGGTGCAGCCATTTGAGCAACAGCATGGCGATGAGGGCTGTCCAAATCTGGATGCGAAGGGCGTTCTCGGTGGTGCCGATGAAGGTCTTGACCTTGAGGTTCTGCTTGAGCGCCTTGAAAAAGAGCTCGATCTGCCAGCGCTCCTTGTAGATGGCGGCGATGGTGGTGGCCCCGAAGTCGAGATGGTTGGTGAGCAGCACGATCTGGCGCTCCTTCTCGGCGTCCCAGACCACCACGCGGCGCAGTAAATGCGGGCATTTGGCAGCCGCCTTGATGCCGGCGGGGCGGATGATCCGGTCGCAGAGGATGTTGCGGTTCTTTGGTGGTTTGCGTTCCTCGACCACCTCGAAAACGGTTTTCTCCTTCATTCGGGTGACGAAAAAGACGCCGTCCTCGGTCCATTGCCAACCATTTGGCATGGGCCAAAACGCCAACCATTTGGCATGGGCCAAAATCGGGCGAACAGGGTGTAATCGTTGTAGACCCGGTCCATGGCGACGATGGAACCCGCTACGAGGCGGATTTTCCTGGCCGCCGTAACATCGTGGCGCCGGGCCTCGGTGATCAGCACGAAGGATGGCATGTAATCAGCGTGATCGAGCATGACATGGACCTTGACGCCGCCCTTGGCGCGGCGGAATTTGGCCCAGGGAAAGAGGTTCAAGCACAAGGACACGGTCGTCGAATCCAGGGACAGAAGCTTGTTCTTGAAACGGAACCCGGTCTTACCGCCGCCAAGCCGCCCCTGTCCCCGGAACCGCTCCATGGCTGTCCAAAACAAGTCCTCGTAAAGCGCCGTGGGGCGGTGCTCATTAGCATAGGACAGCGTCGATCTTTTAGGAGCCCTTCCCACGCCGAGATGCGCCAGCTTGCCCAGACAACACGAAAGGCCGCCGCAAATCTCGCGCGGACTATCCGCCCGTGCCAGATGGCGGAACAACATGGCGATGAACTGGTCCCAGCAGGCAAAGCCCTTGGCGTGTCGTTCCGCGCCATGCTTCTTGACCAGTAACGCGAACTCCGTACGGGGGAAATGGCGAAGCAGTTGACTGAATAGACTGGCGGCGTTAGCCATGACGTAGCCCTCCTGATGATCATTGCAAGCAAGGTTTTGGCACCATGCTTTTGCCACGATCAGACGGAGGGCGTCCTCAGGAAAAAGCTATTTTGGACAAGAGTGAAATTATTCGTAAATTCCTGGCATGCTGTCCTGAATCTGAGGAATGAGTAGGAAAAAAAGCATGATTCGAGTCTTTATACTTTTATCACCGCAAGGGCACCGCCGCGGCGACGGCTCGGCACAAGGCTTCCCTGACGCCCTTGATCACGCCCGGCCAATCGCCTGGCGCCTGTTGCCGGAACAGCCGCGCCGTCGGATACCAGGGACTGTCGCCGCGGTTCAACAGCCATCGCCAATCGGCGGCGAAAGGCAGAAGCACCCAGACCGGCCGCGCCAGCGCCCCGGCCAGATGGGCGACGGCGGTATCGACCGAGATGATCAAGTCCAGGTTGGCGATGGCCGCCGCGGTGTCGGCGAAATCGGCGATAGCGGGCGAAAGGTCACGGACCGAGCCGGCCGGTAGGCGGGTCAGTTCGGCCGCCGCCTCGCCGACCTGCAGACTGAAAAAAGACGCTCCCGGGACATCAAGCAGTGGTTCCAGCAACTCCACCGGCAGCGACCGGTTGCGGTCGTTCCGGTGTTCGCGGTTGCCGGCCCAGACCAGACCGGCCTTGAACGCGTCCGGCTCCGCCAAGCGACCCCGCCACTTTGCGGCCAGGGCCGGTTCGGCGGCTAGATAAGGAACGTCGGCGGGAATCGTCGCCAGCGTCGTCCCGAAAATGCCGGCCAGGCCCATCAGCGGCGCCTGCGCGTCGCAAGGAGGCGGTTCGCCGTCCCTGGCGATGATCCCGTCGACGGCGTCGACGGAGCCGAAAAGCCGCATGAGAGGGCCGCTACAGGCGACCGTCACCCGGCCGCCCCGAGCCGTCGCCAAAGGCGCGAAGCGGGCGAACTGGATGGCGTCGCCGAATCCCTGTTCGGTCCATAGCAGAATGCGTCCGCCATCGACGCTGGAGCCGTCCCACGGAGGCCCCGGCGGCGGCGGGATCCTGGTTCCGTGCTCGGCGCTTTTCCACCGCCACCCGTAGGCCGCCCAACCTTCTTCGAAGCGCCCTCCAAGCAGCAGCGCCGCCGCCCGCCGCAGATGCGCATCGGCGCAATCGGCGGCAAGGGACAAGGCCTTGTCATAACAGGCAAGCGCCTCGTCCAGCCTGCCCTCGTCCTGTAAGGCGCCGCCCAGGTTAAGGTGCAGGCGGGGGTTGTCGGGATCGGCGTCGAGGGCACGGCGAAAGCAATCAACGGCTTCGTCCAAGCGGTGCATCTTGAGCAAGGCGTTGCCAAGGTTGTTGATGGCGTCGACGAACCCTGGCCTGGCCCTCAATGCCCGCCGGTAAGCGGCGACGGCCTCGTCGTGGCGGCCCTGAGTATCGAGCAGGTGTCCCAAATTGTTGTCGGCCTCGGCATAATCGGGCTTGAGTTCGACGGCGCGGCGAAAGCTGGCGGCCGCCGCGCCGATGTCGCCCAGTTGCTGGCGGACGTTGCCCAGATTGAAATGGGCTTCGGCATAGTCGGGACGGATGGCGATGGCGCGAACGGTGCATGCCACGGAGTCCCCGAGCCTCCCCAACGCCTTCAAGGCGACGCCCAGGTTGAGGTGGAAATCAGCGACATCGGGCGCCATCATCGCCGCCCTTTGGAATGCCGCCGCCGCCTCTTCCATCCGCCCTTCCCGGAAGGCGGCGACGCCTCTAACATGGATGGCGATGGCGTCGCCGGACGCCGATTTAGGAACAGGGCCGTCTTTCTCCGGTTTCATCCCGTCTTCTCTTCCCTCGGCCATTCATCGTCAGAGAGCCCGGCCCATCCATTCATCCGCCATGGCTTCGAAAATCAGCGCTTTGTGGGCCGCCGTGAAAGCCGTCTTGGCTGGCGGCGGGAAAGCGGCGCGCTAGGACCTGTTGACAATTAATGCATCCAGATCACCGCTCCTACGAGAAAAAACATGGCCATGTATGCCGTGCCGGTCTTCTCGTAACGCGTTGCGATGCACCGGAAGCGCTTGATTGTATAGATGAAGCATTCGACGAGGTGCCTTTCCTTGTAGACCTCCTTGTCATGGGGGATGAGTTGGGACCGGGACCGGTTCGGCAGTGCTCCGTTCGTTGTAGCGGACGCCCGCAGCCCTTCCCGGTTGTGGTTGCGCAAACCGATTATACCGGAAAGTGACCGCGGATGCCTCGGAAGTAGGCCGCAAAAGCGGAAAAATCAGCACGATTCCGCAGTTTTGCAATTGGCTTTAAGTTATTGGCTTTAAGTTAACAGTATTAGGGCTAGATCCGTTCCGACAGCCAGATGGCTAGCCGCGAGCCGGTCTTGACGGCGGTGGTGAGCAGTTGGTAACCGGGCGCCTGCCGGGCGCCGTGCTCGAGGCCGATGTCGCGGTGCTCGGTTTCATGGCGGCGGAAGGTTTCGCAAATTTCCTTCAATTCCTCCTCGCCGGCGTCCAGCTGTTCGATCTGGCCGGCGTAATGTTCTTCGATGACCTCCTCGACGGCGACGGTGCAAGCCATGGCGGCGCGCTTGCCCAAAAGCGCCGTGCCGGCGCCGAGGGCAAAACCGGCCAGATGCCAGATCGGCAGCAACGCCGTCGGCCGCGCCCGGCGCTTGCCGATGAGATCGTTGAAGGTTTCCAGATGCTGCTGTTCCTGCTCGGCGATGCGGCGGATGACGGGGGCCGTGGCGGTTGCGCCCAGCACCCTCAACTGCCCCTCGTAAATTCGCACGGCACCGTATTCGCCGGCTTGGTCGACGCGGATAAAGCGTTCGATCAACTGCTCTTTCGTCGGGTCGCCGGGCAGGCGGTCCCGCAAAGTCGGTTTCTTGATTTTTTTCATGGCGCCCTCGCCAACAGCCGCGCCCCGGCAAGCGAGGCGGCGGCCAGGGCGAGCGAAAAAGCGGCGTTATAAGTGGCCATGGACAAACCCAGGAAAGTCCATTCCACGTCATCGCAGGGCTTCTGTGGTTTCGACATCAGTTGCGCTTTCATTTCTTCGATGCTCAGGTCCCTGGCCAGGGCGCCGGTGCATTCCGACAGCCACCAGTGCTGCTCGACGCCGACATGATAAAAAGCGATCCCGGCGCCGGCCAAATAGGCGCCGGCGCAAAGCGCCGCCATCGCCACCCGTCCGCCTCCGGAAGCCAGAAAAAAGGCGATGATCGCCAGCAAGGCGGTGACGGCGTAAGGCACCCGCTGGTAAAGGCAGAGTCTACAGGGCTCGAAGCCGTAAACATATTGCGCCACATAAGCATTGGCGAGCGCCCCCAAGCTGATGATGAGAATGGCGGCGAATATCAGCCGGGGCCGATCGAGGAAGGCGGTAAGTCCATTCATCTCCTTGATCTTGAAGTATAGATCAAAGCCGGCCGGAACGCTACAGCGCGAACTTGAGAAGGAAGAAACCGCCGAAAAGGAGGGCGGCGAAGGCCAGGGTCAGCTTGCCCAGGTGCTTGTCGATGAAGACCAGAATGGGTTCGCCGAATTTCCACAGCAAGGCCGCGACGATGAAGAAACGGGCGCCCCGCCCAACCAGGGAGGCCAGCGCGAAAGAGAAAGGCTCCATGCCGGTGACGCCGCTGGCGATGGTAAAAATCTTGTAAGGGATGGGACTGAAGCCGGCGGTGAAGACGATCAGCAGGCCTTGCTCGTTATAAAGCGCCCGGGCCTCCTCGAAGGTTTCGGTGGCGTTGTAGATTTCCAGCAGGGGCCGGCCCAGGACTTCAAAGAAAAAAGCGCCGATGCCATAGCCCAAAAACCCGCCCAGCACCGAAGCCGCCGTGCACACGGCGGCGATGCGCCAGGCCCGGCGGCGGGCCGCCAGCACCATGGGGATTAACAAAACATCCGGCGGCACCGGAAAGACCGAGCTCTCGGCGAACGAGATCAGGGCCAGCGCCCAGATGGCATGGCGGTGGGCCGAAAGGCGCAGGGTCCATTCATAAAGGCGTCGCAGCACCGGGGGGGATCTCCAGAAGCCTGCTCAGGCCGGGACGGGCGCCGGTGGTTTAACAGCCGGGGCCGGGCATGGCAATCGCCGGGATGGAACGGCCGATAGGCATGCAAAGAGCCCGCCCCGTCACCGATAAATGTTTTTACGCGGAAAGGATTTTGTTGGCGCGGGCGGCGGGACCCGAACCCGCGCTCCGTTGCCGGAACCAGATTTTGAGTCTGGCGCGTCTATCGATTTCGCCACTTTCCGCCCCTCCGGCAAGAAATGAATGGCCGATCATAACGCCGTCCGCCGAGGACAAACCGGTGGAATTCCACTTACAACGCCGAGCAGCCGACAATATTTGCAAAAAAAATCGTGGCTTTATGGTATTGTTCTAAATTGCTTGTCGGGCGCCAAATCTTTAAGATTGGCTAACACGAGGAATGGTATGAGGAAAACAAGATACCAAAGTCATTCGCTCGAACGGTTGCGGGCGGCGGGCTTGCGTCCGACACGCCAACGCTTGGCTCTTTCCAGGCTGCTGTTCGAAGGCAAGGACCGTCACGTCACCGCCGAACAACTCCATGCCGAGGCGTCGGGCGCGTCCATTCGCGTTTCGCTTGCGACGGTTTACAATACCCTGCATCAGTTCACCGCCCGTGGTCTGCTCAGGGAGATCGTGGTCGATGCCGCCCGCTCCTATTTCGACACCAATACCCGTGATCATCACCACTTTTTTTTCGAAGGATCGGGCGGCATTGAAGACATTCCAAGCGAGGAAATCGTCTTCGTCAAATTGCCCAAACCGCCGGCTGGAAAGGCCGTAAATCGCGTCGACGTGGTCGTCAGAATTGATGATGAATCTCCATAATAATATGATAAATCAAAGTGATATGATATAATTTATAATTGTTCAAAAAACGATTGACTCATTTTCCCACACATGTTTATTGATGGCTTGCCACCGTTCCGGCGAAACTCACTCAATTCTAAGTTCGTTCACGCAATCCAAGGGAGGAAAATATGACCGCATTAAATGGAACGAAAACAGAAAGAAACCTAAAAGCCGCGTTCGCTGGCGAGTCACAAGCCAACCGCCGTTATCTCTATTTTGCTCAGAAGGCCGACATCGAGGGTTATAACGACGTCGCCACCGTCTTTCGTTCGACCGCCGAGGGCGAGACCGGCCATGCCCATGGTCATCTCGAATACCTGGAAGAAATCGGCGATCCGGCGACCGGCCTGCCCATCGGTCCGACGGACGACAATTTAAAGGCCGCAATTGCCGGCGAGACCCACGAATACACGGACATGTACCCCGGCATGGCGAAATCGGCCCGCGAGGAAGGTTTCGACGAGATCGCCGACTGGTTCGAAACCCTGGCCAAGGCCGAAAAGTCCCACGCTGGCCGGTTCCAGAAAGCCCTCATCGCCTTAAGCTGAAAGAAGCCTTTCGATGGCGCGAAACAGCGGCCGGGGAACCTTGCACGGGGTTTCCCGCCGCCATTTCGAGGCTAAATAGGGGTGGTCATGCGGGAAGGCGGCCTGGAAGCGCCCACACGGCACCCGATTGCATGGCGGAATTCGGACTTCTTCGACGCGGAGAAGCTTGACGCCGAATTGCGCCGGGTATTCGACATTTGCCACGGCTGCCGCCGCTGCTTCAATCTTTGCGACAGTTTTCCGCGCCTGTTCGATCTGATCGACGCCACCGCCAGCGGCGAATTGGCGGCTGTCGAGAGCGCCAGCCTGAAGACGGTGGTGGATGCCTGCACGCTCTGCGACATGTGCTTCATGACCAAGTGTCCTTATGTGCCTCCGCATGAGTTCAACATTGATTTTCCCCATCTCATACTGCGCCACCGGGCCGCTGGGGCGCAAAAGGGCGGCATCGGTTTCGCCAAGCGCCAACTCACCGAAACCGACCGCAATGGCCGTTTGGGCTGTTCGATGCCGGCTATCGTCAACTGGGCGACGGATCGCTCCAACCGTCTGACCCGTCCGCTCATGGAAACCCTGGCCGGCGTTCACCGAAAGGCGGCGCTGCCCAAATATCATGCCAAGACCTTCCAGAAACTGGCCCGGTCCGAACCCTTGGAGGTCAACCTCCAGGCTCCGGCCCACGGCCGCAAGGCGGTGATCTTCGCCACCTGTTTTAGCAACTACAACAGTCCCGGCATCGGCCAGGCGGCGCGGGCGGTGCTGGCCCGGAACGGAATCGAAACGGAGACCGTCTACCCGGCCTGTTGCGGGATGCCGCAATTGGAGCAAGGCGACATCGCCCGCGTCGCCGGCAGCGCCGCCAAGGTGGCGGCGGAAATGCGGGGGTGGATCGGCAAAGGCTACGACGTCGTTTCCCTGCTTCCCTCCTGCTCGTTGATGTTGAAGCTCGAATGGCCGTTGATCCTGCCCGGCAACGAGGACGTGAAGAGCCTGAGCCAAGCCACCTTCGACGCCAGCGAATACATCATGGACATCGCCGGCAAGGAGGGCCTTGCCGAAGGCCTCTCGCCCCTGGACGGCGGCATCGCCGTTCACATCGCCTGTCACGCCCGCGCCCAGAACATGGGCCGGAAAGGCGCCGAGATGTTGCGCCTTCTGCCCGATACCGAGGTTTCAGTGATCGAGCGCTGTTCGGGGCACGGCGGCACCTGGGGGATGATGAAGGGCAATTTCGATCTGGCCATGAAACTGGGCGGACCGGTCATTCGCAAGGCGGCCAAAGGCAACCCCGCCCACGTCGTTTCCGAATGCCCTCTCGCTCGTGAACACATTGTCCAGGGAATCGAAGGCCTGGACGGCGACGCCACTGGCCCAAGCCAGGTCCAGCATCCCATACAGTTGATCGCCCGTTCCTACGGGTTGTGAGAGCTCGTCAATGGCGAAACATGAACTCACCGGCGCCGACATCATGCCGATGGACGAATACGCCAAGGTCCGGTCCGAGCGCCGGCGGGCGGTGACGGAACTGAAGAAAAACCGCCGTCTCGCCGTCGGTCCCGACGCCTCCTTTTATTTCGAGTGCTTCGAGACCATGTGGCATCAGGTCCACGAAATGCTTTATATCGAGCCCGGCGGCGAGGCGCGGATCGCCGATGAATTGGCGGCCTACAACCCGCTGATTCCCAAAGGCAGCGAACTCGTCGCCACCTTGATGTTCGAGATCGACGACGCCGAACGCCGCGGCCGTATCCTGGCCGGGCTAGGCGGCGTCGAGGAAACCGTCGCCTTGCGCGTCGACGGCGAGACCGTCAAGGCCGTGCCCGAGGACGACGTCGAACGGACCTCGTCCGAAGGCAAGGCGTCATCGATTCATTTCCTGCACTTTCCTTTCACGCCCGGGCAGGTGGAAAAATTCCGCCGCTCCGGCGCCGCCGTGACCGTCGGCATCGGCCACGAAAAATACCGCCACATGGCGACAATGCCCGAAAGCGTCCGCCAGGTCCTGGCCTGGGATTTCGATTGAGTCCGCTGGACTACTCCACCACCTCGTCGCGGTGGACGCCCCAGAAATCGACCTTTCGCAGCCATCCCTTGTGGCCGCCGATCTCGACCTCGCACCAATTCCCGCCGTCCGGGCATCGGGTCAGTTGGCCGATGACCCCCGTTTCGGCCCGCGCCACCGGCGCGCTTTTGGCGGCCGCCTTGCGTCTGATCGTGCGCTTGGCGCCGGTGACGATGATGAAGCGCCGCCCGTCCAGCATGCTCGAGTGGATCCAGCCTTGCGTACCCTGCCAATCGCGCACTTTTCGCCAGGTGTTGTACTCGGCGATGATTTCCACCGGCAGTTTCTGGCGGTGGTACACCCATTCCACCGGATACTGGACGCCCGGTCCGGCCCGCATGTTGACTTCCGTCGCCCGTAAACTGACGAACCGGGGCAATGGCAGGCCTGTGCCCTCCGCCACCGCCAGGGCGGTCGCCGTGGCGGCGAGGAAGAGGGTACAGGCAAGAGCCAGGAAACCGCTGCGGGTTGGCGACATTGTCGTTGCGAGGTAAAAAACCGATGAAAGCTGGAACGATCTCACCGCCATTATAGGACCGCCCCGATGCCCGAGGTCAAGGCAGCCTTTACCGCCGGCAACCGGCAACCGGCAACCGGCGACGCGGCGCTGGACATGGGCACGGCATATTGCTATGGCCTGACGGCCGCTGTCTGGGGCGCAAGTGCTGGCATCAAGTTCATGGCGGCGGGACACGAAAAAAAGATTTCATGCCGAAAAAAAAGCCGTTGGTTGTGGTCACGCGCAAGCTTCCCCACGTCATCGAAACGCGGATGATGGAATTGTTCGACGCGCGGCTGAACCTGAACGACGAGCCCATGAACAGCGCCCAGTTGTCGGCGGCGGTGGGAGAGGTGGACGTTCTCGTCCCCACCGTCACCGACCGCATCGACGCCGCGGTTCTTGCCGACGCCAGCCGGAAGTTGCGTCTGATCGCCAATTACGGCACCGGCGTCGACCATATCGATCTGGCCGCCGCCGCCGAGCGGGGGATTACCGTCACCAACACGCCGGACGTTCTCACCGAGGACACCGCCGACATGACCATGGCATTGATTTTGGCCGTGCCCCGGCGTCTGGCCGAAGGCGAACGGATCTTGCGGGCGGGGGAATGGAAAGGATGGTCGCCGACCTGGATGCTGGGTCAGCGCATCTCCGGCAAGCGCCTCGGCATCATCGGCATGGGCCGAATCGGTTCCGCGGTGGCCCGCCGCGGGCGGGGGTTCGGGCTGTCCATTCACTACCACAATCGGCGCCGGGTCGGCCACGAAATGGAAGCCGAATTGGAAGCTACTTATTGGGAAAGCCTGGATCAGATGCTGGCGCGGATGGACATCATTTCCGTAAACTGCCCGCACACGCCGGCCACTTATCATCTGCTCTCCGAGCGGCGGCTGAAGCTTCTGCAACCCCAGGCTTACCTGGTCAATACGGCGCGTGGCGAGGTCATCGACGAAAACGCCCTCGTCGGCTTGCTGGAGGCCGGCGAAATCGCCGGCGCCGGACTGGACGTCTACGAGAGCGAACCGGCATTGAATGCAAGGCTTCTCAATATGGACAACGTCATTCTGCTGCCGCACATGGGATCGGCGACGATCGAGGGCCGACGGGACATGGGCGAGAAGGTGCTGATCAACATCCAGACTTTCATCGACGGCCACAAACCGCCCGACCGGGTGCTCGGCGAGGCTTTTTGACGACAATCCGATTCATTGAAAGCCGTGTATCGACCGCTCCAACGGATGGTTCCCGAAGGGTGCCATCCGTTGGAGCCGATACAACAGAGCATTATCCGTTCAAGCGGCTACGGGGCGATGAGCTGGTCGGACATCCCGTTCAATGCGGCGATCAGCCCATCGACGCCTTTCTTGCCCAGCAAGCGGCGGTATTCGGAACGGCGCACGGCCAACTGGGAAATGGAATTGTCGAGCAGAATATCGACAATCAACCAATGGCCCTCGACTTTCTCTAAAACGTAAGTGAGATCCGCTTTTGGGCCACTGCTATCGAGAATCTGGGTTTCGACCAGCGCACTTTTTTTCGGTCCCGTTCTTTCGCCGACGGTTTTGAAGCTCTGGCCGGAATAGCTATCGAATTGGAAGGCGTAAGTGCTGATGCTCATTCGCCGAAAGGCGGCGAGCAGATCGGCCTGTTCGGCTTCGCTCGCACCTTTCCAGAATCGGCCGGTTGCGACCCGGATCATCCGACGTTTATTGAATGCCTGATCGAATTTAGGCGCCAATTGTTTATAACGCCCCTTGGTGCCAAGTTGCCGCGCCTCTTTCATGATGGCTATCAAGCTGTCATGGAATTCCTCGACAACCGCGCGCGCCGATTCGCTGGCCGCCGAGGGGGAAAGAAAAGCCAGAAAATAAATAATGAAAATCAAATACTTATAGACGGGGCGATTGACGGTCATGTGCATTTACTCCGAGATCAATTGGTCGGCCTTGTCGTTCAGGGCCTTGATCAACCCTTCATTGCCGTCCATTTTCAATAGCCAGCGGTATTCGGACTGGCGCACCTTCAGTTCGCTTATGCCCTTGTCGGCAATGACGTCGACGATAAACCATCGGTGGTTAATTTTTTTTCGTAACGTAGGCGATGTCGACATAGGATTTGTCCGTTTCAACAACTAGGGGTCTTGACGAGATAAGGTCATTTGCCGTCCGGGTTTCTCACCGGCCGTCTCGAAGATTTGGCCGGAATAGCTGTCGAACAACGTCGCCAGGACGCTGATGCTCATGTGCTTGAAGGCGGCAATGAGCCGCAAAAAAGAAACTCAGGAAAAATGGGGTCTTGTTTGCGCAACGGTAATAAGTGTCCCATAAATGACACATAAGCTTTCCTTAATCATCGAAATGGTTTTGCGGAGAGACTAAAACCTCGGCGGGTGGTTGACAACGGGCAACCTTTTCCGGCAAAACTGAAGAGCAAATTATTGAAAAATACGGACTCGATCTATTATCGGAATCATAAAACTTACATCCGTTTTCCGATGCTTTAGATTTCATTAAATATTGCCGCTGTCTACTGTGGGCCAAAGGGGAATCAAATTGTCACATAATCTTCTCAGACTGCCGTACTGGTATGGGGTTTTGGTCATCACCGCCGCTTTAATGACCGGCGGTGTTTCTCCGGCTTTCGCTGTTGGGGAGGTGACGGATCATGAAGAGATAAGCCAAGCCAAAGACGTCTTTTATGATTACGGCGCCAAAGAAGACGCTACCGGAGAGGACGTCGAAGACGTCGGCGATCCGCTGGAGCCGATGAACCGTGTTTTCTTTGATATGAATGAGTTCCTCCAGGACTACCTTTTGCGTCCCGTCACCAAGGTCTATGTCTACCTGCCGGCGCCTATCCGCACGGCCTTTGGCAATGCCCTGGACAACCTCAGGTCGCCCGCCGTTCTGGCCAACGACCTCATGCAAGGGGAAGGCGGACGGGCATTGGATACCATCGGCCGTCTAGCGGTTAACAGCACCGCCGGCGTGGGTGGACTTTTCGATGTCGCCGACTACCTTGGGATGGAAAAGCATGAAGAAGATTTCGGGCAGACACTTGGCACCTGGGGCGTCGGCGAGGGATTTTATCTTGTCCTGCCTCTCTTTGGTCCTTCCAGCCCGCGTGATGCATTTGGCAAACTGGGGGTCGATACTTTCTTGTTGGATCCCGTTGGCATGTGGCTTAATAATTCGGATCACGACGAGGGTACAGGCGCGCGGATAGGTTTGACCGCTCTTGATGAGTACTCCGGCGTCATGGACGAGTTGGAGCAGGTGAAAAAGACATCCATTGATTATTACGCGGCGATTCGCAGCATGTATCGTCAGAAACGCAAATCCGAAATCGAAAACGGCAATCCGGATGAGCTTCCGCCCATTCCCGACCTCAAATTTAGTCAAGAGTTGAAGGATGGTGTCGACAACGACCCGGCTTTTGCGGCGAATGACTTTTCTGAAGACCCGGACGGGCAATAATTGGCCTGTCGGTTGGGGCGGACTCGTTCGCTGATCGGTGACACGAATTTTTTTCTGATGATGTCTTGGAGTGTCACGGTTCCGGGGTGACTTCTCGTCATCTGGTTTTAGAGCCTGTCCGAACCAACCGGAGGCGGTAGCGACGTTTTTCCTTGCCCCGTGGCAAGGCTTGAGGGGAACCTTGGCGCAGAGTTGGCGCCGCTTAAGTCCCCTAAAGGGTGCGCCGCGTGATGCTGGTAACATCACAAGCAGCATCCGACGCCAGCCACGGCTCAAGGAGAGATGCCCGAGGGGTGGCCCAAATCAGGCCTGCCGGGCGTTACCGCTTCTTGGCCGATACGCCGGCGGCCTTCCTGAGTTGGCCTCATCGCAACCGCCTCCAGTTATTCGGACAGGCTGTTAGCGCCTGTGGCGATCGCCGTTTTTTGCCGCCATGGGCCGGGCGTCAAAAAGCGCCCTTCCCGTATTTATAACGATGATGATAAAACGCGTATAATCCATTGATATAGAATAATTTTTTAACAGTACCATTGACTTTACTTGGTTATTGGTTAACTATATCATTCAACCGGTGATATATTGGGGCCGGAAAGACAATTTAGCTTGCCTTGAGGGGGGTGTGGACGGCGTAGTGATTCGTTAAGGAGGATATGGCCCATATTGTCCATGGCTCACGTCATGTTTTTTTAAGCTTCCCCGTAATGCTTGCGTCTCCGCGGTCCGCGGGGACAGCCGTAGCGGCATAGGTAGATATGACCGTTCGGGGGCCGGACAAAACTCGAAAGAAATTGGGTGACCGTAAATTATGGCTGCCTTGACTTTGCCAATCGTCCCGATGGAAAAAGGGCTGTCGCGGTATTTCCGCGAGGCTTGGTCCTTTCCCATTCTTGAGCCGCAAGAGGAGTACATGCTGGCCCGCCGCTGGCGTCAACACGATGACGTGGACGCCGCCCATAAACTGGTGACCAGCCACCTGCGACTTGTCGCCAAGATTGCCATGAATTACCGGGGTTATGGCCTGCCGGTGGCGGACTTGGTTTCCGAGGGCAATATCGGCTTGATGAAAGCCGTGAAGAAATTTGAACCGGAACGTGGATTTCGCCTGTCGACCTATGCCATGTGGTGGGTCAAGGCGGCGATCACCGAATATATCCTGCGCTCCTGGTCGGTGGTCAAAATGGGCACCACGGCGGCACAGAAGAAGCTTTTTTTCAGCTTGAGAAAACAAAAAAACCGCCTGAGAATTATGGATTTTGGTGATTTGGACAGCGACCAGGCGGCTGAGCTCGCCGCCGTCATGCAGGTCTCCGAGAAAGAAGTGGTCAATATGAACCGGCGGCTGGCGGCGCTCGATGTTTCGCTCAACGCGCCTCTTACCCAATCCGAGGATGAAAGCTTGGAATTCCAGGACCTCCTGGTTGATGAAGCCCCTTCTCCCGAAACCCAAACCGCGGAAAGCGAGGAGGGCAAGTTGCGCCGGAAATTCCTCAAACAAGCCCTTGCCAAGCTGCCCGAGCGCGAGCGCAACATCCTGGTCGAACGGCGGTTGACGGAAGATCCTGTAACACTGAAGGAACTTGGCAAAGTCTACGGGATCAGCCGAGAGCGGGTTCGCCAACTGGAAGTCCGCGCTTTCGAAAAGGTGAAATCATTGGCCGAGACGGCTGCTGGTGGTGCGAATCGGGAAACATGACCCCGGCTCGATGATTGTCCTTTTCACCGATTTCGGTTTGACTGGTCCTTATATGGGGCAAGTCAAGGCGGTGCTTCACCGTCAAGCGCCGGAAGTTAATATCGTCGATCTTTTCGCCGACCTCCCTCCCTATGACCCGCGGGCCGCCGCTTACCTGTTGCCGGCCTTTGTCGAGGAATTTCCGGCCGGCACGGTCTTCCTATGCGTGGTCGATCCCGGCGTTGGCGGAAAGAGAGCACCGGGAGTGCTCAAGGCCGGCGGCCGCTGGTACGTGGGTCCCGATAACGGCCTTTTTGAACTGATCCGGCGCCGTCAGCCAGGCCAATCCACTTGGTGGGAGATCACTTGGCGCCCGCAAAGATTATCCGCGACCTTCCATGGCCGCGACTTGTTTGCGCCGGTCGCGGCGCGAATCGCCAACGGCTGCGAGACGGAAGGAATCATGCGCCCGGCAGAAGCCATCCGCCATCCCGATTGGCCCGACGATCTGGCGCAAGTCGTCTACATCGATGGTTTTGGCAATGCTGTCACCGGCATCCGCGCCGCCGCTTTGTCCCCGCAAGCCGAAATTCTCGTGGCCGGAGAGCGGTTACGTCGTGCCGTCTGCTTTTCCGATGTTTCACCGGGGACTTCATTCTGGTATGAAAACGCTAACGGTCTAGTTGAAATTGCCGTCAACCAAGGAAAGGCGAACGTCGATTTGAGCTTGACCGTGGGCACCGGGGTCATGGCCGCTTCCGAGTTCATGGCGGCGAACCTGTGACATCCGTCACAGCCGCGTCCGATTGGACATGACATAGAAACTTAGGAGAAGCTCATAATACTGCTTGCGTTACCATCTTACGGTAGGGATGCGATCGAAGGGCTTTTGACCCCGGAGTGAGATGGGATGACGTTCGCGGTCAAGTTTTGGGGGATTCGGGGAAGCATTGCCTGTCCATCTCCGGAATATATAAAATACGGCGGCAATACCAGTTGCCTGGAGGTGATTGCGGATGACCGCCACATCGTCCTGGATGCCGGCACCGGAATCCGTGGCCTGGGCAAAAAATTTCTCGCTCATGATATTCGCGAAGCCCACTTGCTTCTCACCCATACCCACTGGGACCACATCAACGGCTTTCCCTTTTTTGTCCCGGCTTACGATCCCAATCGTTCCATTCACATCATGGCCGGGCATCTGAATGCAGAGCAAGGCGGCATCAGGTATGCGCTATCTCAGCAAATGGACAGCCCCATGTTTCCGGTGCCGCTGGAAGCGATGCGGGCGAACTTGCGTTTCGAGGATTTCGAGGCTGGAGACGAATTCAACATTGCCGGGGTTAGGGTGAGAACGGTGCCCCTGAACCATCCTAATGGCGCCACCGGCTATCGGCTCGAATACAACGGCAAGGCATTTTGCTACATCACCGACACCGAACACGCTCCCGGCGATCCCGACCAAAGGATTCTCGGTCTGATCGAGGGAGCCGATATGGTGATCTATGACAGCACCTATACGGAAGAGGAATTTCCTTCGAGGGTCGGCTGGGGGCATTCCACCTGGAATGAAGGGATCCGTTTATGCCAAGCGGCAAAGGTCAAGCGATTGGCCATCTTTCATCACGAACCCGACCACAACGACGCTTTCATGGGAAGGCTTGAGGCCGAGGCCAAGGAAAAGTGGCCGGGAGCTTTCGTTACCCGTGACGGCATGCAAGTCGAGATGGAATAAAACGGTCCTATTGATGACGTTCTTCCGGGGTTTCGGCCGGCGATCCGGATATCAGCCTTTCCGCCGCCATCTCCCTGAGTTCATCCTTGCGCAGCAGTTTTTCGCGTTCGTCCAGATTCATGGGATAAATGCGCATGATCACCCGGCGGTTTTCCGACTGGTTCTCCTTGATCGGGTTGCCGTCGGCGTCCCGGTTCGGTAGTTTCGGTTGCGTTTCGGCGTAGCCGACCGCCTTCATGCGCTCCATGTCGATGCCCTGGGAAATGAAGTAACGGACGACGCCGGAGGCGCGGCCCGCCGACAGCTCCCAGTTCGACGGATAGCGGACCGTACTGATCGGGTCGTCGTCGGTATGGCCCTCGATCTCGATGTTGTAGTACTTGTATTTGGGCGCCTTGAACATATCGGCCATCGTCTTCAGGACGGGCAGGGCTTGATCGCGGAGATCCGCCGATCCCGGCTTGTAGAAGGCGGAACTGGCCAATTCGATGGTGATTCCCTTGTCGTCGGTCTCGACTTCCACCACCTCGTCGGCCTGCATTTCGTAGACCACGTCCTGCATGTCGAACTTCATTATGGAAATGGGGCTGGATTGTTCTTTCTGCCCCATGCCGATCTCGTTGGCGATGCCGGCCGCCGCCTCTTCGAACTTGGGGATGTCGATCTTGGAAAAGTTCAACAGCATGACGAAGAACGCCATGAGAAGGGTAATGGCGTCGGCGTAAGTGGCCAGCCAGGATTCGTCCAGTGGTGGGTCTTCGTCCATCGCTATCGGTCTCCTCTATTCCAATCCCCGTTGGTTACTTCTTCATCTTGTCGATGTTGAAGTGGATCGCCGGGTCGAGGTAGCTGTTCATCTTGTCCTGGATGAAGCGCGGGCTCTTGTTGTCGGCCAGGAGCGCCAAGCCCTCGCTGACGAGTGTGTTGCGGAAGCGAATGATCTGTTCGCGTTGCATGATCTTGGTGGCGGCGGGGATGAAGATGATGCGGGCGAAGAACACACCGTAAAGGGTGGTGATCATGGCCACCGCCAAACCCGCTCCCAGTGACGCCGGATCGCCGCCCATGGCGGCGAGCATGACGATCAGGCCAACCAGGGTGCCGATCATGCCGAAGGCGGGAGCGGCGGCCCCCATGTCGAGGAGGATTCTAACTGGAACAGTGTTACGTCCGAAACCGGAGTTTACGGTAGTGGTTAAAATTGCGCGAACTTCATCGCCCGTATAGCCGCTGATCACCAAATCGGTGGCGAATTTGAGGAACAAGTCGCCCTTGACCGCCTTCTTGACTTCCGATTCCAAGCCGGGAATGCCGTTCTTCTGCACCGCGTAGGCTCATTTGATGATCCGCCCGACCTCGGCCTTGAGGACCTCGCGGCCGATCTTGGGCGCCGCCATGATCTTAAGGATCAGCTTCAACGACAAGAGCACGTAACGCGGCTCGTAGGCGATGAAGGTGGAGGATAGGGTGCCGCCGAAGACCATGACGAAACTGGCGGCGTCGACGAACATCAGGGGATTGTCGGCGGTGAACATAATGGACCCGAAAAAGAGCCCGAACGCCGCTATCACCCCTACAAGCGTTGCGATCGACATGTCCCACCTCGGCAAAATCGGCCTTCCCGCTCAGCGCCTCCTAATTTCGCCGAGGGAAGGGCAGGGTTTCAAACGATTCGTCTAAACTCTTATACAGAAAAATTGTGAAATTATAAACGCCCGGGACGTAAATCACGGTCGGGGAATTTCCGGCGCCAAGGGTAGTCCCAGACCATCCCCGAAAGAAAAGGTTTTGTTCAGCGCTCCCGAAAGGCCTCGTAACGGAGCTTGAGGACCGGTTTGATCAGGTAATCCATGACCGATTTCTTGCCCGTATGAATATCGACCGTGGCCTCCATGCCGGGCGTGATCGGAAGCATTCCTTCTTCCTCGCCAAGGTAGGTTTTCTCCGTCTTGACAGTGACGCGGAAATAGGGGGCGCCGTCCTCGTCGGTGCTGGTGCCAGGGGCGATGATGAGGACCTTGCCGTCAAGGCCGCCGTAGCGGGCGAAATCGTATGTCGAAATCTTGACCATGGCGGATTGGCCCCGTTTCACATAACCCCGGTCGTTGGGATTCAATTTCGCTTCGATGACGAGGTTTTCACCCGTCGGCACGATCTCCATGATCGCATCGCCGGGCTTAACGACACCGCCAATGGTGTGGTAGCGCAAGTTTTTCACCACTCCGGCAATGGGGCTCTTGATTTCCGCGCGCACCCCTTGTTCGGTGGCTTCCGCCAACAGTTCCTTGATGCGGGCGATGGCCTGCTCGGTCTTGACCAGTTCATCCTGGGCCTCGCTGCTAAATCGGTTCCTTTCTTCATTCATTCGTTCCCTCGCCTCCGAAACGGCGGCGCGGGCGCGCGGGATGGCGGGGCCAAGGCTCCGAGATTCGCCTTGCAGGCTTTCCACCTCGGCTTCCAACTGCAAGTGTTCCATTTTCGGCGTCAGTCCATCGGCAAGCAGGGATTGGGACATCTTGAACCGCTCTCGGGCCAGTGCCAGGTTCCTGTTCACCGCCCGCAGGCGCGCCTCCAGTTCCTTGACTTCCTGTTCGCGCTGCTTGACCAATTGATGTTGCACACTCAGGATCGACGACAACTGACGCTTGCGGGCCTCGAAGCTTCGCCGTTCGGCGCGGACCTGGTTGTCGCGGCGCTTGGCTAAGTCTTCCGGGAACTTGAGTTCCGTGCTTTCGGCTTCGGCATTCAACCGCAAGCGCACCAGCAACTGGCTGTCCAAACGCACTTGCAGTTCCTTGCGATTGATGCCGGAGGTCGAGAGATCCAATTGCACCAGGGTATCGCCGGCCTTGACCGAATCGCCATCGTTGACGTGGATTTTCTTGATGATTCCACCTTCCAGGTGTTGGATCAGCTTAACCTGCCCCTGGGGGACAACTTCACCCATCGCCACCGCCACTTCGTCCAACTGGGCGTATTGGGCCCAACCGAACAGCAATGCCAACAGGATCATCACCGGCCACGCCACGAGACGCCAGGAAGGCAGGGGATGATGGGCGAGAAGATCGTCGAGCCGGTTTGTTTCCTGCCCGGCGCCGGTTTCCTGCCCGGCACTGTCCGTTTGCATGTCGTTCATTTCTTGCTCTGCCTTGGCGGGACGCCGCCGGTATCGGCATTCGGATTGGAATCAGCCCGCGACGGAGGCTGCTGTTGTGGCCGGACCTGGGTTGCGGGCGAGGGCTGGGGATCGGTTCTCGGCTGGCTTGGCGGCCGGACCTGGGTTGCGGGCGAGGGCTGGGGATCGGCTCTCGGTTGGCTTGGCGGCCGTGCCTTGGCCTGGTCGCGCGGCTTGGCGGAAGCTTTCGGGGCAGCGGTCCGGGCCGCGGCCGCGGGGGAAGGGTTCGCCGCCGGTTGTTGCTGGGCCGATGTCTGAGTTTCCTTCCGGCCCGTGGTCCCCGGCGCCTTGCCGAACAGTCTTGGAAGAATTTCCTTGGCCGGACCGGCGAGGGCGACCTTGCCTTTGTCCAATGCCACCAAATCTTTACAAATCGCCAGCAAAATGGGGCTGTGGGTGACGATGATGACGGTACGCTCGTGGCCGATGTCATGGAGGGTGCGGCGCAGCTCCTGTTCGGCTTGCCGGTCGAGGCTGCTCGACGGCTCATCCAACAACAGCACCGAAGGATCGCCGACCAAGGCTCTGGCAATGGCGATTCGTTGCCGCTGGCCACCGGAAAGCCGCGAGCCCGCTTCGCCGATTTCGGTGGCGTAACCGTCGGGCATGTCGATGATGAATTTGTGAACGCCGGAGGCGGTGGCCGCCTTAATGAGCTGCTCGTCGGTGGCTTCGGGGAAGCGGTTGACGATGTTGTCGCGGACGGAGCCGGCGAAGAGTACGCATTCCTGGGGAACGTAACCTATCCAGCGGGCCAGCTCGGAGCGGGTGAACTGGCTGATATCGGCGCCATCGAGGAGAACCCGGCCTTCGCTGGGCTTATAGAGTCCCAGGATGAGCTTCAAAAGCGTGGTTTTGCCGCTGCCATTGCGCCCCACAAGGGCATGGACGCCGCCGGCCTTGATAGCCACGTTTACGCTGTCGACCACCGGCTGCTGATCCTCGCTGTAGGAGAAGCTGATGTTTTCAACGGTGATTTCACCATTCGGATGGACCAATTCGACTTCGCTTTCCTGGCGTTCGCTGGGTGTGTTGAAGACTTCACCCAGCCGTTCCACCGACTGTTTGAAATTGGTGTAGGTGCGCCACTGGGTGACCAGCTGATTGAGGGGGCCGAGAAGTCGGCCGCTGAGCATGTTGGTGGCGATCAGGGCGCCAATGGTCAGGCGCTGATCGATGATGGCGATGGCGCCGATGGTGGTCACGGCGATCGACGTCACCATGCCCAAAGAGGCGCCGATGTTGGAATAGGTGTCCGTCTTGCTGCCGCGAAGGATCGATTTTTCAATATTGTCGGCGTGTTTGTCCTCCCACAGCGGACGCATGGCTCCATCCAAAGCCAGGGCCTTGACGGTGGTGCGTCCGGAAATCATTTCGGCGATCAGGCTGTCGCGGCTCTGGCTGGTCTGGCGTTCTTCGCTGTTGGCGGCGGCCATGACATTGCCCGACCGCCAGGCGACAAATGTGAACACCGGCAGGATGATCAGCAACACCCAGGCGACGGCCGGGGCGATAATAAAAATCAAACCCAGGAACAAGATAGCGAAAGGCAGGTCGGCGACCAAAATGGCGGAAGCGCCGGAAAGAGCATTACGCACGGTATCGACGTCGCGGAACAAGGATTGCCAATGCGCCGAGGGCTGGCTTTCCAAGGTCTGTAGCGGAAGCTCCGTCACCTTGTTGAAAAGGTTGCGTCCGATCAGCACATCGACCCTGAGCGCCACGGTCTGCATGACGCGCGAACGCGATTGGCGCAACGCGTAATCGAAGATGACGACCAAGGTCATTCCGATTATCAGTCCTTCGAGAGTACTGAGGCCGGCGTGGGCAACCACCCGGTCGTATACCTGGAGAGTGAAAATGGGCACCGCCAGGGTGGTGTCGCAAGGTTGGTGGAAAATTGGAGAATTGGCGTAAGCTCCTGATTGTAAAACATTCAGAAAGGCGGTTTGCCGCCGCCAAAAGGAGCTTACGCCATGGAACATCTTACAGTATCGACG
>Ga0187833_10001370_pt1 | contig 27881 bp, 30 predicted proteins | sample ETNtaG_37_FD_167968 | JGI IMG/M metagenome (GOLD analysis project Ga0187833, IMG submission 167968) | Marine microbial and viral communities from oxygen minimum zone, Eastern Pacific Ocean - ETNP2014_SV_400_PacBio MetaG (Illumina Assembly) | ecosystem: Environmental > Aquatic > Marine > Hypoxic...
TATTTTGCAAAATCCCTTTGCAATAGGGTATTTGAGGCATAAAAAAAGACATCCGGAGATGTCTTGATTCTTTAATTTGGCTCCCTGACCTGGGCTCGAACCAGGGACAAACGGATTAACAGTCCGTCGCTCTACCAACTGAGCTATCAGGGAATAGCGAGAGATTATATCCATCTCTGTATTTTGAGTCAATCAATTCTTTGCTTTTTGCGCCCAAAAAAGCTAAATTTTCTGGATTACTCGATAGCGCTCTTCAGCGCCTCGCCGAACTCCGAGCAGGACAGCAAAGTGGCATCATCGATGAGCCTCTCGAGGTCATAGGTGACGGTCTTGTTTTGGATTGTTTTCGCCATCGCCTCGATAATCATGTCAGCCGCTTCGGTCCAGCCCATATGCCTTAGCATCATTTCCGCAGAAAGAATTAACGATGACGGATTTACTGCATTCTTGCCGGCGTAGCCTGGCGCTGTTCCGTGGGTTGCCTCAAACACTGCAATCGAGTCCGAAAGGTTCGCTCCGGGAGCGATACCGATACCGCCGACCTGGGCCGCTAGAGCGTCGGAGATATAGTCGCCGTTAAGGTTAAGGGTGGCGATTACCGAGTACTCTTCAGGTCGTAGAAGGATCTGCTGCAGGAAGGCGTCGGCAATATTGTCCTTGATTACAATCTCTTTGCCGGTCTTGGGGTTGGTCAGACTACACCAAGGCCCGCCATCAATCTCTTTAGCGCCGAACTCATCCTTGGCGAGCTGATAGCCGGTGTCACGGAAAAGACCCTCGGTAAACTTCATGATGTTGCCCTTGTGGACCAGCGTCACCGACGGCTTGTCGTTGTCTATAGCGTACTGGATCGCCGCCCTTACAAGTCTGGTCGTACCTTCGATGGAGACCGGCTTGATGCCGATTCCCGATGTTTCAGGGAAACGTATCTTGGTTGCACCCATCTCTTGTTGCAAAAACTCGATCACCTTTTTCACTTCCTTGGTTCCGGTTTGATACTCGATACCGGCATAAATGTCTTCCGAGTTCTCTCTAAAGATTACCATGTCGATTTTTTCCGGGAACCTGACAGGGGAAGGCGTGCCGTCAAAGTACTGTACCGGGCGCTGGCAAATATAAAGGTCCAGACGCTGACGGATGGCAACGTTAAGTGACCTCATGCCACCGCCTACCGGAGTCGTGAGGGGACCCTTGATGGCGACGCTTAATTCCTTGATCGCGTTAAGGGTTTCATCTGGCAGGTATTCTCCATAAATCTCGTCGGCCTTCTCTCCAGCGTAGATCTCCATCCACTGAATCTGACGCTCTCCGTTGTAGGCTTTTTCAACTACACTGTCAACGACTGAGAGCATTACCGGGGTAATGTCAATACCGATGCCGTCTCCCTCGATATAGCCAATAATCGGCTTGTCCGGTACGTTTAGAGCGTTATCGGTGATGGTAATTTTTTCGCCAGCTGCTGGTAAGGTGATTTTTTTATAAGGCATTGTTGTTCTCTGTTGTGGCAATTTCTAAGCGCATAATTATACCGTCTTCTCTGTCTGTACGATCATTGGAGTTTTTCATATAGTAATTTTTACGCAGCGAAATCTGCTCAAATCCTTGACTCTTGTAAAAACCGATAGCGCCTTTGTTGGAGACCCTTACTTCCAGAAAAATCTCTTTCGCGCCCCTCTCGCCAAGCTCGTTAACAAGGCAGCTGAGAAGCTTTGTGGCGTGACCCTGTCGCTGGTATCTGGAATCGATAGCGATATTATGAAGGTCTGCACTATCTAGTGCCAGAGCAGCAATCACGTAGCCGATAAGTTTATCTCTTAGCATCAGCGCATAGGATAGATTGTTGCTGTTTTCAAGACTAGAGCGGAAGTGCTCTGCGGGCCATGGACTCTTAGAGCTGTTGCGCTCGATAGCGACTATCTCATCGAGATTGTCTGCGCTGAGAGCTTTAAAGGAAGTACTGATAGGCCTGGTTGTCGCTTTCGCTTTGGTAGTAGTAGCCGATTTCATCGAAGCGCGACTCGAGCTCGGCAATGTTGTTGGCCTGCAAGCCTATAAGGACGCGGCCAAAATCGGCGCCATGGTTGCGGTAATGGAACAGTGAAATGCTCCAGCGGGTGCCAATCTTTTCAAGAAACTTAAGCAGAGCACCAGGCCTTTCAGGGAACTCGAATCGATAAATAACCTCGTTGTCTGCACTAGCACGACCGCCGACCATATAGCGGATATGGGTCTTAGCCATCGAATTATCGCTCATATCGATGATCTCAAAGGACTTACCGAGTTTTTTGATCAGCGCTTGCTTTTCAGCCTCGCCATCACTCAGACCAACACCAACAAATATGTGCGCCTGTTTGTCGCCTGCATAGCGATAGTTAAACTCGGTTACTGAGTGTTCGCCAAGGTGCCTACAAAACTCAAGAAAGCTGCCTGCACGTTCAGGGATGGTGGCAGCGATAACTGCCTCCGTCAGTTCACCAAGGTCAGCCCTCTCGGCGATATATCTGAGCCTGTCAAAGTTGACGTTGGCGCCCGATATCACAGAGACGATTTTCTTATCATTGATGCCGTTGTCACTGATGTATTTTTTGACTCCGGCGGTTGCCAATGCACCTGCAGGCTCAGCCACCGAACGGACATCTTCGTAGACATCCTTGATGGCGGCGCATATCTCGTCATTACTGACCAGTACGACCTCATCAACAAGCTCTCTGGCGATCTCAAATGTCTTCTCGCCAACCTGTTTAACAGCAACCCCGTCGGCAAACCGGCCAACATCTTCAAGTACCGTTATGCGGTTATTTTTTAGCGCCTCGTGGAGGGTCGGCGAGTCCTTCGGCTCCACTCCGATCACCTTCACTTCCGGGCGGTGGTGCTTAATATAGCTGGCGATGCCGGCTATCAGCCCGCCGCCACCGACAGGCACGAATACGAGTTCGACATCTTGCATCTGCTCGAGCACTTCCTTACCTACAGTAGCCTGTCCCGCAATCACGTCAAGGTCGTCATAGGGGTGAATAAAATTGAGGTCCCGTTCTGCCTCTAGTTTTTTTGCATGCTGGTAGGCGTCGTCATAGACATCGCCATGCAGAACTACCTCGCCACCAAGCCTCTGGACCGCTTCGACCTTAATTTTTGGGGTGCTTTTAGGCATCACGATAACGGCTTTGAGCTGGAGCTTCTGCGCCGCCAAGGCCACACCCTGGGCGTGATTTCCAGCAGAGGAGGCGACCACCCCTTTTTGTCTTTTCGATGCAGAGAGCGAAAACATTTTTTGGTAAGCGCCCCTGAGCTTGAACGAGTGGATGCTTTGTTCGTCCTCACGCTTCAAGTAGATCTGGTTGGAGAAACGCTCGCTTAGCTGGGCGGCAGGAGAGAGCGGGGTAACGCTTGCCACCTCATAGACAACACTGTTATCTGCCAAACTAACGATCTTGTTCATATAGCTCCTTTATGTAGTCGACGCTGACAAAGCTGTGTCTGGTTGGTTGACCTTGGAGTATCTCGAATGGGTTATTTTCATCACCCAGCTGGTCGAGCACAACCATCGCACCGTCAAAGTTTTGTGTCTTAGTATACTCGCTAAGCGTGACAATCGTTCTTAGTCCTGCTGCAGAGGATGACATCAAGCCCATCTCAGAGTCCTCAAATGCGACACATTCGCCGCTACCGAGCTTCATTTTATCTAAAACATATCGGTATATATCGCCGGCAGGCTTTTTTCTTTCGACAGCATCTCCGGCCCCTATCACCTCGAACCTATCAAGAGCATCCTTACCGAGCGTGCTTGTCAGGAGCGCTTCGACGTTTTGTGGCGAGGTAGTGGTGGCAATCGCCAGTCTGAGCCCGGCAGAGAGCGCCTCTTCGATCAGTCTTTCGACGCCGACTCTAAGAGGCACCATTCCGTTCTCTACATGAGAAACGAATATTTCGGTCTTCTTTTTGTGGATTTCGGCAAAATCGTCAAACCCTAAATCACTATTAAGCAACGGTTTATAGCTTTCTACATAGTGAGCCATCCTTTCCTTGCCGCCACCAACCGATAAGAGTTCAGCGTAGAGCTCTGCATCCCAGTGCCAGTCGAGCCTAAAGCACTTAAAGGCCTCGTTGAAGGCTCTAAGGTGGCCGTCATGCTCGGTATTGGCAAGAGTCCCGTCAACATCAAATATTAGCGCGTTAAGTTTCATTAATTGTTTTTTTATTGAGTTAGTTAAAAAAAGCATTGCTATTTTAGGCAATTTTGGGTATAAACAACACTTTTTTACATTTATCAACGAATGACTACTGAGCCGAATTTTAAAGAATTACCTTCCTACATTACCAAAAAGGGCGAAGAGTTTATGAGCAATGGGCAGCTAAAACACTTTATTCATAAGCTCAATGTCTGGCGCGACCAGTTAGTCTATGAAGCTGAAAACACCATCAACCATATCCAGGAAGATTCCGCACCGGTTGCAGATATCAACGACAGGGCCACGATCGAAGAAGAGTTCGCGCTTGAGCTTAGGACTCGTGATCGTGAAAGAAAGTTAATCTCTAAAATTGACAAAACCCTACACGTTATTGATATAGGAGATTACGGTTACTGCAAGACTTGCGGTATCGAGATTGGTCTTAAGAGATTGGAAGCACGTCCTACAGCGGACCAGTGCATCGACTGCAAAACAATTTCAGAAAAGAAGGAAATCTAAAAAACCTCTTACTTGAAGTGCTGGTAAGAACTCGAGTTGTTGCTGTAGCCTTTAATCTCCATTCCTAAGGATTTTGTAATCTCGCCGATCCGGGTGGTCCTTACGTTCAGCTCCCGGGTACGTTTAAGTAGCCATTCCCGGCGCTTTTTCGGCATACTAAAGCAGAGCTCATAGTCATCCCCTCCACAAAGCGCTATAGAGTAGTCAGAGGTACGTTTAACATGATCTGAGAGTTCTTCATCCAGTGGCAAATCTTCTAGCTCGATAATCGCCCCTACATTGGAACAATCAAGAATATGACCAAGATCCTGTTCAAGCCCATCGGATATATCGATGCAGGCACTGGCGAGCCCATTTAGCGCCCGACCTAATTCAAGTTGAGGTGTGGGTCGGTGGAGCCTTTCCAGATTCTCCTCGGAGGGCTTCTGGTCATTATTGAGCTGCCACCAAGCATAGGCCGCGGAGCCGATAGTATTGGAGACATAGATTCCGTCACCGGGACTCGCTCCGGAACGTTTCAGTGCTGAACCGCTCTCTACCAAACCGATCACATTAATGGTAATGCTCAAGGCTCCCCTAGTGGTGTCGCCGCCAACGAGGCTTACCTGGTATCTCCCAGCCAGCTCATTCAGAGAACTTGAAAATTCACCAAGCCAGCGCTTGTCAATCTCGGGTAAGCTCAACGCTAGCGTGAAGCATTTCGCCTGCCCGCCCATCGCCGCAATGTCACTCAGGTTGACCGCCAAGGCTTTGTGGGCAATATCTCTAGGATCCGCTTGGGCGCTAAAGTGAACCCCCTCAATAAGTGTATCTGTGCTCATCACTAGTTGCTGATCTGTCGGCACATTTACAACAGCGGCGTCATCACCTACCCCCAGAACAACATCGCTGTCTTCAGACGGCCAACTAAAGTACTCACGAATCAAATCAAACTCGTTCATGTAATCCGACTCCCTAAGATAGCATTAATCCTCATAGAGTGCACGCAGATGCTCTTTGATACTTTGAGAGAGCGCCAAAAGATCGTAGCCCCCTTCCAAAAAAGAGATAACCCTGCCCTCAGAGTGACGGTTGGCTATCTCTGTAATTTGTTTGGTTATAGTATAGAAATCCTCAGATTCCAGATTGATATTGGCTAGCGGGTCTCTTTTATGGGCGTCAAATCCGGCAGAGACTAGCACCACTTCTGGTTCAAACTTGTCGACATTGTGAAGAATTTTGGTTTTAAATATCTCTAAAAAATCCGCCCCGCCGGTACCCCCGTCGATCGGCGCATTGAAGATATTTCCAACCCCAGTCTCGCTCTCTAAACCTGTGCCGGGGAATAGTGGCGATTCATGGATAGAGCCATAAAGAACGCTCTCATCATGATAAAAGATCTCCTGCGTGCCGTTGCCGTGGTGAACGTCAAAGTCGATAATCGCGACCTTGCCTATTTGATGCTTTTGTTGTAGATATCTGGTGGCTATGGCGACATTGTTGAAAAAACAAAAACCATTTGCGCGTGCTGTTTCGGCGTGATGTCCGGGCGGGCGGACAGCGCAAAAAGATCTCTTTTGGTTGCCCAATATGAGTCTATCTGAGGCCGCAATTCCTGCCCCGCATGCCCTTAAAATGGCGTCCTTGCTATGGGGGCATAGGAGTGTATCGGCATAGGGCTCCTTCTCCACCCCTACCAGCCCTGTTTCAGGAACCATCGTAAAAATCTCGTCGATATGCGTCGATGGATGGACCAACTCAATATGCTCGATCAAAGCTAACGGCGCTTCTCTGCTATTGGTATCAATTCCGTCAAGGTTTTCAATTGCATCAAGAATGGTTTCGAGTCGCTCCATCCTTTCCGGGTGGTTTGGGCCGTTATCTTTTTTCAGGCAATCCGGATGGCTATAGATATTTATTCTGTTCACTGGCTTGTGCTAGATTCGATTATTGATTGCAAACAAAAAAACTCACAACACTATTATCCACCCTGAGTGAAATAAGAGTAAGAGAAAATATAACTGTTTATATACTGAGCAAGATAATTTATTTCCGATAGTGCTCGAAAAGGCTCTAAACCACTACATGTAGGCGTTCTGAGTGTTCGAGTGGTCGGTCACATCGAGAACTGCAGTTATCTCCGGATAGAGCTCTTTGAGCTGCTTTTCTACACCATCCTTAAGAGTCATCTTGACCGAACTGCAACCCTGGCAACCACCGCCAAAATTAAGCACGACCTCTTTATCTTTAGTGATCTCGACGAGATCTACAAAGCCACCATGGGAGGCTAGATTTGGGTTGATTTCAGTGACTATAGTGAAGAGAATTCTCTCCTCTAACGAAGCATCATCATTTGGCGCCTCGCCTTTTGCGTTGGGCGCTGTTATGGTCAGCTTCTTGCTCGTACCCTCAACCTTCAGTGCTACATCCGAGTCCTTCAGGTAGTCATTGTCGCTTTTGTGTATGTAGGCGCTAAAACCCTGGTAAGGGTACTCGGTATAGCTTTTCGAGAGCTCCTTTACAAAGCAAAAATTAAATGTCACTGTGGCTATCGGTGTGCCCGCCTTCTCGACGCCGACTTGCAGGGCCAAACCCTGCTCATCCTGCTGTTCGAAAATCTCAGCCATATAAACCTCGGCCTCCTTGGTAATGCTAAACATTTGCCCTCCTGAAGACAATATTGTCAATAAGTCTGGCTCCTCCCAGTCTTACCGCAGATATTATAATAATTTCCTCACTCTTATGCGTGATTTCTGTAAGGGTATTAGCATCCAGGATCTCGACATAGTCAACCACAAAGCTCTTACTCAGTGCTGCTAAAGCTCTTTTTGCTGCCAGCGCTATATCTGCGCCAGATTCGAGCTCCTCACGTGCCTCTCTGAGCGCTTTATAAAATAACGGCGCTCTCGCCCTCTCTTTGACGCTTAGGTAGTTATTTCTGGTACTCATTGCAAGCCCGTCAGGCTCTCTTATAATCGGCACCGAGGCAATCTTTATGGTGTTATATTTTCTTTTTGCTAGTTCTCTAATGATTGTTAGTTGCTGGTAGTCTTTCTCGCCAAAAACAGCAATATCCGGCTTCACAATATCAAAAAACCTGGCAACCACCTGGGCAACGCCTTTGAAATGCGTAGGTCGTGAAATGCCGCACAGTATTTGGCCCAATTCACCGACATCATAGTCACTCTCTTGGCTTTGCGGATAGATGTCAGCTATCTGAGGCATAAAGAGCGCATCAACTTGCCTTTGTTGCAAGTTCTCGATGTCCTCCCCTGGACTCTGTGGATATTGTTCAAAATCCTCACCGCTTGCGAACTGCGTCGGATTGACAAAGAGACTCACAACAACCACATCAGCGCACTCTTTGGCTTTATTAATTAGACTTAAATGACCTTCATGAAGGCCTCCCATAGTGGGCACCAAGGCAACACTTTGAGCCCTCTCTCGGCAACCATCTAAGTAACCATTAAGAGATTCGACGGTTTTAAATATTTGCATTAATAGGTTTCATCGATTGATGGGTATGTTCCAGCTTTTACCTCTTCATTAAAGGACTCTATTGCCAATCTCACTGAACCCTTCCCTACCATAAAGTTTCTTGCAAATCGGGGCAGCCTGCCTGATGTTATACCCAGCATGTCATAGCTCACCAACACTTGACCATCACAAGCACTACCGGCGCCTATACCGATGGTTGGAATCCTGAGAGACTGACTAACATTTTTAGCTAACTCGCGCGGGATGCACTCCAATACAATCACGCTAACGCCGAGAGATTCTAGGAGCAGTGCATCGTCTAATATTTTCTGCGCCCCAATATCATCCTTGCCTTGAATTTTATAACCACTGGAATCAACAACCAGCTGTGGCTGGAGGCCAAGATGTCCGCAGACATTGATGTTGTTTGAGTTCAGTAGACGAAAAACATCTTGATGCTCACTGCCGCCCTCCAGTTTAACCATATTGGCACCTGCAGCAATCAAGCTCTTCGCATTATCCAGCGCCAAGCCGGCGTTTTCATAACTCTTAAATGGCATATCCGCAATTACCAGAGCCTGTTGGCAAGGCTTTGCCACTATCTCGGTATGATGTATCATCTGCTGCATTGTCACAGCAAGGGTATTCTCAGCACCCTGTATGACCATGCCGAGAGAGTCGCCAACCAAAACAATATCTGTGCCGGCGCCGTCAATTATTTTCGCGAAGGAGGCATCGTAAGCGGTCAGACAGGTAATCTTTTCGCCTCGCAGTTTGTATTCAATTAACTCAGAATGCTTCATAGTTTTGTTATGCTGGAAGATTCAACTTTCGCTACTAGATCCTTCAATTTTCCAAAAATAGGCAACTCCAATTCGGGTTCAATTTCAAAAAGCGGCAACAACACGAAATTCCGCTTAATCATCTCCGGGTGCGGGACAATTAGTTCCTTTGTCGAAATAACCTCGTCGCCATAAACCAAAATATCTAAATCAATTGTCCTGGAGCCCCATCTAATCTCTCTAACACGGTGCTGTTTATTCTCTATTTGTTGACATTGTGACAACAAATCAAGCGCACTGAGTCTAGTTTCAATTTTACACACAACATTGAGATAATCGGGACCCGGTATTTCAAGCAATGGTTTTGACTGATAAAAACCAGAAATTCTCAAAACCTTTGTTTCACTGAGATCGTCGAGTGAGTTCAGTGCGGTGTTTATTTGCTTTCTTGGCCCTTGTAAATTAGAACCCAATCCGATAAATGCTAGCAATGAATTATCGTCCCAATATGTTGCCCTTCAAATATCCGTGTAAGCACCCTTTCCTCTCTACCCCAAGCAATACAGGTTGGGGTATTTGACTCTGTTGCCGTCTTCGCCGCCATAACCTTAGAATACATCCCGCCAGAACCGATCGAACTACCGCCCCTTCCTGCTACCTTTTCGAGTCTCTCGTCTTGGTAATGGATTTTATCGATCAAAACTGCGTCGCTATTGTTCCTAGGGTCGTCGTCAAAGACACCATGCTGGTCAGTCAAAATAATCAACCTATCCGCATTCATAAGGTTGGTAACTAGTGCCGCCAGAGTGTCGTTATCACCAAACTTTATCTCTTCCGTGGCAACCGTGTCATTTTCATTGATTACAGGCACTGTGCCAAACTCTAATAAATTCTCCAGCGTTGAGGTGATATTTTCAAAGCGCTTCGAATCGGTCAGATTGTCACGCGTTAAAAGAACTTGCGCGGTATGGATGTCATGTCTAGCGAAGAGCGATTCGTAGGCCTCAATTAGCCCCATCTGGCCCACCGCAGCAGCAGCTTGCAGTTTATGGATATCGTCAGGCTTCTCATTCCAATTAAGGCGCTTCATACCCTCGACAATTGAGCCGCTCGATACCAAAATGACGTCAATATTTTGATTCTTTAAGTCTACGATTTGCTCCACCCAATTAGCAATCAAGCCTTTATCTATCCCCTTACCGTTATTAGTTAAAAGGGCTGAACCTATCTTGATTACCCAACATTTATTCTTCATTTTCATTACCCTTAATCAATTCAGCTAATCCAAACACCAGGGATTTACAGCCCTGGCCGTTCAACGCAGATATGTTAAATACTGTGCCATTGTAATCAATCTTGTTGATAAATTCATTAATTACTTTTTTTTCTTCTTCACTTGAAAGTAAATCCACCTTATTAAGCGCCAGAATGCGTGGCTTGTTGTATAACTCTTGATCAAACTTTAATAATTCAGACTCAATGGCCTGATAATTCTCTGTAGGGTCTGACCCGTCGCTAGGGAAAATATCGACAACATGCAGCAATACCCTTGCCCTTGTCAAATGCTTGAGAAATTCAAAACCCAGGCCAGCCCCCTCGCTAGCCTTTTCTATCAGACCAGGTATGTCGGCCATGACGAAATCCTCAGCGCCTGCCCTCACAACGCCCAGATTAGGATGAAGCGTAGTAAATGGGTAATCAGCAACCTTTGGGCGCGCACCTGAGACTTGCCTGATTAGGCTAGATTTGCCGGCATTTGGCATTCCTAGGAGACCGACATCGGCCATCACACTCATCTCCAATCCTATCTCTCTTGTTTCACCTGGCGTGCCTGGCGATGTCTGTCTTGGGGCGCGATTAATGGAGGACTTAAATCTCGCGTTACCTAGGCCATGGAATCCGCCTTTGGCGGCCAGCAAGGAGTGTTCATGGCGAACAATTTCACCGATAAGTTCGTCTGTCTCCAGGTCGTAAATCTTGGTTCCTAGCGGCACTTCAATATAGAGATCATCCGAAGATTTTCCACGCCTATCCCTACCCATTCCAGGTTGTCCATTTTTGGCTCTAAATAAACGCTTATAACGAAACTCGCTGAGTGTATTCAGGCCTTCTTGACCGCGGAAATATACACTACCGCCATCGCCGCCATCGCCGCCATCGGGTCCGCCATCGGGGATATATTTTTCGCGACGAAAGCTAAGACAGCCGGCGCCACCGTTTCCCGCCTCTATTCTAACACTCGCAGAATCTACAAACTTCATAAGCCAGATGCATAGTCCGATAAAAAATAGACCCCATTGGGGCCACGTGAAATAGCTATAATACAAACGAAACATTATACCTTTTTTGTTACCACCAGCCCTAAACAATAGGCCGCTCAAAGATCACAGATGAACAGAACTATATACACCCTACTGATGTATCTTTACTTGCCAGTAGCAATTCTAAAATTGATACAAAAAGACCGTGACAGTGGTTTGTGGAAAATAAAACTGAAAAACCAGCTGGGAAGGGTAAATATTAAAGCAAACAGGGTGATATGGCTGCACTGCGTTTCAGTGGGCGAATTTCATGCAGCGAGACCCCTTATTGACCAACTTATTGAATTATTCTCTGACCACAAAATCCTCATAACAACGACAACCACAACCGGTTCAACGGCAGTGAAGAATTATTATGGTGGCAATATAGAACATTGTTTTTTCCCGTTCGACCTGCCATTTGCGCTAAAGCGCTTTATCAAAAACGTTAAACCTGAAATCTGCATTCTGCTTGAGACAGAGCTGTGGCCAAATCTTATTTATTTTCTCCACAAGCGCGCAATTCCGATAGCGCTGGTTAATGCCCGGCTTTCTCAACGCTCTCTGGCTAAATATCAAAAATCAAGCGCAAAATTGGCTCATGAAACTATCAAGAAAATCACCTTAATAGCTTCACAAAATGAACATTCAAGCGAAAGATTTCTTGCTCTAGGCGCAAACCCGGACACACTCCACACAATCGGATCTTTAAAGTTTGATAGCAATCTGTCTGCTGATGCCCAGATAACTGAGAATTTACGACATATAACCGGCGATAGACGCATTGTAGTCTTTGCCAGCACGCGCTCTGGTGAAGAAAAAGAAATACTTCAAAGCTACATCAATCTTAAAGAAAAATTTGACGCCCTGTTGGTAATCGTTCCAAGACATCCGGAAAGGTTTGATGATGTTTACAAACTCATTATTGACAATAAATTGAATCTAAGAAGACGCTCAGAAAATGAGCCATGCGACAAAGACACCCAGATTCTTCTCGGCGACAGCATGGGCGAATTGATGTCTTATTACAGTATTTGTGATATCGCTTTTATTGGCGGCAGCCTGACTAGTGATGGCGGTCAGAATATGCTTGAAGCTGCAGCAAGCTCCAAACCAGTGCTTTTTGGACCTCACGTATTCAACTTTGAATATGTTTCGCAATTGCTAATTGATAATGGTGGGGCAATCCAGGTATCCAATGCCGATCAGTTAATGCACACAATTGCCGGGCTATTGTCGGACGACGGAAAAAGAATTGCAATTGGTACAAACGCAAAAAAGATAATTGAGGATAATCGTGGTGTCACTAATCAGCTCATAGAGTTGTTAGCTCCGCAGATAAATTAGGCGCCCTCTTTCAAATAGATTTCACTGTCATTTTGCAAAAATTGTGCCGATTTTTTATCCATCTCAATCTGAATTTCTTTTATCTTAGCAACCTGTTTTTTGTCTAATCCTTTAATCTCTTGGGTGATTTTCATTGCACAAAACTTTGGTCCACACATGGAACAGAAATGAGCTGTCTTTGCCGCTTGCTTTGGTAAAGTTTCGTCGTGGAAAGAGCGCGCCGTGTCTGGATCAAGCGAGAGATTAAACTGGTCCTCCCATCTGAACTCGAATCTCGCCTTAGATAGCGCATTGTCGCGAATTTGAGCGCCAGGGTGTCCTTTCGCAAGGTCAGCCGCATGGGCTGCGATTTTATAGGTAATAATGCCAGTTTTAACATCATCTTTGTTTGGCAGACCTAAGTGTTCTTTAGGAGTCACATAACAAAGCATTGCACAACCATACCAGCCAATCTGGGCAGCGCCAATGGCAGACGTGATATGGTCATATCCGGGCGCTATATCGGTTGTCAGAGGGCCTAACGTGTAAAAGGGAGCCTCGCCACACTCACTTAGCTGCTTCTCCATGTTGTCCTTAATCATATGCATAGGGACATGGCCAGGACCCTCTATGAAAGTCTGTACATCATGCCTCCAGGCAATCTTGGTTAGCTCGCCCAAGGTTTCTAGTTCACCATACTGAGCTTCATCATTGGCATCCGCTATACAGCCCGGTCTGAGACCGTCACCAAGAGAGAAAGTTACATCATAGGACTTCATGATTTCACAAATCTCTTCGAAGCGAGTGTAAAGAAAGCTTTCCTGGTGATGTGCTAAACACCATTTAGCCATAATGGAGCCACCGCGAGAGACCATTCCAGTGACACGTTTGGCGGTCAGAGGGACATATTTAAGCCTCACACCTGCATGGATGGTAAAGTAGTCAACTCCTTGCTCTGCCTGCTCGATTAAAGTGTCCCTAAATATCTCCCAGGTCAGGTCTTCTGCAACCCCGTTAACCTTTTCTAGCGCCTGATAGATCGGCACAGTTCCGACAGGAACAGGTGAATTACGGATAATCCACTCACGTGTTTCATGGATATTCTTTCCTGTCGAGAGGTCCATGATAGTGTCAGCACCCCAGCGAATTCCCCAAACCATTTTGCCAACCTCTTCGTCAATAGATGAGCCAAGCGCTGAGTTGCCGATATTGCCGTTAATCTTAACGAGGAAATTTCTTCCTACAATCATGGGTTCAGTTTCAGGATGATTAATGTTGCTGGGAATAATCGCCCTACCACGGGCAACTTCATCTCTAACAAATTCGGGGGTGATAGCTTCAGGGATGGAAGCGCCAAAACTTTCCCCTTCGTGCTGACCAGTCTGATCTTTATATTCCTGCCAGCGACAGTTCTCGCGAATCGCGATGAATTCCATCTCTGGGGTGATTATGCCTTGCTTGGCATAATGCATTTGAGTTACATTTTGTCCGCTCTTGGCGCGTCTTGGCTTGCGTATATGTTCGAATCTAAGATCACCTAGACTCTCGTCATTGAGGCGCTTATTGCAATAGCTTGAACTAAAGCTATCTAGCATTTCGGTATCTCCACGTTCCTCGATCCATCCACTTCTATGTTGCTCAATTCCGTCTCTAAAGTTTATTGATTTGTTTGGGTCTGTATATGGACCGGAAGTGTCGTAGACATGGACTGGGTCATTAGTCTCAGCCAAGTCACCAATCGTATCAGTTAGTCTGATTTCCCTCATCGGCACTTTAATGTCGGAACGCGTGCCTTCGACAAAAATTTTTCGTGAATTTGGCAAGGATTCAATAAATGCTTTGTTGACGGTGGATAAGCTTGCAAGAGTGTCGGAAGTTTGTTTCATTATTGTATAATTTGGTTAATGTTACCTGACAAAAAGATATGTCCATTTTAACTCATAGACCTAGAAGATTGAGAAAACACTCAACTATCCGATCACTGGTTCGTGAAACTTCATTTACGGTGGAGGATTTGATTTATCCTTTGTTTATTATTGAAGGAGAAAAGCAAAGAGAAAAGGTTAAGTCGATGCCTGGCATTGAGCGTCTTAGCATCGACCAACTGATGCTGGAAGCTAAAGAAATCGTAGCCTTAAGAATTCCCGCAATTGCCCTGTTTCCAGTTATTTCCGCCGATAGGAAATCTGAAGAAGCGCAAGAATCATATAACTCGGATGGTTTAATTCAAAGGGCTGTCCGGGAATTGAAACGAAGCTTTCCGGACTTACTGGTGATTACCGATGTAGCGCTCGACCCATTTACCAGTCATGGTCAAGACGGTCTCATAGACAAAGATGGCTACGTCGTAAACGACGAGACAGTAGAGGTACTCGTTAAACAAGCCATATCCCATGCCAGGGCGGGCGCCGACATTGTAGCTCCGTCTGACATGATGGACGGCAGGATAGGTGCAATCAGAGAGGCGCTAGAAGAAAACGGCTTTATCCATACCAGTATATTGGCTTACTCTGCCAAGTATGCCTCTTCCTTTTATGGTCCCTTTAGAGATGCAGTTGGCTCATCGGGCAATCTTGGCAAATCTGATAAAAAAACCTATCAAATGGACCCGGCTAATAGCAATGAAGCTATCCATGAGGTAGAAATGGATATTGCGGAAGGAGCCGATATGGTTATGATCAAACCTGGGCTTCCTTATCTCGATATTCTTTCTAGTGTCAAAAAAACTTTTGGCGTTCCAACTTTCGCCTACCATGTGAGCGGGGAATATGCCATGCTCAAAGCCGCCAGCGCCAATGGCTGGATTGATGAAATGCCTGTCGTACTTGAGACGCTTACCTGCTTTAAGCGAGCCGGTGCCGATGCAGTTCTTACTTATTACGCCAAAGAAATCGCGCAATGGATTAGCGATAATTAAACTATTATAAGTCATGAAAAGAAAAGCTACTGTCGTAATAATTACCGTGATTATCATTTTGATCGGTGGCTATTATTATGAACAGGAAAACACAAGATCTCAGCAGAAAGGTTTAAACCCAGACATTGAAACAGCGAATTTCACTGCAACAGCCAATGAAGGTCCAACTGCCAATGAAATCGAGCTTAAGTTTCAACTTGAAAATCTAAACGAGCAGCTCATTAACGCTCGCGCTGAACTAAAACTTGTACAGCAGAAGTTAATTTTATCCACCAGCAAGAATACAATCCTAGAGAAAGATCTTCAGGACTCTCGTGATACACTAGAAACACTTCAGAAAGTACTAGAAAGGCTTGCGGAATCTATGCCTAAATAGGACTAAAACTTGATCTCCTACTAAACAAAAGTCGACATCAAGAATAATAGCGAACCATCTTGTCTAGCTCTTCTCGCGGCATTCTAATACTATTGATGATTGCAGATTTATCTTCATAACCAATCGCCATCCCACACAGAAGCACTTTGTCTTGTGAATAGCAAAGCTCCTCTCTGACAATCTCTGGATACTCTCCCAGCGCCGCCTGTGGGCAGGTCGCTAGGCCATGCTCAACAGCCGACAACATAATAGATTGCAAAAACATGCCATAGTCAAGATATGAACCCTTTTCCAATGCCTTGTCAATAAAAAAAAGAAGCACCACAGGTGCCCCAAACGCTTGATAATTGAGTGCCCATTGGTCTAGTTGTTTTTGCTTGTCTTCGCGCTTGATTTCCAAGGTAGAGTACAGCAACTTACCGCAAGCTTTCCTTCTCTCTTTGTACTCGCCAATCCACTCGGTTGGGTAATAGTTATAATCCATAGCACCTTTTTTGCCAGTACGAAAAGCCTCCTCCATCTTATCGCAAAGCTTTGTCTTGCTATCGCCGGTAACTACCGCTATTTGCCAGGGCTGACTATTGACGCCAGAAGGCGCGGTTTTGGCCTGCTCTATAATTTCATTGATGACCTCAATCGGCACTTCCTTGTCTAAAAAATCCCGCGTTGATTTACGTTCTGCCAGTGCCTTTTTTACGTCCATTTTTTACTCCGCTATTATTGTTGAATTGAGGTAAGCTTATGCTGCCAACAAATAAGACCTTGTGTGTTTAGTTCAACGTCTTTTTGTAGTTTCTGCTTACAAAAATCTTGATCTTTGATGCCCATTCTTTGAAGCTGAATTAATAAGTAACTCATCATTTCATTTTGAATGACCTCTTCGGCATTGTTGTGAGCGGCGTATTGCTTTGCAAGGTCACTCAAAAACCTGATGCCGTCAATTAGCTGATGTACCACTTTTTTGGTTGGTTTTATTGCGCCAAAATGAGTTAAACAGACTCGTTTAGGATTATATTCCATTAACTTGCCTATGCTTTTTATCAACTCTTCTGGATCAAATTGCACTGGCGTTGTCGTTGGAAAAACATAGATCTCATCGCCGATGTCAAATTCTCGGTACGACAAGCCAAAGGTGTCACCAGTAAACATGGACTCAGTCAACTTGTCCCAAATACAAAAGTGATGTCTGGCATGCCCCGGGGTATCAATGAACAGGAGCTCTCTGCCATTAAAATCCACTACAAAATTATCATCAGCCTCAATAATCCGACTAGAGTCTATTGGCACTATATCACCGTATAAACGGTTGAATTTTTCTGCCCCATAAACTGCCATAGCTCCTGCAATAAGCTTACTAGGGTCAACCATATGTCTAGCACCCCTAGGATGGATTACAAGCTGAGCATTTGGACATAGCTTCATCAATTCACCGGCGCCGCCAGCATGATCAAGATGAACATGGGTTGGAATTATGTATGCCACATTGGAAAAGTTTAATCCATCCTTCTCAAGAGCTTGCTGAATATTAGGAACACTATCATTGGTTCCTGTTTCTATAATGGCAATATCATTACCTTGTCTGATTAGATATATTGCGGCAAAGTCTTTACTGATATAGCCCGAATCAATAACACTAATTCCACCTACAATATTAAATACTGAACCCATCAGATATTATTTAGACGACTAATTAAGCTCAAAATGTTGTTAGAAATATAAGTGATATTAGCAAAAATGTAGAAATTCTATTAAGTATTAAGAAACTAGGCATTACCACCGTTATTGTATAATAAAAATCTTGTATCATTGATTTTTTCTCTAGATTTACATCTTCTTATGGGTATTAGAATACAACAAATTACTTATATAAGTCATTTCTACATAACCCCTTGTAGCCAAACTTTTAATAGGAAATGTTATGTTTGATTTCGGTTTTTGGGAGTTTGCCATCATTGGCATTATCGCGCTTATCGTGGTTGGCCCTGATAAAATGCCAGCACTCGCTCGAAAAGCCGGTCTTTATGCTGGTAAATTCAATAAATTTGTCAGAAAAATTAAAACCGATATTAATCAAGAGTTAAAGGCAGATGAGCTCAAAGAGCAGCTCTCTATTAAGGATGAAAAATCAACTCTGTCACAAGCATTAGATGATGTTAAGGATAGCGTTGATAAATACAAACAGGAAATTACAGAGGTTGCTGAACCAACCCCACAAACCAAAGAAGACTTAAAAGTAAATGAAGTGGCAGAAAAAAAGTGACGACTTTTCCATAGAAGAGTACATAAAATCTGGACCTCAAAAAAAGAAATAGATCATTAATTCCAATAATCTAAATAATGCCTGAAAAACCGGTACAACTTGAAAAAATGTCCATAGTTCAACATCTTATAGAACTTAGAAGTGCTCTATTACGTTCGGTTATTGCGATTGTAGTTTTTTTCCTAGTACTGTTCCCGTTTGCAGACGATATATACACTTTTATTGCAGCACCAATTGTACAAGCGATACCAGGCTCCAACCTTATTGCCATCGGCGTTATCTCTCCCTTTCTAACGCCACTAAAGATGTCATTAATTCTTGCCATCTATATAGCTATGCCTTATTTGCTCTACCAGCTATGGTCATTCACAGCCCCTGCACTTTATCGACAAGAAAAAAAATTAATAATGCCACTCGTAATATCATCAACGATACTTTTTTATATTGGACTGCTCTTCTCTTTCTATATCGTTTTCCCTGTCATTTTTACCTTCTTATCGAGTGTAGGGCCAGAATCAGTCGACTTTGCCCCTGATATCCAGTACTATCTGGACTTTATTCTAAAAGTCTCTTTTGCTTTTGGGGTTGCCTTTGAGGTTCCGATTGCAACAATCCTGCTTATTATGTTTGGTGCAACCACAGCTGAGCGCCTTAAAAAAAATCGTGCTTACATCATTATTGGCTCATTTGTACTGGGAATGATATTAACACCTCCAGATATTATCTCGCAGGTTCTTATCGCAATTCCTATTTGGCTATTATTTGAGGCTGGCCTATTTTTCTCGTCTTTCTTTAAAGTCCGAGAAAAAAATAAAGTTCCAAGTAGCGATGATATTGAACCTCAAGCCAACGACTGGACCGATAAAGAACACAATGCTATGATGGATGATATAGAAAACGAAATGAATAATAAAGTGCTAGATGATGATAAAGATGACTAGCTCTTTAGAATGCTAATCTCTGGCGACTGTTTTTGTTTTCGCAAAAAGAACCAATACATTGCCAACAATAATCAGCACAACTCCAAACAGCCCTACCCAACTCCATTGATAATCCTCAAATAGAGTTGACAATAGCAAGGCAATAACTGGAGTAAAAATATTGACATAAGAAGCCTTGTCGGCGCCAATATTCCCCACCAACTTAAGATATGAGCCGAAACCCAATACCGAAGCGATTAAGGCTAAATATATCAAGGAAACAACATAGCTATAGCTCATATCAAAACCGAATTTTATATCGCCAATTCCTGTATAGCTAATTATAAGAAGAGAGCCATAAAGCATACTAAATGCATTACTTTGAACCAACGGCATTTTCTTTGCCTGCATTTCACCCGACAACAGCATTCCTATTGAGGCAAAAAAAGTCGCCAACAGGACCCAAAGAAAGCCCTTAACCACCCCAGACTCTAATGACCACACGGTAGCCCTAATTTCATTGGAAAATATTACAGACAAGCCGGCAATTCCAACTATCCCGCCTATCAATATAGGCCACCTAATCGGGTATTTGAAAAAGATAAAACCGTTAAAAACTGTAAACAATGTCAGAGTTGAAAAAATAAGGGCTACCATGCCGGAGGCCAGATAGAAGCTTCCAAAGTAGGCACAAATATAATTAACACAGAATAGAAAAATACCTAATACAATCCAGTTGAGATGACTACGCCACGGAAAAGATAAGTTAATACCCCGAATAAAACACCAGCCAAACAATATCAAAGATGCAATCAAAAAACGCCATGCGATTGATACCTGTGGTGCGACTTCACCTAATTGAAAGGTGATTGCAAGCCATGAGGTTCCCCAACAAAATAAAACTAATGAATAGAGAGCTATATTCATGATATATGACTAAACCCCCTGCTTTGTCATTAACTATGTTTGTTTATTTAACTCTATTGGCGATCAAATCCTCAACAACTCCTGGTTCTGCCAAAGTAGAAGTATCCCCTAGGTCTTTGAAGTCATTTTCAGCTATTTTTCTCAATATACGCCTCATAATTTTTCCAGACCTTGTTTTTGGTAGTCCTGGAGAAAACTGAATCTTGTCAATTGTGGCAATCGGACCTATCTCTTTTCTCACCAGGGCCACTAAATCTCGCTTTAGATTTTCGCTACCTTCAGTACCAGCCATGAGTGAAACATAAGCATAAATCCCCTGCCCCTTAATATCATGAGGCATACCTACAACAGCAGCCTCACTGACAGACTCATGAAGCACCAGTGCCGACTCGATTTCTGCAGTTCCCATACGGTGTCCAGAAATATTCAACACGTCATCCACTCTACCTGTAATCCAGTAATAACCGTCCTCGTCACGCTTAACCCCGTCGCCAGCAAAATATTTTCCTGGAAAGGTTGAAAAATAGGCTTCAATAAAGCGCTCATGATTGTTATAAAGCGTTCTCATTTGTCCTGGCCATGAACGAGCAAGCACCAGAATCCCTTCTGCTTGACCTTCAAGAACCTCACCACTTTCACTAACAACCTGGGGCTCAACACCAAAAAATGGCTTCGAGGCTGAACCTGGCTTCAGAGGTGTTGCATAAGGCATCGGTGTAATCATGTGGCCACCTGTCTCAGTTTGCCACCAGGTATCAACAACAGGACATCTATCCTCCCCAACAACATGGTAATACCACTCCCATGCTTCTGGATTAATAGGCTCCCCTACAGTCCCTAAGATTCTTAAACTTGACCTAGATGTTTTTTGAACAAGTTCGTTTCCTGCACCCATCAATGCCCTAATTGCAGTCGGAGCAGTATAGAATGTGTTGATCTGGTGCTTGTCAACAACCTGCCAAAAGCGTGAGGCATCTGGATAGTTTGGAACACCCTCAAACATTACAGTAGTGGCTCCATTTGCCAGTGGACCATAAACGATATAGGAATGCCCTGTAACCCAACCAACATCCGCAGTGCACCAATAGATATCACCTTCTTGATAGTCAAATGTATATTTATGTGTCATTGCGGCATAAAGAAGGTACCCTCCCGAGGTATGGAGAACTCCCTTCGGCTTGCCAGTTGAACCTGAGGTATAAAGAATGAACAGTGGATTTTCAGCATCAAACATCTCACAAGGATAGTTGGGTGAAGCTTTCTCAACAATATCGTGGTACCATACATCTCTCGCATTCCAAGCAACTTTACCGCCAGTACGTTCAACGACAACAATGGCTTCAACACATTCGCAATCACTCGCTGCTTTGTCAACGTTAGCCTTCAATGGAACCGGCTTACCGCCACGCACCCCTTCATCTGCTGTAATAACTACCTTGCATTCACTGTCAAGAATTCTGTCACGCAGGGCGTCAGGCGAGAACCCACCAAATACTACTGAATGAATTGCTCCAACCCTAGCACATGCAAGCATCGCGACTGCTGCCTCAATAATCATTGGCATATATAAACATACACGGTCGCCCTCACCTACACCTAGGCCTCTTAATGCATTTGCAAATCTGCAAACCTTTTCATGTAGTTGGCTATAGGTAATTGATTCACTATTATTAGGATCATCACTTTCCCAAATAATTGCCACCTGGTCTGCGCGCTCAGGTAGATGACGGTCCAGACAGTTGTAGGAAACATTGAGAGTTGCACCCTCAAACCAGGCAATCTTTCCGCTAGCAAAATCCACATCAGAAACCCTGTCCCATTTTCTTTCCCAGTCAATAAAAGTCTCGGCTTGTTCTGCCCAAAAATCATCTGATTCGCTCAATGAACGTTGATACATAGATTCATAAGTTTTCGCATCAATTAATGGCGCTCTGTCACTCTGGATAATTGGATATGTCATTTGATCCCTCTTAATTTGTAGATATGGAGAATTAATGTTACCAAATCAATAAACACTAAAATAAAGAAACATCTTGAATTTATTCAAAAAAAAATGACGCTTTCGCGTCATTATATTTATTAAATTTAATAAAAATTACTTTTGCTCTTTGTCTACCACCAGATCATCTGTTTCTGCATCAAGTGTTACCTCTGAAAGCTCTTCCGCAACTTCAGTCATTTTTGCCTCTGATACAAGCCGATCATGGGCACTTAACTCTTCTTCCATGGCGTACTCTTCAGTTAATATTGACGCATCTACCAAGCCAGCCTCAATTTCTCTTAAAGCCAAAACTGTTGGCTTATCTTTGCCAACATCAAGTGTTGACCTGTAGCCACCAGCATTCAGCTGATGAGCGCGCTTTGCCGCTACTAAAACCAACTCAAACCGATTTGAAACGAAATCTAAACAATCTTCAACTGTTACTCTTGCCATAATCTAAAAAACCCCTGTTGAGTCTGATGATAAAATGGACAATTTTACGTTATTTTGCCTACAATGGAAAGACTTATTGCTCTTGATACAGAGACCACAGGATTTGAAACTTCCAAAGGCCATCGTATTATAGAAGTTGGCGCCGTTGAAATTATTGATAGGGAAATTAAAGATAAGCAATTTCATAAATATGTGCAACCCAATCGAAACGTTGGCGAATCAGTAAAGGTTCATGGAATTACTGACAGATTCTTAATTAACAAACCTCAATTTAAAGAAATTGCAGATGACCTCCTTGAATTTATTAAAGGTTCAACATTACTAATACATAACGCGCCATTTGATTTAGGATTTCTAAATCATGAGCTCAAACTCATAGGCATTAAAAAATCTATCGAAAGCATCTGTCCTATAATCGACACACTGGAACTGTCAAAACAACAACGACCCGGGACAATGCATAACCTCGACGCCCTTTGTAGGCGTTTTGGTATTGATACAAGCGCTCGAATTATTCATGGCGCCTTATTAGACGCAAAAATTCTTGCCCAGGTTTATCTTGCGATGACAGGCGGTCAATCAAACCTTTTTCAGGAAGTTGCAAGCAATAAACCGAAAAAGAGTGACCGTTCATTGACTCAACAAGTTAAGAAGGATGGAGAAAAGCTAAAGATTATTTACGCCAATGACGCTGAAATTGACGCACATAATAATTACTTTCAAGACTAATTTATGCGCTATAAAGACCTAAGAGAATTCATTGATGAACTTGAAAAACAGGGAGAGCTAAAACGAATAACACTGCCTGTCAATAGTGAACTTGAAATCACCGAAATTTGTCGTCGAACACTTGATTGTGAAGGCCCAGCTTTACTGTTTGAAAATGTTGTAAATAACAGCATTCCGGTACTAGCCAACTTATTTGGAACAACAAAAAGAGTTGCTATAGCTATGGGGAAAAATGATCTATTGGGACTAAGGGAGCTTGGTCAACTATTAGCCCAACTGAAACAACCAGAACCACCGGCCGGAATTAAAGACGCGATTGAAAAATTACCAGTTTTAAAGAAAGCGCTAAGCATGCCAGTCAAGACTATAAGCAAGGGCAAATGCCAGGAAAATATTATTGAAGCTGATCAAGTTGACTTGAATACCCTTCCCATCCAGACCTGTTGGCCTAAAGACGTGGCCCCTCTAATCACCTGGGGGCTTGTAATTACCAAAGGACCAACCAAAAAAAGACAAAATCTTGGCATCTATCGGCAACAGCTACTAGCTAAGAACAAACTCATTATGAGATGGCTTTCTCAAAGAGGTGGAGCGCTTGATTTTAAAGATTGGTCCGAAAAATATCCTAACAAGCCTTTTCCGATCGCTGTCGCTCTCGGTGCCGATCCGGCAACAACATTAGCGGCAGTGACCCCAATACCAGATAGTTTGAGTGAATACGCCTTTGCCGGCCTTCTAAGAGGCGAAAAAACCAAAGTCTGCAATTGCATTGGAAATAAACTGCAAATTCCTGAGAGTGCTGAGATTATTTTGGAAGGAGTTATTCATCCTGGAGAGTATGCCGATGAGGGTCCATATGGCGACCACACTGGCTACTACAATGAAGTTGAAAAGTTCCCCGTATTCACCGTAGAGAGAATTACTCACAGAAACAATCCTATCTATCATTCTACCTATACTGGTAAACCTATCGATGAACCTGCAATCTTAGGTGTCGCTCTAAATGAAGTCTTTGTTCCGCTTCTACAGCAGCAATTTAGTGAAATTGTCGATTTTTACCTTCCACCCGAGGGATGCTCCTATCGCATGGCAATTGTAAGTATGGAAAAGAAGTTTCCAGGCCATGCAAAGCGCGTAATGATGGGAGTCTGGTCTTTTCTTAGACAGTTTATGTATACAAAATTTGTTATCGTCGTAGATGACGATATTAATATTCGCAACTGGGAGGAAGTAATCTGGGCTCTATCTACAAGAGTTGACCCTTCGAGAGACACTTCAATTATTGAAAACACTCCTATAGACTATCTTGATTTTGCCTCACCTGTCTCTGGACTCGGTTCTAAAATGGGAATTGACGCCACAAATAAACTACCTGGAGAAACACAGAGAGAATGGGGTGAGCCAATTATTATGGATGAGAATATTATTAATAAAATTGATGAAATGTGGGATCAATTAGGGATTGACTAGAGACACTATCAAAGTATAATTATCCCTTTTTCGGAGTGTAGCGCAGTTTGGTAGCGTATCTGGTTTGGGACCAGGTGGTCGGGGGTTCAAATCCCTCCACTCCGACCAAATTATTTTTGTTAGTTTTACAAAGCCTATACTTTATTAGAACGAATTATTTCGCGCCCATAGCTCAGCTGGATAGAGCAACGGCCTTCTAAGCCGTAGGTCATACGTTCGAATCGTATTGGGCGCGCCATTTTCTAATGTTATGGCGGGAATAGCTCAGTTGGTAGAGCCCCGGATTGTGATTCCGGTTGTCGCGGGTTCGAGCCCCGTTTCTCGCCCCACTTCCTATTAGGGATTAAAGAGATTTTCAATTAGATAATTTACCCCAGGTGTAACTCACTTGCAACCTGAAGATGGGATTTATCGTGGCTCACATACAAAGAATTAAGCGACTAGATGGAACGGTACACTCTTCCCACAGCGATAGCTAGAAATAAGCCAAATTTGTGGAAAAAGTTAAGAGACTAAATAGAGGGGATTTAATTATCCCAGAAAGTTATAGCGTCCCAAATAGAACCAATGAAATTCGCCGTACCATCAATTGCTGCTTTAGGTACAGCGGTAATACTATCCATACAGCCACTAAGAAATAATGCCAAAAGTCCTAGACATAGTAATTTAAGCTTCATATACACTCTCCTTGTAATAATAAATTGATTATAAAGTAGTTTATATATTAATTTATAACGAAATAATACATATTTTGAAACTTATAACTTCACTAAAATCAATATATTCCATAATGACTCGTAATAGCAATATTAAGATATAATTAATTTATACGTACTAATAAAGAGCTTAAGGTGAAAAAATTTATTATATTTACGATTACAGCTTTTTTTGCTTTAGGCTTCAGCAGAGTCTTTGCCAATACACTTGTTGGCGAAGCAGAAAACCGTGGAATCGATAGCACCTGCTTATCACACTTGACTCAACTTGAGGATTATCATAATTTAGACGGACTTAATATAACCTTTGCCCACTCTGCTGATCCATCAAATCACCCTTCTCTTCACACATCTAGTAAAAAATACAATAATGGAAGCTCTTTTTTCGCTGCGACGCTTTCTCCAGATAGTGAATTTTGTTATGTATCAGTGAATAAGTTTACGGTTATTAATAATCAAAGCTGTAGTGGTGTTGCTCAAGCTAGACTTGACGAAGATTCAACTATAAATATGAAAACATATGCAGAAGGTTCTTATATTCACATATACCCTGAATCAAATGAATACCAATTAATACTGGTATCAACAGGTGACTCTTCTTGCGCCATGTTAGAGTCTCAAATGCTGTGGCCAGGAAAATAAAGCGCACTGAACTATCCTATAATCTGAATCATTATATGAAATTTCTGATTTCATTGGCTTGAATATTAATCTTTTTAGTTAATCAAAATATACGAATAACTAATTCGCTTTATATAAAATAGTGCTTCAAGAAATCATATTTTATTGGAGCAGTCAATATGAAAAGAATTTTTCTCTTTCTAGTCACTAATATAGCTATCATGGTGGTTCTAAGTATTACTCTTAGAATCCTCGGAGTTGATAGCCTTCTTGCACAAAACGGGAGCGGCTTAAATATTAATGCCCTGGTTATTTTTTCTGGTGTTTTTGGCTTTGGTGGTGCATTCATTTCTCTTGCCATATCGAAATGGATGGCGAAACGTATGACAGGAGCTGTTGTTATTAATAACCCTACCACCAACATCGAGAAGTGGTTAATGGAGACAGTTGAAAAGCAATCCAAAATTGTCGGCATCAAGATGCCAGAGGTTGCCATATTTCCTTCCAATCAAATGAACGCTTTTGCAACAGGCGCAAGTAAAAATAGTGCCCTAGTTGCAGTTTCACAAGGCTTGCTCGAAAGCATGAATAGGGGCGAAGTGGAGGCTGTAGTTGGACATGAAATGAGCCATGTTGCTAATGGCGACATGGTAACGCTTACGCTTATTCAGGGCGTTGTAAATACTTTTGTTATTTTCTTCTCGAGAGTGATTGGTCATATAGTTGATAGAGTTATATTGAAAAATCAACGCGGCTATGGGATCGGTTATTTCTTAACTACTCTGTTTGCACAAGTGATTCTTTCTATTCTGGCAAGTATTGTGGTCATGTATTTTTCTAGAAAGCGTGAATTTATTGCCGACACTGGTGGCGCTGACCTAGCCGGCCATCAAAACATGATTAGCGCTCTTAAACGTCTAGCGCAAAAAGAGCCAGAGCCCCTTCCAGAACAGTTAGCCGCCTTTGGTATTGGCGAAAAACCTAAGTCAGGTTTGGCACATTTGTGGGCCTCTCATCCGCCACTTGAAGACAGAATTAGAGCATTAAAAGAGCGCTCAGAACTTTCAACTTAATTTACAGTTCTCATGTCGATAACTATTAAAACTGCTGAGCAGATTGAAAAGATGCGTATCGCTGGAAAGCTCGCTGCCAGCGTTCTTGAGATGATCGAACCGCACGTAAATGTTGGAGTGTCAACAGGATATCTAGATCAACTCTGCCACGACTTTATTGTTAATGATTTAAAAGCAATACCTGCGCCTCTAAACTACAACGATTTTCCAAAATCAATATGTACTTCAATCAATAACGTTGTTTGTCACGGAATACCTGGAGAGAAAAAACTTAAAAAAGGAGACATTATAAATATTGACATTACGGTAATAAAAGATGGTTTTCATGGCGACACCTCTAAAATGTTTATTACAGGAAAGCCCGGTGTCAAGGCCACTAGAATTTGTGATGTTGCACGTGAATGCTTACTAACTGGCATTAAGCAAGTCAAACCTGGAGTTAAGCTAGGTGAAATTGGAAAAGCCATTGGCCTATATGCCAATTCTAAGAATTGTTCGGTAGTCAGGGACTATTGTGGCCATGGAATAGGCCAGGGATTTCACGAGATGCCCCAAGTGTTGCACTACGATGACGGGAGAATTAAGAACAGCCCGGTTCTAGAACCCGGCATGACCTTTACTATCGAGCCAATGATCAATTTGGGTGGTTATGAAGTTGTCACTTCTAGCCTTGATGGATGGACAGTAACAACCAAGGACCGTTCCCTTTCAGCCCAATGGGAACATACTATATTGATAACAGAAACGGGATACGAGGTGTTAACACTCAGAGAAGGCGAATTAATAATATAGTCCAAGCAATCTTCACTTTTTGAGCTAGCAATTGCTATTCTACATTATGCTAAAATATCACTTTTTATAACCTCACTATTTAGACTTGTGAAAC
>Ga0187833_10001371_pt1 | contig 27854 bp, 26 predicted proteins | sample ETNtaG_37_FD_167968 | JGI IMG/M metagenome (GOLD analysis project Ga0187833, IMG submission 167968) | Marine microbial and viral communities from oxygen minimum zone, Eastern Pacific Ocean - ETNP2014_SV_400_PacBio MetaG (Illumina Assembly) | ecosystem: Environmental > Aquatic > Marine > Hypoxic...
CACCGATGCGATCCCGAGCCAACCATAATTGTCTTTTCTGGCGATCCCAGAGGGCAAAAGCAAACATACCATTGAATTTTTCTAATGATGGCTTAACCCCCCACTCTATAAAAGAGGCAAGCATCACCTCAGTGTCTGAATCGCCTCTAAACAGGTGCCCTAGCTTTTCTAATTGTTTGCGAAGTTCTTGAAAGTTGTATATCTCACCGTTAAAAGTAATCACGTAACGACCATTTGCTGAAATCATCGGCTGATGGCCTGCGGCAGATACATCTATGATGGACAACCGTCTATGGCCAAACGCTACACCCAATTCATTATCCACCCACACTCCATTGTCATCAGGGCCACGATGAACGAGGGTATCGGCCATAGTTAATGCATTATCTTCAAGCCAATCTTTGTTCTTATCAGTTAAATCATTCCAAAAACCAGAAATTCCACACATACTACACTCTCACTGCTTTAAATAGAACGTTCATTAGCTTGGGAGCTATTACCTCAAGAGAATAACTCTCCTCAACATTCTTGCGGCCAACAGCACCCATCTTCCGACATAGCTCAAGATTATTCTTGAGCCTTTTCAGAAATTCAATCCACTCCTCCGAATTAGCAGCAAGAAAACCATTCAGACCATGATCTACAATCTCACAGTTCACCCCAACAGGAAACGAAATTACGGGAATACCAGCGGTCATATATTGGATCAGTTTGAAACCGCTTTTACCCCGTTCCCAATGGGTATCAGGCAGGGGCATGATACCAGTATCCAAACGGTTTAGTTTCTGCATCTCAGTTTTCCCCGTAGGGAATTATTTGTTCAGGACTTTCGGCTAGACCTTATTCCAACGTGTCGGTGACTGAAAACTTAACATTACAGTTGACACCCATTCATCTATAGTAAGTTAAAGAAGTCTGGTTATGAATATATCAAAAAAGCTGACCTAACTTAAGCCTGATCTTTTCTCTCAAAATAACTGGATGGTAGTTGATTCTATTTTCGGTAATATGACTTATTTTTTTTGCCAATTCTTCTTTATCTGCTATCCTTTCAAATTGGGATAGTTTTGCTTCCTGATCGTATTCATAGTACCAGAAATTTGAATAGGTTGGAATCGGTAATTGATAACTGTATTGGACGTAGTCATCTATTACAGAAAAGTCTCTATAGATATTAATATAATTCCAGTTCACACTCAGTATTCTAGGAATTGTATTTGCACCGAACAATCTCAATCCAACCTGATGTGACCAGTTATGCTTGGTGAATACTGACTCGTTATTATAGTTACTTTTATTATAGAAAGGGACACATGCAATCAGAATTGGATCGTTTCCTAATTCAACGCTGTTCAATTTCATTGCCATATCATTATAAATACTCTTCCTTGTCTCCCATGACTCAATAAAGCCGTCTATTTGTACTATCATTGAAGAAACCCATAAAACAGAAATAACTACAGGCAAAAAGAACCATTTCGTAATCACCATTTTTTCAAACAACCAGGCCAATAATATGCTTAATAGAATAAAGCTCGGCAGCATCAATCTATTAAGAGTGCCGTATGTCTGGGGTATTCTATGTGAAATGAAAAATATTACAGCGCAAGAAAACAAAGAAAATACTACCAAACCAATAAACATATTCTCTTTAGAAAACCAGCACCTTTCAACTGAACCGACCACATCATTCTTCAATAGCTTTTTCCTAAGCAACACATAAAATGCAATTATGAATACAGAGGCCTCTAATATTTCCCAATCAAATAATCTTGGTACTATCTCCAACATCATCAATGGTATTTCAACTACAACTACATAGAAATAGTATAAGACAAACTCAAATGACTTTAAGTCTATTGGCCTAGTTCCCCAAACACTTCCGCCTGTGTATAATGGTGTAACAAATACCTTGAAAACAAAGAAAACTGATGCGATTATGATCACTGGCAAGACATATTTTAGAATTAGACGGTGATCATTCTTTTTGAAAGTGATACGATTCTTATCAATATGCAGTATGATAGGCAAAATGGCGGTTATGGAAAGCAGTGGCAACAAAATTTCTATAGTCAACAGAGCGAATACTAGAATGATATATGCAAATATGTAGCTATTCAGATTATTGCTGTTCACATGATTATGTAAACAAGACAATGACAATGACCATAATAATACGGAAAAAACATAACTCGCGGCAATATAATGATCAAATACTATGGTGGATGAAAATATTGGGAATAAGGCTAGTAATGCGAAAACAAATGCAGCATTACGAGAAACAATAGATTTGATTAAGTGAAACAAAATAGCAACCGTCGAGAACCACAATAGGAACAGAAAAATAATATATGGCCAAGGATTAAACTTGAATAATGAAATTATTGTAAATAAGATCAAGCCAAAAATTGGGCGCGCGGAAGATGCACCGGAAAGTTCAATTCCTAGATATACCAAAAAATCTTTATGCTGACTCTCATTAATATAATAGAGATGATCATAAGGAGAAAAACCTCCATATAGAACAAACCTAAGATAAACAATAACAAATATTATTGATATTTTTGCCCATATTAATAAAGCGTACTTATTATCCAGATATGGATTTGTTTTACTCATCGATATTGAATGAATATAATTTATGGAAATTGGAGAGAATGCTAGCTGGTTCTTGATTCTTCCCTTAATTCATCGCCAACAAACTATTTCTTGTATTTATTATTTTTTCCTGGAAGTTATAGTTTGTCAATCAAATCTAGTCTCACCACACTCAATCCTTTATTGACTATTTCAAGAGTAATATCCATTCGATTGCTTGTACTTTAATTTTAAGATGTCTTTTAGCATTGAAAAACCATCTACAAAAACATTCACAGTACTTACTTCATCAAAAAATTGATATCTTACTGGAATGGATTCAATTTTTGCCCCCCTGTAACCAGCAATTAATAGTAACTCTATGTCAAAACCAAAACCGTACACATGCATCGAATCAAGATGCGGTATAAGCCAGGATTGAACCCCCTTAAGACCTGCCTGGGTATCATGAAAATCAGTCAAACTGAGAAGTCTGATTATACAGTTAAGAATTCTTCCAGACAGTTCTCTTGAATATACCTGTTTAAAAATGTGGGGTTTTAGTTCACAAATACTTTCCTCATTTCTCCGGTTTGCAATGGCGACATCTGCCCCATTTTGCATTGCTACAATAATTTTGTCTACCTCACTTAATGGATAAGATAAATCACAGTCAGTAAATACTCTATTCTTTCCACTGGCCTGTCTCAGACCTGCTAATACTGCTCCACCTTTGCCCATGTTTTTTTCCAAAACCAGTAGCTGAATATTTTCAATTCCTTCAATAGTTTTCTCAATACTAACAAGAGTATCGTCCACACTACTATCGTCAACTATAATTATTTCCCAGCTGAATTCTTTTTGCTTAAAGTGCTTGTAGATCTCTTGGATTTTTTCCGTAATCCAAGAAGCACAATTATAAACCGGCACAATAAGACTAATTTCAATTTCTACTTTTTCGACCATAATTTTAATTGAGATAATGGAATATCCATATATACTAACATCCGGACATTGCTAAAACTAAGGACGGTCCAGAATTATTTTATTTTCTAAAAGAAAATCTTTTATAGTTGGGTCACAAAGGGATACCAACTCTATCTCTCGAGATTTCAACATGCTATCTTCTCTTTTTAGGTCATAGTCTGTCCATGCAGGGTGAACCATTAATTCAGTCAAACCTAAGGGAATTCTCTCAATTATTTTTTTAAGCGAATAACTGTAATCATCTGATTCTTGCAGTGATAGCCCGAAAAAAGTATCACTGCTAGGTTGAGGCCAAGTACGCATACATAAAACAAAAAAAATGATTCGTTTAATCAAAGATGGTTCTCTTAGGCTGAGCTTCTCGGAAGGTTTCCGAAGATAAGGGATTTGATAAAATTTGGATAACTCCTTAACTACTTGAAAACAGCTAGGAAGGAGATGTAGATGATGATGGCTATCTAGGTGAGTTAATAACAGTCCGGTATTCAAAATCTTCTCAATTTGAGCTTTCCATTCTGTAAAAAGCTGCTTATGATCAATGCGTCTTAATAAAGAACGTAATGTAACCTGACCAAAAGTGAAAAATTTTCCTTCCTCACTGACTAAAGTTGATATTTCATCGACGGGCAGTAAAGGTTTACCCCATGAAACATTCAAATGACAACCTATACCTAAAGTTGGGGTATCTTTTGCAATTTTTACTGCGCGTTGAAAATCAAGTCCTTGTGCCATAATTGAAGTATGAGTCACAATACCATTAAGGTGTGCATACAAAATCCCATCTGTAACACCTTTTGATAAGCCAAAGTCATCTGCATTAATACGCAGTTTTTTTTTTGACTTCTTTGTAGTCATTGCTGACAAGGTCAGTAAAAGATAGATTTGTTTACCAACAAATCTATAAATCTCAGAGAATTGAAGCTGTTCAGTTCTTGGACCTCGGTTTCTTCCCGGCAAGGAATCAATTGTCCTTTAATTTCAGCCACATCTTGTTCAAGAGCACCGATGGCAAGGAACTGAACGTCATTATTCTGACATAACTGGTTCAAAGCTTGTGCAGCCACATTTATGTGCCAAGATGTTGAGGGCGATCCGATCCAGCCAATCAGTACTCTGATCTGCGGAATTTCTCCAGAAGTCGGCAATACCACACATTACGCTTCAGCTGCTTCCTTCAGAATTGAAATCAGCTTGGGTGCAACCATCTCTAAAGAATATTTTTCTTCAACTATTCCCCGACCGGCTACACCCATTGTGCGACGTAGTTCCGGGTCACCCTTCAAAATTCCTAAATATTTAACCCACTCTTTCGTACTACTAGCTAGAAAACCGCTGATACCGTGATCCACAATCTCACTGTTAACCCCAACAGGAGATGCAATAATGGGGAGACCCGTGGCCATATACTGAATAAGTTTGAAACCGCATTTGCCTCTTTCCCATGGTGTATCAGGCAAAGGCATGATACCAACATCAAAACGGTTTAACTCTTGAACCTCAGTTTTCTCCTTCCAGGGAATCAACTGGCCTGGTATTTCAGCCACATCCTTTTCAAGAGCACCTATTGCTGAAAACTGAACATCACTATTCTGACATAACTGGTTCAAGGCTGGTGCAGCTACATTGACGTGGCGAGAAGTAGTGGGTGAACCAATCCAGCCTATAGTAAAGTTTTCACTTCTATTATAATTCTTTTGCGTATAAACATCTGTATCAACGACTGTAGGTATTATTTCAATTTGTTCGGCTCCAGCTTCCTTTGCATACGCAGCGATATATTGGTTGCCGGCAATAACTGTCGTAGATCGAGACATGATTTGGCTGATTTTATTCGAAAAAACAGCTTTAATTAGAGAATTACGGTGCTGATCGTAGCGGTGAAAAATCGCATCATCATAATCAATAACATAAGGAACAGATGTTTTGCATAGCAACTTCTCTACTGATGCTGGAATCCATGGAAGAGCTTCTTTTTCCATCCATACCAGATCAAAATCACGATCGAATGAAATTTTGGATGTTCTTCTGAGAAATGCACTTAAAGGGTTGAGAAAAGATATTTTTCGGTCACCTGAATACAAATTTCTAACGTATTTCCTATTGAAAAGTGGAGAGATTGATATATCAAAACTCTCTTTTTTGAGATAAGGCAGGAATTGATAAAAGCGATAACGACTGCTAGGACCAGCTCGGTCGTATCTGGATAATAGTAGAATTCTAATCAAATAATCTTAGTACAACGATAACCCAATCGGGCTTCCATATTCCTAAATGATTTCATTTGTTCTATATATAATAATCTGACGAATTATCTAGATTTTTTATAGTGCATCTAAGTTTGTTTAACATAGTTATTCAACCAGAACATCCATGTCTCTAAACTTTAACTTTTGATATTAGTCTGAATCTATGATTTATTACTTGACAGCTTCGACATAGATGATTCAACAGTCCGCCAATCTGAATCGATTAGCAATCTTTAATCTCTCTCGACTCTGAAGAATTGTTCTCTTATTGCCATAAAACCAGCTTTTTTTAGTAAAAAATGAATGGTTTCATAATCATATAGAAATAAATGGCCATGTCCTCTGAAAATCAAATTAATCTTATGCATTGGAGTGGTATAACCTTCCTCATCAGGTAAAGAAACATTTTGACCCTTTTTTCTTCTAATGTACAAATCCATGTACATTTCACCATCAGGAAGAACTATCCTAAGAGTTCTTATAAATTATTAATCACGATAAAATTCTTTAAGTGCTTCTTGACATGCTTCAAAATTAATTTGATCTAAACAACAGTCACTATAAACCCATCCAGTGAATAATCATCAAAAGGGTCCGTTTTCGTGTTAAATCCCAACAAATATCAATTTGAGAATGTCAGTGTTAATTAAGATAAATAAAATTTTTATGTGTATGATTACCGCAACCTACATTAAGAATGTTTAAGCCCATGAATTCTTTTCTTATTAATAAATATTACCTTATTCCTGATAAAAAGGTGAAATAAATTGTAGAAATATAATCTTACAAAGGTAAATGAAATGTTTCACAATGAGATTTTACATTATAAAATAAATTTAGAAAAAATGTCAGTAAGTATTTTGTCCACATTCGATTTGGATCTATAAGATATTCCTACTTCTCTGCATTTTTGTCTTAAAAACATTCTATCATTTTGAATTATATCATTTATGTTATCTATTGAGGCAACTATATCCTTCCTAGTAAAACTATTCACTACTACACCTACATTATTTTTTTTTGCATAAATATCATCTTCAGATATTCCTTTGCAAGTAATATAAGGAAGTCCGCACATCAAGTATTCAGCTACTTTGACTGGAGAACGATATTTTTGTGATGGACTAGGAGGAATAGCACTCAGCCCAATATCTGAAGCTGAAATATACTCAATCACTTCAGCCTCAGAAAAAGCTTCAGTAACAGTAAATTCAGTTTTCTTAAGCCCAGCTGTAAAAAACATTTTATTAATTTTCAAATGATCGTTAGGAGTAACAATTAGAAAAAAATATCTACTATCATGTTCCAATAAGATGCGGCAAAACTTAGCAATCTCAGATTCATAGTATAATCCACCAAATTTTCCTAGGTACAACAATATTTTATTCTTTTCAACACCTAATCTCATACGCACTCTGATCCTCGCTTTTGGATCAAATTTATAGATATTTTCATCTATACTGGAGGGTGCTCTGAAAATCGTTCCTTTAGCACCTTTAGAATGAAGATATTTTACCATACTTTTTGTACCCGTAAGTACATAATTGGCTTGCAAACCAGCATAAGTTTCAATTCTATTTAGCAACTTATATTTAAGACTTCCATTAGACCAAACTCCTAATTCAGCCTGAAAAAGACTATGAGGTTCATAATTAAAAATCAAAATTTTCATCTTGAGTAATTTAGCAAAAATGATGGCAAATGATGCAGACACATTAGATAAAGAAATAATCATCTTTGCATTATAAATGAACCTAATTTTTGAAACAAGAATACTAAGATTAACAAAATCATAGATTTTCTTTAGTAGAAGAAAACTTCCCGTATGAAATTTTAGTGGAAACCAGTAAATGCCTTGAGCATTTAAACTTAAATTTATTTCGCTTTTCTCTTTTTCACTTAAAGCATATTTTTTCTGTTCAAATGTAATTAGATGGAAGGTATATTTTTTGGTCTCAGCTAATGTTTTAACATAACTCATTACCAAGTTCTGCGACAAAGGATCATTAAAACTATTATATAAAAGAACTACAATATTGTTATTCACTAGATATATGATACTTTAATGAAAAAAATTAAATGTTTCTAATAAAGCTGTTGATAACTAAATAATAACATGGAAAATATTATTTCTTTTATGTGGTATATCCTTGTTTAAATCCGTGTATAAACACTAACTACCTTATATAATTTTTCCATTTAGATAAAATGAACATTAGCAGGATCCTTCAATAATATATCCAGATTACTTATGAACAATGCAATATAAATGTTTGTGCCAATAAATCTTTTCCTGCCAATGAGCCTAATCATAGCTCTTCCAACTCTTTTCTGTTGATTGCGGTAGTCCCCATATGTCCAACAACTAAACCTGCCGCCGCATTTGCAAAGTCGACGGCTTCTCGCAAATCAACGCCAGCAGCAACAGCCGCACTGAGACATGAGATTACCGTGTCTCCAGCCCCACTGACATCATACACTTCCTTGGTCTGGGCTGGAATGTGCGAGGATTCGTTTTCACTTATCAGTGTCATACCTTCTTTACCTCGGGTGATGAGACAGTGATTAATACAGAAATCTTTTAGGATATCTTTTCCAGCTTTGACAAAATCATCATCAGTTTTCAACGTATATTCTACAATAGTGGATATTTCTTTGGTGTTGGGTTTAATAGCAGTTGCACCTTTGTATTTTTCCCAATTTGAACCCTTTGGATCTACAAATACTGGGATTCCAATTTCTATTGCTTTTGATATCGCAAATTGTACAACGTCTTTTCTACATAGGGTTTTACCATAATCACTAATTATCAAAGCATCCATTCTTGAAATATCTTTCTTCAAGTATCGGTTTATGACTTGATAGTCTGACTCCTCCAATTGATCTCCATCCCAATCTACCCTTACTACGTGCTGTCCTTGTGCAATAATTCGCATCTTGTGAGTAGTACGTAATTTATCCTTTTGCACTATGCGGTTTGTATCAATATTTAAGTTCTCCAGTTTTCCTTCAACTAATTTTCCGTAATTGTCCGCACCAACAGCACCGATAACCACTACTCCTACGTCAAGATTACTGAGGTTGCGAACTACATTTCCGCAACCACCTAAAGTATTGTATTCCTTTATAAAATTAACAACAGGTACTGGCGCCTCCGGAGAAATACGATTAACAGTTCCATAAATGAAACGGTCAAGCATGATATCACCTAGCACCATAATTTTTGGGTTTTTTCTATCGATTTTCTCTAATACCGATAACATTTTTTTCAAGCGTACAAAAATAAAAAAACAAGAAAAACTTGTGATAAAGGATTCAAGCTGACCAGCAATTAAAACACATAGATAAACTCACATAGTTAAATATTGGTAGCTAGACTTAATAGCGCACCTTGGATTCCGCCCATCCATTAAGTAAGTTAGAAACATGATTCGCATTATCTTCATTTTTAGTAATAATTCTTTAGGAATACTTAAATTGTAATTATTATGTATATACTGATATAATCTATAATATCCTTCTTCAAGTCCTGAATAATCAGTCATCACTGAATCAAACCTTTTTCTATAAGTAAGTATTCTATCTGTTGTGTGGTCATAAATTTTATCCTTTGCAATAGAAATATAAAAGCATATATCTTCACAATGTTTCATATCTTCATTAAAATTATACGTCGAATAAGGTTCCCGTCTTATCATCCAGGTATTACCAACAAAACATTTTTCACTGAGCTTTAGGAGTTCATTAAGTGGATTTCCTCTATAAATAGGAGCAACCTCTTTTATTGTTTCATTCGTCTCCATTTGCTTGATAAGTACCACTCCATCAACAAAACTTACATTTCTTTTTTCATGGAAAACCCTTAATCGGCTTGAAAGACTATTAAAAGGAAGAATATCATCAGCGTCCAGAAAACAGAAGTAATCTCCTCGTATTTTATTCAATGCTACATTGCGTGATTTACTCACACCGCTATGCTGATGTGTTATTATATTTATGCGATTGTCGGAGAATCTATTGACTACATCTTCCGTCCCATCAGTGCTACCATCATTAACTATTATTAATTCCCAATTCTGGTGAGACTGTTGTAAAACTGATTTGATAGCATCAGCAATGTAATGCACAGCATTATATGCGGGCATTATTATAGAAACTAGTGGAGCAAAAGTCATTCGTTAAAATTACGAGGTATTAGAATACCTTTAGATGTGAATTACGTTTAGTCAAACGTTTTACGAAAGAGTGAAACCCGTTAATTCTAAAATAAAGTTCATAGGGTGATCTATCTGTAACGTTAATCCTAGACAAAACTAATCTCCCCAAATTATCATTATCCAATTGCCGTAGATCAAGTAGTTCATTATCAGTAATAAACCCATATTTATAATGTTTACCAGCGATTCTGACAACATCTTCGTTGTAGCCTCCATATGGATATGATATCGCAATAGGTGAACTTCCGAAAATTTCTTTTAATTTTATCTTAGACTGAAAAATTTCATCCTCCATTGATTTTTTGTTCAAGATAGGAAGATATTCATGTGATTTCGTATGAGACTGAATGTCCAACCCTTTATTTGAAAGGATATTCAAATCATCTAAACTCATCATTTGAAAATAAGAATTTGATGATCTAACATTCAATTTGATTTTAATTTTTTCAAGAAGAATATCCCTTTTGGCAGTCTTGGATCTCAACAAAAGATCATGAATCTCTTGAACAGCTTTTATTTTTTTTCTGCCTTTAAGGTTGAAAAACCTATCTTTACCTTCAATTGATAATTTGATAAAATCTTTGTCAGAGAAAATGAAAAAAGAGAGTAACTCAAGACTCCAATAAATTTTTTGGGAATGAACAGCATCAGTCGGAACAAATAGAGTAACTGGGATTCGTTCCATTTCCAATATAGGCCATGCATTCATAATAAAATCTTTTAACGCATCATCAAATACTATAAAGCAGGATTTGTTTACAGATACCTTATCATAATCACTTAAATACTTAAAAGATTTTAATTGATATCTTTTATTGAAAAATTTAATTATATAATGGAATTGTTTTAAAGAAAGAGGTTGAGTATATGGGTCATATAAATCTGTTACTCTGTGAAATAGTAAGACAGGAATTCTACGCCTTTGCATGTTCCATTGTTGTAAAATATAGCCAAGACCAATTATATATAAACAGAAAAATAGTATTGAACGAATCGACAGTTTCATTGTTAATAGTATAGTCGAATTAACTAAAAGTTAAAGGTGAGTTTGCTAATAAATGAATCAATTTTATCTAGTTGATTAGCATATAAATGTTTTGCGGCATATCTTTTACGTATTTTAATTTTTTGTTCACTATTATAATACGATATTCTATCAACTACTTCAGAAAATAATTGAGGAAGATCATCATTACTTAACGACATTATTACGAGTTCAGGACAATTTCTATACTCATCAATATAATGCGAAACGATTGTCTTTCCCGTACTCATAAATTCCATAATTTTATGAGGATTAGCAAGCTCAGACATGTATTTATCTGAATCATAGCACAACAAAAACAAATCAAATTGGTGAATATAATCAGGTAAAAGAGTGGATGGTTTGGGACCAATAAAGAAAAAATTACTCATAGGAAATAAAGATTTATGGAGTCTTTTCCTTAAACGGCCTTTATATAAATTGCTTTTTTCACGTGGCCCAATAAAATAAAAATCAATATTCGGATTATTCCTTATAATGAAAATTAATGTGTCATCGTCAAAATAAGGATAGTTTAGATTACCAACTAATCCAACATTTATTCTTTTTGAATTAACAATAAAATGAACCTTAATATCAAAACTTTTTTTAAGGAAATGGTCAGCAAGTCCATGATTTATTTTTAGATGTTTTTTAGTATATGTGTTGAATCTATTGAGGATTTGTGAAGAAGGTGCAAAAATGAAATCGGTCGTTCTTAATAAATTGCATTCTAATTTTGTATAATGAATATCGGTAGGATGGTAAATAGTTAGTTTTGGTTTAAAAACCTTAGGATCTGGAAAACGATATGGATCAAAGGTCCAAAGTATATCAATAGATGTTTTTGCTAATTGTAGAATTTTCTGAGCTAATCGTTTATAAAGCAAATCCCTGATAGCTATTGGAAATCGGTTTATTCCTTTCAACTGATTATAATGAATTACACAAAGATTCTTCATTACATTCTCGATATATAAATTTTTATTGATCGAAAACGTAGGTGGGTTAAGGAAATATACATTATTATCTCTCTTTGATAATTCAATTGAATAGTGATGTTTTGATAAACGGATATTTCCCCATGATTCTGGTGAAATAATCAAAATCCTTTTTCCACTCAGCATAAAAATTTCATTAAATTTAAAAAACCAATTAGGTTATAACATTTATATAGAAAAACAATAACTTGAATATTAATTCTTATAACGAGTAATATTAAGCTTTTCAAAAATATTTTCTAATCTACTAATATTAACGAATATATCATGTTCTTTATAATGAGAGTGTAAGTTATCATAAATGTAATTATCATATGAATAATCAGATAGAATAAAGCAATATCTTAAATTTAAACTCTCGGCGATTCGATAATATTCAGTATAGTTATGGCCAGGGTCACCGATGATTTCAATTATATTAGCATTGTTTGAAAAAATTATATTAGAAAGTCCAGCGCCATGAACACCTATAATGTTTTTAGCATGAAAGAACAAATTTAATTGATCTTTAAATGTCATGTTTTCCAATGAATACATGTGGAAATCATACTTTTTCAAAAAAGTTTCAACTTCCTCATTGTTGATAATCCGTCTACCATTAGAATGTTGTCTAGAAATAAAAACATTTTGACTGAATTTACTTATTAATTGCTTTGAATAATTGAAAAGGGAAAATTTTAACCATTTCATAGCTGAAGGATAGATTATATTGACCCAATCAATTTTGTGCCGTCTGATTGCTGGAACAATTAATTTTTTTATTGAAGCCCTACTACAATTCCATTTCACATAATCTTTTGATGTGATCCCCATCATTTTCAATGAATCCAACTGATATGTAGTTGGATTATCATTAATTATTATCGTAGGTTTTTCCTTAGTAATCTTATAATAATGATCAACAGCTTCTAACAAAAACAAACATTCTGATATCCAATGCCAATAATTCTTTTGATCTATATTAATATAAGGAGTAACAAACTTTACAGCAAATTCGTAATCTCTTTCGACTTCCAACTTATGATGGTTCATAAAAAGTTTCGGACTACATTTGTCAAGAATATTAAGATTACCACAGCAAGTCTCAACTAAAATCTCACCGTTTCCAGTAACTCCTATTGCTTCAGGTCCAATAAGATTAACATTATTGTGAATATTATAAAATGATGGAGGTAGAATAAAATCTTTATCCAAAAAATATTTTAGTTTATTTGGTATGTAATTATCAATACCAATTGGTTCTTTATAATTGATATTTTCACCTTTTGAATATTCTGTATAGTTATAATAATTTTTGTTGTTTAACAGTGTAGATCTATCAATAATTTTGTATTTAAAATATTTCCGAATTACCCAATCAATGTGATAAATTGATGATAAATATTTATATAATAATCTATTATTTCTTAATTTTTCTTTTATTTTAAAAATAATTAAATGAGCCATAATTACGAATTATCTGATAATACATTCAAGTAATCACACCACGATATAGAATAACTAAAATGAACATACTAAAGTATAATATATTTTATTTTTTAACTTCCACATAAATACTTTCTAATTTTCTTTCTTCTATATCCGGTTCAATTTCCATAATATTTGGAATCTGACTTTCATGAAAAGCCATCCTTTTTATGTCCTTAAACCCTGATCTTTGAAGAATATCTTTAATTGAGTCGTAATCATAACCCCAATTATGTCCCCAGTTATAAATTTGGGACATAAATATTTCACCATTTGTTTTTAATTCTGGCAATTCATTAATGGACATAGTATGATTATAATATTGAATAAAAAATTCATTATTTGATTCATAGTAATTTTTTACCCACAACTGTAGGTCCGGAAAAACCAATCGAATTATCCCATCCTTTTTTAATATTTTATAACATTTTTCAAGAAACTTTATTCCGTCGTTAAAATTGAGGTGCTCTATCATATGCGATGAGTAAATATATTTTATACTATTTGTTTTTATTGGTATATCGTAATTAATATTATAATTCATAATCAAAGCTCCATTTTTTTCTTTCACTGTACCCCATCTTATATCATCTTCTGAATAAATTCCTATATTGAGCCATCCAGTTATTATGTAATCTCCAGCGCCCATATTTAATTTGTCAACTTTATTTAATTTGCTTTCTAAATTCTTTTTATAAAACAAATTATATTTAACTTTTCTTGATTTTGATTGTAAACTCATTAATATTCCTGTTATTATTTTCTTAAAAAATCTACTTATGAAAGAAATTAAACTTTTACATTACTAATATCATGTATAGTTTATTACATATAATATATAATTTAACTATTAATTGAATATTAAATCATAATGATCTTACAACTTCATTATACCAAATTACTATTGAAATTTTATACGTCATTATTAATGTTACAAATTCTTATTAATACTTAGCCTCACCTTAAGCAATATTGTATATTATTGCTAAGAAATTATTAAATCCTTAAGAAAATTAATATATTATCTCAAATATTTATGATTTAAGATATCTATTTAATCTTGTCCTCAATTTCAGAAAATTCTTTAATCTCAATGGTGGTTCAATTAATGAGTATAATAATAATCGATTATAATTAATTGCTGACTCCAAAGGTTCCTTGCAATAATCATAAAAAATTTGTTTTAGTTCAATCGCACGGTGATGATAAGTATGATTATTATGAGCCGCTCTATATCCGTTTGATGAAATTTCCTTTCTTTCCTTAGAGGATTTTAAATACTTTCCGATTTTATTTATCATGTCCTCTGTGCTATAAGACTGCACTAATTCATTATCAGTAAACGGATTCTCATCGCCAAGTTTTTCTGTGATTAAAAAACCTCCTGATCCAAGAACTTCATATACTCTAATTTCAGTGTCAATAAACTCTTCAGCATGAATATTTACAATGATCCTTGCTCTATTGTAATATCTACAGGCCTCATGACCAAAAACCGTAACGACTTTAACTTTGAAGTGGTCGTGAATTTCTGATAATATTTTACGTCTACGGTCTGTTAACGTCCCAACAAAAAGCACGTCAATTTCTTTTTTATAGTTCAGATTTCTGTAAACTTGAGGCTCAAATCCACTAAGATGAATTTTAACATTCTGTTTTTCAGTCCAACCACGTTTAATTATAATTTTTCTGCATGATTCCCCTCTTACCAAGTATAGATCAAATAATTTTGACTTAAATAAATGATCTGAGCTACTAAATCTTTGTACTAAATCAGTATAATATAGTATTTTTGGTCTTTGTATAGACTTAACAATTTCTAGAGGAAAATAATCTCCCTTCTGAAGAAAAAATAAATCAAAGTCTCTGTTTTCAATAATCTTCTTACTTAAATTGTATCGATTTTTCCTATAGTCAATATTGAAGGTTTCGACATCTAGTAAATTTAGAGCTGGTGCCCTAAAAAATTCTTCACCCCAACCGGTATTTGATTCAATACTATTACAATAAAGTATTTTCAATTATTTGTAGTAAAATAAACGGAAACGAATTACCTATACATCAAAACGTTTTACCTCATATAAAATTTCTTTGACATTGATATCATAAAGACATTTAATTTGATAAGGACAATTAATAAATGTTTTTGCCATATATAGTAAAGGTCCTCCTTTACTATAAAAACAAGGCTGACAATCAAAGGACCTTGAAATAGTCTTAATTTTCTTATTTAAATAAGAACTTTTCTCAACGCTTGACGGGCCAAATATAACAAGACCTTTAGCTCCTAAAGCTGAACCAAAATGAGAAAGGCCACCATCGTTACCAATGAATCCCTTACAATTAGAAAAAATGAAAGCTAATTCAGTCCAGGAAAACTCATTAAAATACGAATTGCCCATGCTAACTAAATTATTAATATGAGAATGTTTTTTTAAAAGTCCCATTGCTTTACATATACTCCAAATTAACTTTCTGTTTAGAATTCTTTGGGGCATTATTTCCGAAAATATTTTGAGATAGTAATAAGAAGCCTCAAAATTCAAATCATCTAGGCCCCCAATTATCAGGCAATTATCCATCCTCAATTTGTACAATAAAGATTCATTATAAGGCCATCTTTGTACAGGAGAATCAGCTGAGCAGCCTGGATAGAGAACTATCTTCGCTTCTACTCCAAGTTTTGAGACTCTCTCTGTCTCTTTGAGAATAAGTCTCTTTAGTGTTTTGGAGGTCGATCCTGAAGGATAAAGTGCTTTTGCTATGGATAAATATGATTCAGTTTCAGACTGGTACTGTGTGCTAATCTTATCAGGATTTACGTAATAATAATTTTCATATTCTATTTCTTTTTTTGTTTTAATTAACCAGCAATGAATTAAATTCGTGGTATTGAGGTACTCAATTTCTTCAAGAATAATCTTTCCGTAACACACCTTAAGATACTCGATGAATGAGCTCGGTAAATTCTCAAGGTAGACACCAATCCGAAGTCCAAGTCTAAGACAATACTCAACCGAGTATAGAGCCTGAATTACATTCCCTATCCCGTCACCTAAAATCCAAATAACATCGTACCTCTTTTTGTGAATGGTCATCTTTGGTCAGGCGGCATACTTAATCCTTAGCATTTTGGGATAATTGAAACAGTTTCAATATCTCCTGCTCGTAGTTCGTTCTTTTCGATCCGCCATCAAGATATATTCTCAAACAAAGAAATGATGATTTCTGAAAATATTGTTAACTTATAAATAGAATATTCACTTGTTGTTTTGAACTTCTAGAATGCTTTCTCGTATAATCTCTACTATTTTATCTATTTCTTTTTTGGTCACAATAAAAGGTGGGCCAATCAAAATTGCGTCTCCTTGGCCATTTTTTAGATAACCATTGCCAAATAAAATATTCAATCTCCTTCTAAAAGCAGCTTGAACAACTTTAACAGCTATTCTCTTTTCCTTGGGAAAGGGCATTCTTTTTTTCTTGTCCTCAACTAATTCCAAACCCACCATTAAGCCTAATCCCCTTACTTCGCCAACCATATCAAGATTTTGTAAAGTACTAAGTTTTGAAAGAAGATATTTACCCTTAACAGCTGAATTTTTTACTAAATCATGTTTTTTGACGTATTTTAAGACTTCCATACCCATTCCTGTAGTAAAAGGATTGTTTTGGAAAGTGAAACCGTGATTAAAGTTTCCACTGCCCTTTTGGATTGTCTTAACTATTTTGTTTTTGCAGAATACGGCTGCCAAAGGAACAAGGCCGCCGCCAATGCCTTTTCCAACCACAGCAATGTCTGGAGTTACTTTCCAATGTTGGCAAGCGAGCCATCTACCCGTTCTGCCAAAACCAGTCATTACTTCATCAAAAATTAAAAGCACGTTATATTTATCACAAATCTCTCTAATAACAGACAAATAACCATGGGGGGGCACAACAGCTGGAGCTGTGCTGCCAATAATTGTTTCAGTTATAAAAGCTGCCACTTTATTAGGATCAGCTTTTTGTATAGCTTTCTCTAAAGCCCAGGCACACTCAAGTTTACATTTAGGATAAGTTTTTTTATATGGGCAGTGATAACAAAAAGGTGCTGGAATTGATGGAAAATTATTCAGCCAAGGAATAAAAGGTTTTTTCGAATCAATTTTGGTTGAAAAATTAAGGATAAAAGTCGTTCCACCGTGATAGGCAGGACGTCGAGAAATCACTATATTTTTCTCTTTATCACCTGAATCGTAGAGATATTGCTTCGCTAATTTAATGGCAGACTCATTGCCTTCAGAACCACCTGAAATAAAGAAAACCATATTTAAGTCTTTAGGCATAACCGAACACAATTCATTAGCGTAATCTTCCATACCTTTAGTACTGAATTGAGAACCGTGAAGGTAGCCATGCTTTAGGGCCAGTTCTTTAGCACGTTCAGCCATCTCCCTGACTCCGTGGCCAATATTTACCGCTAAAACTCCTCCTGTTCCGTCAATATATTTTTTGCCATTCTCATCGTAAAGATATATTCCCTTACCGTGTGTAATTAAAGGATAATTATAGCCCAGTCTGCGATGAAAAATACTATTCTCCAGAAATTTATTCATAAACCAATAATTGAATATTAATACAAAAAGTTCTCATAATTAAAATCCATTTTGTTTCCACGGCAGTTATTACCTAGTATCAATCTGATGTTGAGAAAGTGGCGAATAATTTACGGGTTATCATATGATAATTAAATAAAATTGATGGACACAAAACATGTGCAATAGCTTGAACTAGTATTCATTTTTTGTTTTAATCAAGTCATCTATTAAAATTCATATCCAAAAAGTTCAATATCTTTTTCATATACATTTCGTATGATCTCTTTGGTCTCGCTATCATAATAATCATGATAATCATTACTTGTTTTAATACTTTTGTTAAGGTGCGCCAATTCACCACCCATATTTAATTTGTGACGTACATAATCGTAGTCCTCATAAAGATTTTCAAAATAACCAATAAAATCCACATTTGGTTTCAAATTCCTTCCACAGATAAAATGATATTGTGGCCAAAAATGATGGTTTAAAAATATATTATCCTCATTAATCCAGGATTTTACGAAAATATTGAAATCACTGTAATTTCTCACAATCTTACACGCAGGAAATTTATCTACTGGCATTGACTTTAAAAATATATAAGAAGATAATATTTTATCCCAGGGATTACGCACAAAAGTGAATTTGAAAAAGTTTTTTATCTTAACTCCTCCAAATAATATTTTATAATCGTGAATCGTAAGATGAGAAGGAACGTCAATACCTAACAAGGCCATTGAAATTGAGGTTCCTGCCGTTTTAGGTATATGAACAAAAATAGATGAAACCTTATCATAATTTTCATATGTCGGAGTCTTAATCCATCCCAACACCTCATTCCTATTCAATCGCAAGTGAATTCTATGGCGTTGTTCAGGATTAATAATACGACGATAAATATTTTTTAACATCATTTCCGATATTGCCTAAGGAAAACTACTGTCGTGTTTTTTTCGTGTATAGCGTTCATCCTTTGCTGCAAAGATAATATCACCGTCTTCTATAAGACAGACAGCACTATCGTTGTAAAAAGCTGAAATACTTAAAATATTCATTTATTGAGTTATTCCGAAAATAATTTTGGTTATCTTCTGTCTAAATATTTTTTATAGTAAACTGGAGAAAGAATCATTAACATATATTTTGTGACAGGTATTCGAAAGTAATATTTAAGAATAAGCAGACGAATTTTTGATAAGCGATTATAACTGTTTCCATTTGCCAAGTTTTGATTATATTTTGTAATACAAATCTTATAATTATACCATCTTTGTATTTTAAGTTTATAAAGATAATCCGATAATTTTTTCTTATGCATCAGTAAAGTGAAAATACTAGATTTATTAAAAGATTCTAGGGTATCTGGTATAACAGTTGCATGAGGTCTACCGATTGCATAATCTTTTGAAAACCATTTATTGCTATTAGGCCGATAAGCACTTTGGTGAAGATGATATGCCCTAATAGAAATTGAAGGATTAAATAGGTTATAGCCTGCCTTTTTTATTTCATGAGCCAATCTATTATCACACCCAGGAATACCTAAATGAAAATTACCATCAACATTATTTATTTTTCCTTTAAAAATCCAACAATCTTGACTACCGGATATTTCAGTCAATCTCGCTCTGCCATTTTTCCAAACATCCCAACGGGTTAAAGCAAAACAAGAATTACTTAAGTTAACTTTGGTTAAACAATTTAATGATTTATCAAAGTATATGTCAGCATTTGCTATGATATTGATATCATTAGTACTAGTAAACGCATTCGTAGCACGAAAGAAATCATTGAATGTTGGTCTTTCAAATATTCTAATTACATTAATATTATTCTCTAGTAAAAATTCATCTTCTCCAATTTCAGATAGTGTATAAATATTGTTTAATGATTTAAGTTTAGAATTGTTAATTAAACATGTCCTCAATTCTTCAGCTCTTTCCGGATTCTTTTCATTATAATAGGTAGTAAAAAGGTTTATCAATGATTCAGAGAATTGTAAATATAAATAATGTATGGCCTCAACGCAATAATACTATGCATTACAATCTTTCTATGATAAATCTATTTAAAGAGCTTACAGTTTTTTTCTTGGAATTCTTTATTGGTGTCAGATGAATCTTTCCATATCTTAAAAACAAAACATCCAACCAAATATACTTTTGCAGCTGAATTTGAAGCAATTTATTAATTGCTTTAATCAACCTAGCCTTTGAAATATTTCTTTTCCTATACTGATCCAATACCATATGAGCTGTCTGAACATGATAAATTTTTTCTATATTCAACCAAGCTTTTTTTCCAGCTTCCTTTATAACAATATTTCTCCACTTTTGAAAAAAATACTGTATCCCTTTCAATCTTTCATCTATATCATCCATCATTCTTTGGTGATTGTGTTTTACGCTGTAAACTAATCCTTTAGGTACAAAATCCATGCGGAAACCAGATAAGGAGAGCTTTAACCAAAAATCATGATCAATACAACTAATTAAATTTTCAGATTGACCACCAATTGATAAAAAATTTTCTCTTGGAATCATCATACATGACGATCCTATACAATATCCATAGAAAAAATATTTTGACATCCTTCCTTTAGCTTTGGGTATAGACTCATTTAATGATCCATTTTCATTTAAAATAAAGTTTCCACAATAAATCATTATTTTTTCATTATCACAACCCTTAAACATTTTATATTGAAGATAAGTTTTTTCTTCACACCATCTTTCATCGTCATCCATAAAGGAAAGATATTTACCATTGGCAATTTTTGCACCGCTATTCCGAGCTGCAGCGAGACCTCTTCTCTTATGGTGTGAAAGATAGTGAATCCGAGTATCATTTAATTTATTAAGATAATTATCAATACCAGATTTAGAACCATCTTCAACCACAATGATTTCGATATCAGTATAGGTCTGTTTAAGGACATTTTGAACAGCACCTTTGGCAAGATCACTTCTATTTCGGGTAGGGATTATTATTGATACAAGGGACAAGGGATTAATCGATTATCTTTTTTTTTAATTAATTAGAAATATCGATTTTAGTTTTTCAGGTACTCTTCGTACATAATAATTAAATTGATTCTTAAACATTAATAGCGGCATTATAAATTCATTTTTTGATTTGAAGGATTGTACCTTTTCTTGAAAATTATTGTTCTCACAAAAAACTGAATCTTTAAAGTATTGTAAAGCATAATTATATAAAGCATAATCATCTTTGTTATAGGATAAAATAATATCTCTAATTTCATTATTCCTATTTTGTTTTTTTCTAGAAACATTAATCTTGTAGTAATAAAGATTTTTCTTCCAGCCCAAACGATCTCGAAAAAGTATGATTGATTCATCAAATCTTTCTACAAGTCCCACCAAACAAAATTCCTCTATAAAGAATTTTATTTTATCAAAATTATCAATATCATTTTCAATCGAATCTACAGTGATTTTATTAATAGAACTGATCAATGAAGAGCTTTGACCGTTAGTTAGTTCTGTCCATTCATGATGAATATTATTATCATAACATTCAGATAATGAGTATTGATTTGTAATTTTATGAAATTCATGCCATGAGTTTCTTCTAACATACGAATATAGGGAAATCACTCTTTCCACTGGATGTCTAAACATAATCAACACAACAGGAGATTTTATATAATTAAAAAGCTCTAAAGCGGAATGTCCCGTTATCGAACTAAATTTATTTCTCTCAAATTCAGAGAGATTCTTAAAATATCCGATTGCCTCTTTTCTCCCTCCTTTCCAGCCTAGTGTCGAAAATATTGTGTCCTTAGAATATTGTTTTTCTAACATCGCACTTAAGGTTAATCCAGCAGTTTTTGGTATATGATTAAAAATGACTGTTTTATTGCTCATTTTTTATTAGATAAACAGTTATTATAATAACTAGTGGACGATTATCATTATCTGTAACCTATCAAACAACACTTTTAAACTTATTCTTGAAAGACTTAAATAATTTAAATTTTATAACTGAAATTACTCCCGAACGAATGTAGTATTGAAGTGCCAAACCTTTTTTTCCAATTTGATAATAACTTTCGCCGATATTATTTAGGATCAGGTTCCGCTGTAAAGGCAAAACCTCAAGTTCTTTTCTAAAAATTCTAAGTTTATGCTGCTGACTATAAATATGATTGATTAATCCGACTTTATCATTTTGTGAAATCCTCTTCTTTCCATGATTAGTATGTACCTTTACTAAAACTTCAGGAACGAAGTCAACTTCATATCTTCTGCAGACTCGTCGAATGAAATCACCATCATTACCACGTAGCAGAGATTCATCGAAAAAACCAACTTTTTCGAAGACTTCCTTTCTCACTAGAAGCGTTGGACACCCACCAAGTCGCTGAGCATCTAGTACCTGGAGAAAAACAGACCCTTTTAGAGTTGGATGATGTTCATGTATAAGATTTCCTTCCTTTCCATAATAATCCATCCAACAATAAACCATCCCATAACTTGAAGGTAGATTTTTAAGGAGTGAAATCTGTTTTTCTAACTTAGTTGGTAACCACTCGTCATCATCATCCAAAAATGCAATCAATTCACCCTTTGCATGTTTTATTCCTGAATTCCGGGCTGCTGAGGTTCCTCGAGTTTTATTGTGTTTATAATATTTCAAACGTTCATCATCAAATACATTCATTATATTATCTGTCCCATCATTTGATGCATCATTAATAATAATACATTCCAGATTAGTATAAGATTGATCAAGAACACTTTTTACAGCACGTTTCAGTAATGATGAACGATCACGTGTTGGAATTATAACAGAAACACCGACTTTATTTTGAAGGTCTATAGGTACGTCTCCAGTAATAATTCATATAATTGAAAAAATTATTGATAAGAATCAAAAATATTTTTCCCAATCGATTAATCTTTGAATTAGATGAAATTTTTCCTGTGGGAATAAGTTGTCTCCAACCTAATTCGCCATGAGCAAGTAATCCCATTTCTGATAAATGTTTTTGACCTCTTGCAATCCTCTTGGATTTATTATGCTTCTCTCTAAATGTTGACCTTGCGGGATGCCTTACAAGTGCCTCTTGGCTGTAAAATAATTTTTCGCCTGCTTCCGTCAACCTCCGACCAAATTCATAGTCACCACCAGATTCCAACTCAGAAAGAAACAAGCCGTAATTATTAAACATATCTTTTCGGACAAACAAATTTGCCGTTGCACCAAATCCTGCATTTTCAACATAGGATTTTTGGTTCAATTTTCCGGCTGAATCAAAATATTCCCAAATGTTAGGCTCTGAATCTTTGAAAGTAAACTCTATATTCCCCGCTACCATTGACGCATTATTATGTTTCAATGATTTGCATCCTTCCGTCAACCAATATTCGACTGGATCACAATCGGAATCTGTAAAGGCTAATACATTACCTTTAGCTATTTGGATTCCCTTGTTTCTCGCCGCATAAGAGCTTTGAATTTTATCTTCTATCACGTATTTGACTAAGTACGGATAATTTTTTGTATATTCTTGAGCAACATCTAATGACTCATCTGTTGAACGGTTATCAGCTACGATAATCTCATATTGTTCTTTAGGAAAATCTTGTTCAACCAATGAAGCCAGTACTTTATTCAATCCATCTGGATTGTTATAAACTGGAATAACAACCGAAACTTTAATTAATTTGAGCGAAATCCTCTATAGATTGTGTATTTACTTCTATTCTTTCTAGAATCGAAATGGGAAGTCTAATTATCTCGTAAATTCTAGCGGTGTGAGTCAGAGGATCATTAGTGTTCCTGTCCATCATTCTCGTTTCGGGATTATAACACCTATTGAACTGTTCATTAATCCACCAGGTTGATATGTCAACAAGTTCATCTGCGCCCAAATTGGCAAACACACTTAATACATAGGGCACTTCAAATCCGGGGGAGTTGTAAGGAAATCCATATATATTCTCAGATACTCCATTTTTGAATTCGTCCGAAATTAAATAATTGATTGATTTTTGGAATTCAAATGATTGCCAAAAGGGATGATCTGGAACTGATTCTTTCAGCAGTGCGAATGCGTACATATTGAATTGATGATAACCAACTGATTTGTTGATCATTTTCTCTCTGTACATTTGGTTGGAATCGTTCGTGGTTCCGTCTATTGCTCTTAGAAATGATAAGGATGTTTTCACAAACTTTATTAATCTGGATTTTGTGGACTCATCCGAACCAGTTTGATTTAACTGCCTCTCAATAGGATGGTAAATCAAACCATTCTCCAGGACAGATAAGTTTTGAGGCAAACAATCCATAAATCTAAATACTCTCTCACGTACTTCTTCTTGCCTCTGCATCTTCAGTAATGATGCACAAGCGGCAAACCACAATTGATGATTGAATGTATCATCAACAGATAAAATATCTCCTTCTATCTCCAATCGATTCCAAAGTCCATATTCTTCGTTAAATTTGTGTTGGGAAAAAACCTCCTCAGCCACTTCAGCATATTGTGTATCATCCAAAATTGAAGAAGCGCAGGACAATGCTTCGAACGTCCATGCCTGACCAATTAATCCGTTACATTTGTCTTTACCACCCGTTAGCCTGTGATGAAAAGAAAAACCAAAGGGATGCGATTCTTTTGAAATTAAGTATTCAGCGAACTCCCTCACTTTCTCTAAATAAATCTGTTTCCCAGTTAACTCAAAGCATTTGGAAAAGGTTATGAGCCAATGACCGTAGTTTCTGACTAATGTTTCAGGATCATTGTAAGGACCATTGTGACCAGGAATTAAATATTTTACGGGCTTTCTAATGACATTTTCTATAAGAGTTACAAGAAAATCGATGATCGTCATCTCATTTGAATCCTGCCAAAAAATATACTATTCATAATAAAACTGTGGATAGAATTATACACTTCTAAATGGTTTTAGTTCTTTTTGGCCTGATGCTGTGATAAGCCCCACGAATAAGGAGAAAACATGTAATGGTACAATGTGCAATACCATCCTATCAACCGAGATATCCTCCTTTGCATAACCAGAGAATGCTACCAAAAAAAACAACATAAAAAGATATAAGACTGCAGGAGTATATAGGATATAATAATTCTTATCACGACCTATTAGATATGAAAATGAAATACTTGAAATTATTAACGAAACAACCAATAAAAGCCATGTGCTATGCCCTAAAAGGACAAACTTCACAAATAGATTCCAAGCTAGATTGATTTTATCAGGATAGGACAAAAAGAGAACTATCATTGCTAAAGGAATACCCCCGATTGGGAGCTTACTGAAAAAGTTTAATAATTTTTTTTCCTCATTTATAATAATGAAAATAATACAACATATGATATTTGCACCTAACAATGTAATAATCGGCAGAAAAGATACATACCAGACGTCCCAAGGTGTGTGGTATAGTGTGAAAATTCTCCATGGTAAACAGACAATAAAAAATATACTATAACACCTCACTAATATCTTAGAATTAATCTTATTATTAACAGAAAGAAGGAAAATGTAGATCAATGAACCCATTAACATATCAATTCTAGTTAAACAAGCAAATCCCATAGTCAATGATCCAATGTAAACCCATACTCTATCATTCAATGCTGAGAATAAATATAGACTCACAATGGAAAGAGTAAAGTATACCATTGCTAATTGGTTACTATGTATGTCAAACATTCCATTAAAATAATGTTTATAAAGACCAAGCGATATCAGAAAAAGAAATATTGAAAACCTATTTAGTTTATTTATAGGACTATATACTTTAAGAATTGTATATGAGAGAAAAATAAGTAACCAAACACATATAGTGGGATTAAGCGCATAGAGGTGATAGTCATGAAACATTCTGTTAATTACATGCATTGATCCGACAATTAATAGTCTTCCGTTGAGAATAAATGGAAGTTCCAGAACATTTGATTTAAGAATACCTCCTTGTTCAAGATATCGCCCGATACCCTCGAATGTTGTGGAGTCAGGTGATGCATTACCGTAACCTATCTTGACAAATAAGATGGAAATAATCACATAAACAATGAGTGGTATTGAAATAGTATCAAATACAAACTCTTTAATTGAAAATTTTGAAGGAACATATTGAGGAAGTATCTTGTTAAGTATTTGCTTTATTGTGAAAAAAATCAATAATAGACTAATAAAGAAAGAAATCAATGTCAAAGATAATTGAAGAATCAATAAAGCACCCACTGCTATGGCGCTGAATCCTATTCCAATAAATGGGCTAAGCAACTGTTTGTCTATAGATTTGAGTTGAGGGAGAATCAACCATATAAACAAAGAGCCAGCAAGGTATACAAAAATCAATAAAATCAATTGATATTCAACCATTCTTCAGGTAATACACTTTTAGGAAAAATAAACAATTCATTCTCCCAGCCGAACAAATAATAATTTTCCTTATGATCATTACTACCAAGAGCATAAATATTAATTAAATTTTCTCTGCTTCCTTCAATTGTAACAACACTACCTCCAATAGATTCATACTGAACTCTGTCTAATTCAAATTTATAATTGGGATTAGCATTGAGTATTACCGGATAAATGAACCAAAACAGTCTGGTTGTTGCCCTCTCAATAGGAACATTAAGTGTGTCTATTCTATCATTCAGATATTCATAAATTAAATCACCAAGAATTGCTTCGTTGGCAAATCTGCTTGAATTTCTATACGTGTCATGATATCTTTTCATTTTCTTGAGCCTATTTTGACCAATTATTTTCTCAAGACCATCATAATAAGTACTTTTTATCTCGTAACCTACATCAGTTCTTTTCTTTTCGGAATTAAGATTATTTTCCCATTCCTTCTTAGAAGATTCATGATATTCAGTGAATTTATATTTTAATCCGATATGAGACTTTATGGAACGAACGGTGGTTCTTAATTTGAAATAAGGTTGTGATTGAATCATCTCTTCATATATGAAGTGATTATCTAAAATAATGAAAGATATAGCTATAACCAATGATGCTAAGACAATTAATCTTCTTATTGAATTATCCAAACAATTTCACCCTAATCATGACAAAAATTGCATCAATCATGTCCCACCATTTGATTGTCTTACCTTCTTTTACTGTTCTAGATTTATAGTATAGGGGAACTTCACTAATCTTGTAACCTTTTTTGCAAAGCTGACTTACAAGTTCAAATTGGAAAGAATGATTATTAGAGGTGCAACCCAGTGTTTTAATAATACCTGTTTTAACGAACGCAATCGCAAGAACATCTGTGAAATTTCTCCCATAGAATTTATTAATCATAAATGTGGATATAATTGACCCAAACCAATATGGACGTTCTTTAATTAACTGTAGTCTAGATTTATTCTTTATTGTTAATAATCGTGAACCAAAAACAGCATCCAGATTTTCATCCTCAAGTTTCTTTATCATTTTTATTATATCTGTCATTTGGTATTCTAAATCTGCTCCTGGGCCAATGAAGTAATCGCTATCTGCCATTTCAATTGCAACTTGAGTTGATTTTCCGGCTCCATAGTTTTTGGGTTGCAGAATTATATTAATGGAAGCATCCTTAATGGATTCCAGTATTTCTCTTGTACCATCAGTACTACAATTATCAATTACAATAATCTCTTTACTGATTTTTAAATCTTTTGCCCGAGCGATTACTTCGGCAATTGTTGCTTTTTCATTATAACAGCCTATAGCAATCGTTGTTTTCAATTT
>Ga0187833_10001372_pt1 | contig 27835 bp, 31 predicted proteins | sample ETNtaG_37_FD_167968 | JGI IMG/M metagenome (GOLD analysis project Ga0187833, IMG submission 167968) | Marine microbial and viral communities from oxygen minimum zone, Eastern Pacific Ocean - ETNP2014_SV_400_PacBio MetaG (Illumina Assembly) | ecosystem: Environmental > Aquatic > Marine > Hypoxic...
CAACCATGGCTCCACCTTTTTCAGGTCTTACATATCCTCTTGGATGATAAACACGATTATAAACAGTTGCCCTCCAACATCCTGCTTTCATCGATAAATGCCAGTAAGGGGATTTTCTAACACGTGTCGAAATCAACATTTCCACTTTTGTTGGCCCACTTTGTCTGAGATTATAAGGCACATGTCTATCGGATTGATCTACAGACGTTGTATGTTTAACTTTATCGTAATTTATTTTTTCTTTTTTAGTTTTTTTCTTTTTCTTTTTAGACATAATTATTATCCGTTAACCATTTGTTTGTTTCTTTTAATCCACCAAAAGTATAAATATGAAAATTATCTGCTGAGTCTTTTAGTTTTTTTATTATGTCGTTTGGATCTTTTGGTTTTAATAAATCTAAAGCTTTAGTTACGTTAGTTTTAAGAAAGTTTATAGAATTTTTTGCCCCAACAATATTAGCAAATTTTAATAAACTGCTTATTTTTAAAGGCCCAGTAATTCCTACATGAACTGGCAAAGTTTGTTTAGAAAAAAATGAGGCTATAGGTTTAACATCTAAACACCATTGCGTAATTATATAATCTGCATAAGGTTTTTTATCAATCATAGCTTTTTCCAAATCTTTGTCGGATATATCAGGGGACCCATTCGGATGTCCAGCAATTCCTATCTTCCATTCCTCAAATAATCCTGTCTTTAGTAATTGAATTGAGCAGTGAAAATCTCCAACGGGTTGTGCACTCCCTCCTATTACTAGTGCTTGTTTTACCCCGCCATCCTTACACCTATTCACAAAATCTTTTAATTCGTTTTGATTTTTTATTGATCGTGCTGGAAAATGAGGTACTGGATTAAAGCCCGATTTGGCAAGTTCTGTAGCCTTGTTTGCTATCTCTCTATAATCGTTGCCAGGCAACATAGTAATATAAATATCTTTAACTTTGGGTAATTCGGATAGATTTGTTTTCATGGTAATTTCTAAAGAAAAATTCATAATCAACGGGATATATCAGCCGACCCCAGTAGATGTCCAGCAGTTTCGTCTGAAGTCTATTGCCAATTTATATGGAAATGCTAGGATTTTTTAATGACTAATAAATTTAATTTATGAAATCTCATAGAAAAATAATTCCTGACTCTAATTATTCTCCTAATATTACAACTAAAAAAAGATTGCACGAGGACGAAATTGATTTTGATCAATTAAGATCATATCGACTAAACAGAGTAAAAAAAGAATTAGCAAAAAGAGATATTGGAGCAGGAAAAAACTGGAATCAATTACTAGAAATTTTAAAACCAGGTGGTAGATATGCAACCTCCGGGGCAATTGCGGGACCTATAGTCAGTCTTGATGTTCGAACACTTTATTTAAAAGATTTAACTTTTTATGGATCCACTTATCAACCTGTCGAAGTTTTTAAAAACTTAATTAGGTATATTGAAAAAGGTGAAATTAAACCACTTGTTGCGAAAACCTATCCATTAAAGGAAATTAAAAAAGCACAGGAAGATTTTTTATTAAAAAAACATGTAGGGAAGTTAGTTCTTTTACCTTAAAGCTAAATTAGTTTAGTTCCAACCACCAACTGTTTTGACTTCTAAAAACTCTATCAGACCTTCAATTCCAGATTCTCGTCCAATACCAGAATGTTTATATCCACCAAAAGGAGAAGTGTCGGCTATGCCAACTCCATTTACATCTACCATTCCAGATCTAAGTTTTCTTGCAACTCTTTTAACTTTTTCTTTATCTTGCGTTTGAATATAATTTGTCAAACCATACGGGGTATCATTAGCTATTGAAACAGCCTCATCTTCATTTTCAAAAGGAATTATAGATAGTACGGGACCAAAAATTTCAGTTCTTGCAATCTCCATTTGATTATTAACATCGGCAAAAACAGTTGGTTTTATATAATAGCCTTTTTCTAAACCTTTGGGCTTGCCAGTTCCTCCTGCAACTACTTTTGCACCTTCATCTATTCCTTTTTGAATTAAAGTTTGAATTTTATTAAATTGTACTTCAGAAACTACCGGTCCTATATGATCGCCGTCCTTTTGCGGAACATCTACCTTGGTACTATTTGCTAGTTCTTTTACTTTTTCTACAGTTTCATTGTAAATTGATTTTTCAACAAGCATTCTCGTGGGAGAATTACAGGATTGTCCAGAATTTTTAAAACATCTTTGAACGCTCCATGCTACTGCTTCTGGACCAGCATCTTTAAAGATAATATTTGCTCCTTTTCCACCTAATTCTAAGCTTATTCTTTTGAAATCTTTTGCAGCATTTTGAGAAATTAATGCACCAGCTCTTGTTGATCCTGTAAAAGAAATCATGTTGATATCTGGATGACTGGTTAAAGCATCTCCAGTAGTAGCTCCGTCTCCATTTATCAAATTAAAAACTCCAGAAGGAAACTTCGCCTCATCAATCATATCCGCAAGTAACATCGATGACAAAGGTGCTATTTCAGATGGTTTTAAAACTACTGTACATGCTGATGCTAGTGCAGGAATTACTTTTAAATTAACTTGGTTTATTGGCCAATTCCAAGGTGTAATTAAAGCGCAAACACCTTTTGGCTCATACAATAATTTTTGATTATTCTTTTCTTCTCCTAAATCTTTTTCAAACTTAAAATCCTTTAATATATTTTTGAAAGATTTGATATGACTTGCTCCTGCTGCGGCTTGCATTTCTGTCGAAAATTTCATGGGAGCTCCCATCTCAAGAGAGATAAGTTTAGCCATTTCAGCCCATTGTTTTTTATAAATAACATATAATTTTTCTAATAATTCCAACCTTTCTTCTTTTTTCGTAAAAGCCCAAGTTTCAAAAGCTTTTTTCGCAGCACTGACTGCTCTGTCTACATCTTTTTTCCCTCCAAGAGATATCTCTGCACAAGGTTCTTCATTTGATGGATCAATTACTTTGTGATTTCTTGGTTCTATTGGAGAAACCCATTTGCCGTTGATGTAAAAATTCTTTTTATTTAGCATGAATAGAAATTATACTTTCTCTTAAGAATTTGTAAATCACGTTTTTAGTCATTGTCTATTAATCCTGAGCCAGCTGCATTTGTTTTTGAACTTTCCGATTCTTCTACAAAAGTTTTTTCGGTTCAGGATCTTTCCAAGCTACCTCCCAGTTCTGATGATTGCTAAAAGCGTTCTTTATTAAACTGAATATGGAATATCTTTGCATAGAGATTTACTTTATATGACCCCATCAAATTTTTCTATTTGTAACAGATCTTAATAAATAATGTATACATAACGCATATTTTTGAATATAGAAGTTCCAATGAGTAGTGTAAAATCTGACATTGAAATTGCAAGATCTGCGAAAATGGAGCTCATCAAAGATGTACTTGCAAAACTCAATGTTCCTGATGAACCTGTTGCTTTTAGCCCTATGGGACGTCATATTGCAAAATTAAATTTAGAGTATATCGACAAACTAAAAGAAAAAAATAGCAATTTAATTTTAGTCTCAGCTATCACTCCTACTCCAGCAGGTGAGGGAAAAACTACAACCTCTGTTGGTTTATGCGATGGACTAAACAAAATTGGAAAACAAACCGTTGTTTGTTTGAGAGAGCCAAGCCTTGGACCCTCTTTTGGAATGAAAGGTGGTGCCGCTGGAGGAGGTTACGCACAGGTTGTTCCTATGGAACAAATTAATTTACATTTCACTGGTGACTTTCATGCAATAACTTCTGCTCATAATTTATTATCTGCATTAATTGATAATCATATTTATTGGGGAAATAAATTAAATATTGACGTTAGAAGAATTGAGTGGAGACGTGTGGTTGATTTAAATGATCGCGCACTTCGACGAATAAATATTGGTTTAGGTGGTGTGGCCAATGGTTTCCCAAGAGAAGATGGATTTGATATTACTGTCGCATCCGAGGTTATGGCTATTTTCTGTTTATCAAGTAACTTAAAAGATCTCGAAGAAAGAATTGGAAATATTACTGTAGCTTACACTAGAGAAAAAAAGCCAATTTATGCAAAAGATTTGAATGCACATGGTCCTATGACAGTATTATTAAGAGAGGCCATTAGACCTAATGTCACTCAAACCCTTGAAAATAATCCTGCGATTATACATGGAGGACCTTTTGGTAATATCGCTCATGGTTGCAATTCGATCATTGCAACAAAGGCAGCCCTAAAATTATCTGAATATGTTGTTACTGAAGCAGGTTTTGGCGTTGATCTTGGTGCTGAAAAATTTTTAAATATTAAATGTCGTAAAGGAGGCATTCAACCGAATTGTGTTGTGATTGTTGCTACAATTAGAGCATTAAAAATGCATGGCGGCACAAAAAAGGATGATTTAAAAAAAGAAAATATTAAAGCCTTAAAAAAAGGTTTACCCAATCTCGAAAGACATATTCAAAATGTTAAAAAATTTGGTTTAGAAGTTATCGTTGCAATAAACCATTTTATTACTGACACGGATAAAGAAGTTAAAGTAATTGAAGAATTTTGCGCAAAACTCAATGTTAAAGTAAATCTTTGTATGCATTGGACAAAGGGTAGTGAAGGAATAAAAGATCTTGCTAAGAATGTTGTGGAACATTGTAAAAAAGCAAAGAAAGACAATTTCAAATTTTTATACACCGCCGATACATCTCTTTGGATAAAAATTGAAAAAATTGCAAAAGAAATTTATGGTGCAAGCGAGGTGGTTGCAAATACTAAAATTCGAGATCAACTTAGAAAAATGGAAGAAGATGGTTTTGGTAAATTTCCTATTTGCATTGCAAAAACACAATACAGTTTTTCAACTGATCCTGATTTAAAAGGAGCTCCTATAGGACACGTGTTACCGATTAGAGAAGTCCGACTTTCAAGCGGTGCTGAATTTATAATAGTAATTTGCGGATCTATAATGACAATGCCTGGTCTCCCAAGAGTACCAGCGGCACATTCTATTAAGTTAAATGAAAAAGGAGAAATAGAAGGTTTATTCTAATTTTCTAAATAATTCCAAAAATCAACTGCAAGATTTATTCCTGTGAGATCTTTATAATTTTTTAATCCTGTAGGAGAAGTTATATTAATATCACCAGTTAAATAGTCAGAAATTAAATCAATTCCTGCAAAAACTATTTTATTTTTCTTAAGATTTGTAGCAACAATTTTTGCAATTTTAAGTTCCTGTTTTGTTAGCGTAGTTTTTGTGGGCGTTCCTCCCTGTCCTATGTTGCTAATTATTGAACCCCTAGCAGGAATTCTTCTGATAGCACCTTTAATAACCCCTCCAATCACAAAAATTCGCTTATCTCCTTCTTTGATTATTGGTAGAAATTTTTGAACCATTACTTGATCGTGCTTATCAATATAACTTAGTATTTTTTTCTTTTTTAATCTTTGATCAACGAAAAGAATGTTTTTACCTCCATAACCATGAGTAGGTTTAATAACAATTCTTTTATGTTTTTTTATAAATTTATCAATTTCATTAATATTCTTTGTAAATATTGTAGCGGGCATGAATTTTAAAAACTCTGTCGAATGTAGCTTTTCAGGCATGTTTCTTACTGCGGTAGGATCATTAATTATGTGTGTTTTTTTTGATATTTTTTCAAGCAAAAATGTTGCGGTGATATAATCCATATTAAAAGGAGGATCTTGCCTCATTAATATAAAATTAACTTTTGAAAGATCTATTATTTTTGAATTTTTTATAGAATAAAACTTTTTTTCTTTTTCAAAAAAAACAACTTCTTTACACAGAGAATAAATTTTTCCATTTGAGAAAGTAAGATTTTTTGTTTCATAATAATAAATTTTATATCCTCTTTTTTGGGCTTCTAACGCTAATAACAGAGTTGTATCGGTTGTTCTGTTTAATGAATTTAAAGGATCTCCCTGAATTGCAATATTTTTTCTATGTTTTTTCATATAAAAAACTTAAATCTTTATTATTTTTAAACTTTTCAATTGTGATATCAGCTTTTGTTTTATTATTGTTTATTATACTTTCAATACTTCGCAAAAAAATTGATTCATCTTTGCCACTATCATTTTTCAAAGATCTTTTCTCAAGACCTTTTTTTGATAAGTTTAAAAAAATTTTTCCCCATTCCAATAATGTCTTATTATTAAGAATAGTATTTAAACCTTTTTTAGGAGCGTCTACATAAGCGTTTAGTACATCTGAGGCTTTCCATTTATTAATAATATCAAAAGCTTCATTCAAATTTCCATAAAGCAAACCAACATAAAAAGCTGGACCACCACAATGACAATCCCATTCGCAAGTATCCAGTGATCTGATCTCTATATATTTTTTTAGACGAATCTCCGTAAATATCGTTGCTAGGTGGTTTTTAAAATCCAGAATATTTGGTTTAATATTTTTTAGTATTGAAAGTTTGCCATCCATAAAATCTTTAAATTTTTTTCTTTCAGGGCTAAGATGCTTAGAGTTTTTAATAACAAACAATAAGGGCATATTAATAGCAAAGTCTATATATTTTTCAAAATTCATATCTTCTAAAAAAATTTTTGGCAATCCAGCTCTTGATGTATGTTGCCAAACTTTTGAACGATAAGATAAATATCCGCTCAAACTGTTTTCTACAATTGGAGAATTGGCAAAAATAGCTATAGATATTGGTACCAAAAAAGTACTTAATTTGAATTTTTTTATAAAATCTTTCTCTGAAATATAATCTAAATTAATTTGTGTGCCGCAAGTTTGATACATCATATGTAAACTAAGTTTTCCATCATTAAGCATTTCCTTGGTCATAATTTCATACCGTTGTTTTGGTGTTGGGGGAACATTTTCTAGTTTAGTAAAAGGATCAAAACTTACAGACATCATTTTTAAATTAAGTTTTTTACAAGCCTTTCTCAGTTCGTATAAATATTTGTATGATTCACTACAGTTTGAATGAACAGAATTTAATTTTGAACCTGAAAGTTCAATTTGATTACCAGGTTCTAGCGTAATATTTTGCCCTTCTCTTGATAAACCAATAACATAATTTTTTTCTTTTATTGGTTTCCATCCAAATTGTTCAAGAAAATTAAAAATTTTAGATACCGTTTCAAAATTTACTCTTTGCTTGGTGAGATTGTTAAAGATAAATTTTTCATGCTCTACCCCAATACTTAGTCGATTTTCTTTTTTACAACCTTTTTCAAAATAATTTATTAAGTCTTGTTTTGAACTTATTTCATCCATTAGTTTTTGTTTTTAGATAATTTAACCAATTCTTTAATTCTAACGTACGGCTGTTATCATTAGAAATTAGGTCTTCTTTGGTAATTAATTCGATGTGTTGATTAATTTCATCTTCATTATTGAAACTTTTTGCATCCAATAATCTTTTCTTTCGATGTTTTAATAACTTAATCATATATGAATAAGGAATTTCTGGATGATATTGCAATCCCCATATTTCTGATTTTCCGGCTTCAAAATACAACGCGCCAAATTTATTAATTTTATCACTTGCTAGCAAAACAGAATTTTTTGGAGGATTTTCTACTTCATCAAAATTAAAAGCGGGTGCTGTAAACGTGTGAGGCTTAGAAATATAAAGTTTGTGCTTTTTTCCTGCCTCAGTCAATTCAATATCTTGTGCTATTCCGGTATGTGCCCCGTCTGGAGACACTCTGCATTTTCCTCCTGCTGCAGTTACGCACACTTGTAGACCCCAACAAGCTGCAAAAAAATAATTTCTGTCCTCAAAGCATTTTTTCGCAAACTCTATATGTTTCTTAACTTCATTCGAATTATCATTTATGCGTAAAGTGCTCCCAGTTAAAATTATGCCATTATATTTTTTTAAGGATGAAATAATTTTTGAAATAGAATTGTTGTTACACGGTTCAATAATATCAATTTCAGAATTTGGTTCATAAATTTTAATATGCTCACAAAAATTTTGCGATTGTGATACGCAACCGGCCTGATTAAAATTTAAATTTTCTTCTTTTGTATTACCCTCTACGATTAATAGTTTTAAAATACTCATTTATTAATTAAATAGTTTACCCTCAATACTATGTTGGTACATTATCTTCATATCATTTAATGTAGTTTTTTTAGGATTTTCTGGAGTACAAGGATCGTTTAGTGCCATTGGTGATAGTTTTTCTATATCTTCATCCGTTATTTTTGCACATTCAGATAACTTATGTGGAATTTTTATTTTATCACGTAAATCCAAAACCCAATCAATAAATGAATTAAATGAAACATTTTTCAATTCAAGATATTCGCTTAACTTTACAATCTTATTTTCTATTTCAGGTCGGTTAAAAGTTAGAACATAAGGCATAAAAATCGCATTGGATAAACCATGATGAATATTAAAAACTGAATTAACAGGATGACTTAGCGAATGAATTGCTCCCAAACCTTTTTGAAAAGCTGTTGCTCCCATACTTGAGGCAGTGAGCATATTTCCTCTGGCCCCAATTTTCTTTATTTGCTGCCATAAGGTATTTACCAATTTATTTCTAATTTTTTATTTTTACAAATTGCACTTATTAAACTAATCATAAGCGGTATTTTTTTCTTTTTAAAATCTTTCAATATTTTTGGACCAAGCTCAAAAGCTAAATCAGCACCTTCAACAGTATCATTGGGCATAAATTCGTTTTTTGCTTTTTCATATCTATACCCTTCACCTAAATAATTTCCCATTCTGCTGTTTCTCCCTCCGATAGCACTAACATATAAATCGCCGAGACCGGCTAGACCATAAACTGTTTCTTCTTTTCCCTTTAAAAAATTTGTGAAATAAACCATCTCGGAAATGGATCTATGAATTAAAGAAGCCGCAGTATTAAAATAATGCCTATTTTTAATTTCTGAACTTGCTGAAGGGCTGCTTAAACCTTTTGAGGCTCCTATTATCATTGAGTATATATTTTTTATTGCCGCACATACTTCTACTCCGATTATATCTTTGGAAAACTCAGTTGAATAATAACTAGTGGCAATCAATTTCCCTAAAGATTTGGCCATAGAAATATTCGTGTTTGCCAATACAGCGCTGGTTCTCATTTTATTTGCTAATCCCACAGCTAAACACGGCCCCTTAACAGCTGATATATTTGGTTTATTAAAACCATTTTTTTTAAAAATTTTTATTAACTTTTCTGGCAAGGTTACAAATTGATTTTTTACTACAGCCAATCCTTTAGTAATTAGTAAAATTGGAATTTCTCCAGAATAATATTTTGAAATTTCATTTCCAACCCAATCTATACCTTTTGAGCTTACTGCAATTACAATTAAATCTGGTTTCTTTTTAAATTCTTTGGAAAAATTTTCAAACTTTTGTATTTTCAAACTTCTTGGAAGCTTACATTGTAAGGAAGGATGTAAATAGTTATTTTTTATTATTTTATCGATCATTACATCCTCTAGATGTGTTCCAATGAGAACTACATTATTTTTATTGTCTGCGCAGGGAATAGTAAAAGCAGAACCCATTGCGCCAGCACCTATAACCAAAATTTTTTTCATAAAAATTTATAATTTAAATAAGAGTTTTTTTAATTGCTTGAGACCAACCTTTCAACAATTTTAATCTTTCCATTTTGTTAATATTTGGACTAAATCTCTTATTAACTTGCCAATTTTTAGAGATATCATCTAAGGATTTATAAACACCAATTTTTAATCCAGCCATAAATGCAGCCCCTAACGCTGTTGTTTCTTTTATACGCGATCGATCAACTCGGACATTAATTATGTCTGATAAAAATTTTAAAAACCAATTATTTTTTACCATTCCTCCATCAACTCTAATTATACTGGGTTTTAAACCATTCGTAAATATGTACACTGATGGTAACAATTATCCAAACATAAAAAAACTTCCTTCGGATTTAGAAAATGCAATAGAACATTTAAGCGGAAATGAGGTTTTATTAACTGCTTTTAGAGAAAAAATTATTACAAGTTATATGAAGCTGAAGGAACAAGAACTAAAAGATTTTAATTCTGAAGAAACTTTTTCAAAAAAAGATCCAATAACAAACTGGGAAAAACTGAATACCCTAGATTGTTAAAAAATTACGCTAGCTAATTTAAAAGGCATTGTCCTTTTTCCTTTTATATTAACACTGGTCTTAAATAAACTTCCCGATAAGGGATATTTTATTAGTTCATTAACCTTCAGTCCTTTTCTAGCTGTTGAAATGTAAAGCTCGTTATTTTTAAAGCCGCCGAAGGTACAGTTAGTAATATTTTTTACAGGTAAATTAATTTTATGTATTTTTGTAGCTTTTAAATTATAAACAGATATACATCCTCCTCCATAATGGCAAACCCATAAATTATTTTTTACATCTGTGGTCATTCCATCGGGAGAACCATCTGTTTTATTAAACTTTAAAAATATATTTTTTTTTAAAATTTTTAATTTGTTGCTTATTTTAATTTTATAAATAATTCTTTTTCTACTGTCTGTATGGTAAAAATTATTTTTATCTAAAAATGCAGGTCCATTAGTTATAAAATATTTTCTATCTATTTTGTGTAGTTTTAAGTTTTTATCTAAACAATACAAAGAACCAGAGCTTTTTTTTCTTTCTAGGTTATCCATTGTGCCAAACCATAAGCGTCCCATAGGATCAGTTTTGCCATCATTTAATCTATTGTTTTGTTCTGCTGACTCAATCTTTGTTGAATAGAGAATTTTTTTACTTAAAAAATTTACAATTCTAAGTTCAGATCTTAAACCAAGTGCAAAAATATTTCTTTTAATATGAGAAACAAATCCAATTTCTTTATTTACTTTAAGTACTTTTCTCTTTTTTGATTTAGTATTTAATATGAATATTTTCTTTTTTTTTATATCTACAAAAAATATTGAATTCAAGGTTGGCACCCATAATGTTCCCTCACCTAGTACTGACTTGTTTTTCCATACGCATATCGGTTTTGAATTTTTTATTATCAATTTTACTTAACTCTTTGGTGTTGGTTTCCTAAATAATCTATAGTTAAACGCATTTCATCACCAGATTTTAAGTATAAAGGTGGTTTTTTTCCCATACCAACTCCTGGAGGTGTTCCTGTTGTAACAATATCTCCAGGCTGTAAAGACATAAAATTGCTTAGATAAGATAGAATAAAATTTATATCAAATATCATTTTACTAGTATTCCCCGTCTGCATTCTTTGATTGTTAAGATCTAAACTTAAATTTAGCTTTTGAACATCAGGAATTTCATCTTTTGTCACCAAATGAGGACCTATCGGTCCAAAAGTATCAGCAGATTTTCCTTTTACCCATTGACCCATTTTTTCTATTTGCCATTCTCTTTCGCTTATATCGTTAACCACGCAATAACCAAGAATATGATTAGCAGAATCCTTTTCGGAAATGTATTTTGCTTCCTTTCCAATAACGAAGGCAATTTCTACTTCCCAGTCTGTTTTTTTTGAATTATTTGGAATAATTACATCATCATTTGGTCCGTTGATGCAGCTGGTGGCTTTCATAAATACAATTGGTTCGGAAGGAATCTTGGCCCCAGTTTCAGCAGCATGATCAGAATAATTTAAACCAATAGCAACAAACTTACCTGGATTAGCTATGCAAGAACCAATTCTTGTTGTATTTGAAATTTCAGGCAGGGTTTCAAGATCAATTTTTTGTAATTTGGCTAAAGTTTCAAAATTAAGAGTCTCTGGATTAAAATCAGAGATTATTGATGATAAATCTCTAATTTTTCCATTTTTATCTAAAATCGAAGGTTTTTCATTGTTTTTATTTCCACATCTCAACAATTTCATTTTTTTCCAAGTTCTATATCTATGCCAATTTGCACAAAAATTAATAGGTTGCTCTTCCTCCGCTGTGATTTATAATTTTATTATCTTTGATTTATCTAATTTATTTTCAAAAAAATCAATTATATTTTGAATAGTTTCTTTGCTCATTCTCTCTTTACATTCTTCGGTAAATGTTGCGGCATGTGGGCTTAATAAAACCTTCTTGTTTTTCAATAACGGATTATTTGGATTTGGAGGTTCTTCTTCGAAAACGTCTAAGCCAGCACCAAAAATCATACTTTTGTTTAAAGCTTCGTTTAAATCTGTTTCATTAATTAGACCCCCTCTGGATGAATTAATTATAATAGAACTGTTTTTCATTGAACTTAAAACTTTCATATTTATTAAATTTTTTGTTTTGTCTGTTAGAGGCATATGTAATGAAATATAATCCATTTCTTTAATTGTATTCTGCAAATTATCAACCTTTTTTCCACCTAAGTTATCTATTGTTTTTTCATCAACGAATGGATCATAAACAAAAATATTCATATCAAAACCTATACATTTTTTTATCAAGTTTTTTCCAACTCTACCGAATCCAGCTATAAGAATATTTTTGTTCGATAGTTCTTTTGACAATTCTAAATTATTTCTGTTAAGAAATTTTCCTTCTTTGACATTTTTATCATAAGTATCAGTGCCTCTCGAAATGCTCAACATCATAAAGAAAACATGTTCAGCTACAGTTGTCGCGTTTGCATTAGTTGTTATTGATAAAATAATTTTTTTTTTCTTTACAGCTTCTAAGTCAACATTGTCGCAACCAATTCCATGTCTTGAAATTATTTTTAGTTTATTTGCTGCGTTAATTAAATTTGCTCCAAGTTTTGAAGTTTTAAGAGATACAGCATCACAATCTTGTAGTTTATTGATTAAAAAGTTGGTCTCTAAATTCTCAACAACTTCATAACTAAAATCTTTTCTATTATCTAATAGTTTTATTCCCGACTCGTGAATTTTTTTAATTATTAAAACTTTCTTCATTTAACCCGATAGGCACAGATGTGTATATTTGATGTTTAAGTAATCCTTTATTCCCATTGATCCGCCTTCGCGACCATAACCACTTTGTTTAATTCCTCCAAAAGGAGTTTCTGCTGATGATATGAATGGAGTATTTACAGCAACCATCCCTGTTTCGAGCAATTCTGAAGTTTTTTGAGCTAAGTCCATAGAATTAGTACAAACATAACCAGCCAACCCAGCTACTTGATTATTGGCCCTCTTAATCACATCGTCAAAGTATTTAAACGTTGTTATGGGAGACAAGGGACCAAATGGTTCTACTGTCATTATTTTAAAATTATCTTTTACATTATCGAAAATTGTAGGTTCATAAAAATAACCTTTGTTGAAACCAGCCGGTCTTTGACCTCCACATAAAACTTTTGCTCCCTCTTTTTTTGTTTCTTCAACAAGTTGTTCTACCTCCTCTAATCTCTTTTTTGTTGTTAAAGGTCCTAATTGAACCCCCTCATCGAGTCCATTTCCAATTTTCAATTTCATTGTTTTTTCTACAAAAGATTTTGCAAATGCATCCTTTTTACTTTCGTGTATATAAAACCTGCTTGGAGAGATACAAACTTGACCATTATTTCTATACTTTGCTGCCATTGCCATATCTGTAGCTTTTTCTATGTTTGCATCATCAAAAACTATAAATGGTGCATGTCCGCTTAGTTCCATTGTAACTCTTTGAATTTTATCTGCAGCTTGTTTTAATATTATTTTTCCAACTCGGGTCGATCCAGTTAAAGATATTTTTTTAATTATGTCAGAAGCAATCAATTGTGATGCAATTTCTGCAGGATTTCCCGAAAGCAGATTCACAACTCCCGCGGGTATCCCTGCCTCATTACAAACATCTACCATCTCCATGACGGTACCTGGAGTTATTATATCTGGTTTGCAGATCACCGAACAACCTGCCGCTAATGCAGTAGAAATTTTTCTTGAAGCCAAAACTAATGGAAAATTCCAAGGTGATAACGCCGCTACAACACCAACTGGCTGGTAAATTATTTGTACTTTTGTCCCACTAAATCTACTTTCTACTGTTTGACCATAAATTCTTTTTGTTTCTTCCGAATTCCACTCAAAAATATCAGCAGATCCTTTTACTTCCGCTTCTGCTTCGGCAAGCGTTTTGCCAGTTTCTAGTGTCATCCATTTGGCAAATACTTTGCTTTTTTTTCTGATTAAATCTGCAATTTTTCTTATTATGGTTGATCTTTCCCAGGCTGGGGTTTTTTTCCAAATATCAAAGCCTTTTTTGGCTGATTTTAAAGCTTTATCAACGTCTTCTTTACCTGCTTTTGAAGCATGACCAATAATTTCTTCGGTAGCTGGGTTAATAACTGGATAGGTTTCTTTTTTTTCAGAAGACTGCCATTTACCATTTATGAATTGTCCAAATTTACTATACATTTTTATTATAAATTTTATTTAAATTCTTCAAAAGAATTTCAATAATATTACGCCAATAAAAATAGTCAATACTGCGGCTATCTTTAATAAATTAAGTTTTTCTTTTAAAAATAAAGCACCAATCAAAAGGGCAAAAATAATACTTGTTTCTCTTAAAGCGGCAACTATTGGAATAGGCGCCTGCGTAAAAGCCCAAATAATTGTTCCATAAACCGTATAAGAAAGTGTTCCGCCGATAAAAAATATTTTCTTTTCTTTGTTAAAAACCTCTCTAACCACTCCCGGTTTATTCATAATTATTAATAAAATGGGAAAAATAACAGCATTCAAAATAAATAACCAGGCTGTATAATTCAACGGGGAGTCACTTACTCTCCCTCCATATCCATCCGTAATTGAGTAACACGAAATAAATAAGCCTGTACCGAGCGCATACACTATTGCTGAATAATTTTTGAAAGTTTTAATGTTTTGACAACTTAAAATAATAATTCCGAAAGAAATTACTAAAATACCTATTAATTCAAATTTTGAAATACTTAAATTGAATAAAAGTAAAGATAGTATGACAATAAAAATTGGAGCGATACCTCGAGCTATAGGATAAACTCTTGTATAATTTTCAAGTCTATAGGCTGACAGGAGGCACCACTCATAACCTGTGAGAAATATTGCAGAGATAAAAATATAAGGTATGCTCTGAACAGATAGTGCAGGAGTAAGAAATATAACAACTATTGATATTGGAACATGGCCTAAAATCACCGCCGTGAATGAAATGTATTTATCATCTCCTTTTTTTACCATCGCATTCCAAACTGCATGGAAAAATGCAGCTAAAATTACTGCAATAAATACTGTTGATTGCATAGATGATTTAATCTCCGATTAAATGGTGGGACAAAATTCTAGTATGCTTTTCAAGTCGATGTTCAAATAAATATAATCCTTGCCAAGTTCCAAGTATTAACTTCTTGTTTTTTATGCTCAGAGTAAGTTGGTTGTTTGTAAGAGCAGATTTAATATGTGCAGGCATATCATCTTTACCCTCCGTTGTATGTTTGTATAGCTTATTATCCATAGGAACTAATTTATTGAAGAAATTTTTTAAGTCGTACAGGACATTAGAATCGGCATCTTCCTGAATCACCAGTGATGCACTGGTATGTAAAATATTAATATTTAATATTCCATTTTTAATTTCTTGTTTGTTTAACCAATCTAGAGTCTTCCTAGTAAAATTGTAAAGACCTTGACCTTTAGTTTTTAGTGTTATCTCATGGAATGCTTGTTTCATAATTAGCTATTTGTTTGTTCGCTAATCCATTTTTTAAAATCTATATGAGCAGATTCAATGGGAAAAGCCGAAACTGCAGGACATTCATAGCTGTGTTTATTGACGATAAATTTAATCGCTACTTTTACTTTTGATTTAGAAGTTTTAACTATCATTGAGCATTCTTTATCCATCATAGTTTTATTTTTCCAAACATAGGTTGAATAAATAGTTGGTATAATATTTGTACAGGCGGCCAATTTTTTTTTTACTAGCTGCCCCCCTATTCTTTTAGCCTCTTTCAAATTGCCAAATGTGGCGTAAATAAAATAAATTTTCATTTCCGCTTAAGAATATTAATTAACGAACTTCAATATCATTCATGGTGCTAACGATAACAACTCCAACAATAATTAGAACAAGACCGATGGTCGTGGGAATATTTGGAATTTGGTTATATTTATAAATACCAACAAGAGTTAAAGCAACAATACCTAATCCAGACCAAGTTGCGTATGTTATTCCTACTGGAACGAAACTAACTACATGGGACATTAAATAATATGAGAAGCATATAGTACCTAAACAAATTATTGATGGAATCCACAGGGTAAAACCTGCGGTATCTTTAACGAAGCTTGTGCCAGTTATTTCAAGAACTATTGCTAAGGCAAGAAATATATATGCATAAGTAAGATTCATTTTATTAATAAAGATTAATCTTTATAGCTTAAATATCGATGAAAAATCAGTGAATGATGATTTTGTCAAACAGGATATAATTTAGTGCAATAATGTGAAAAAGGTAAAAAAATGGCCTTTTTATTGGGTTTTTTAACTATATTTTATACATATTAAAAGATAGATATCCATATATAGTATGATATGAACGTCTATATGCTATCGATGATGATTCGATAGCACTTGTTTAAACAAGTTAACTTAGGGAGGTGTTAAGTATGAAAATGCTTGCTGGTTTTACGAGTACAGTACAAAGCCTAACACATGTAGTCATAGCATTACTAGGATTAGGTATCGTTGTATCGCTTTTAGGTGGAAATGTTCCATTTGTAAGTGGTATCGCTGATAACATAATTGGACTAGTCCAGTCACTAGGTGACGCAGGAATAGTCGGCTTAATAGCAGCTATTATAATTTTAGGTTTTTATAAATAGTTATTTATTTAAGTATCGTTAGCTTATTTTCTCTCTTACATAAGAAATGCTAACGGTTAAGAGTCTAATTCTACCCTAGCCACTAACATATTGGCTGGGGTAGATAGTAATAAGAATTAAAAAGGAGCGGAAGAATATGAAAGCTTGGATTGTAACGATTCGATATTATTTAAAACAGTTTATAGAGCTCGGAGTCCTATTACTAGGAGTTTCTGTTTTTGCTGAAATATTATTTGGGCCAAACGTTGCTTTTTTTGGTTCACAAGTAACCAAGAATTTAGTTGTATTACTTAATAGTCTTGGAGAATCAGGTATTGCTGCATTAATAGTTGTGTTTGCTGTAATAATTACGTATCGAAAATTGTTAAAGTAGTTTCTAATTTTAGTTACTAATAACGGTTAAACTTAGGTAATTGATTATCAAGTTTGTAGTAATCAAGTTTCCTTTTAACGAATATATTCTTTTTAGTTTTTAATTTTGTTGGATTTTTAAACATTCCAGCTGAAATAGAAATGTTATTGCTTCCCAAGAATTCAAAAAATATGCTAACTTCGCATTTATTACAAAAACCTTGTTTGCCTCTTGGATCTAAATGTTGATCTCTTTTGGTAGTTTCGTTACCAGTACTATTTGGTGCCCCACCAAAGCAATATCACAATTTTTTGGATCTGGATCGTTTTTACATCTAAACAAGGTTGGAATACCCAACCAATACAAGGTTTCCATTATTATCTGATCTTTGTCTGAAATCATAAATTTAATTCTACATCATTGAATAAATATAAAGAAGATAATAAATTTGGTATAGGTGCCGGAAGTTCTCATGAAAAATAATAATCCAAAAGGTATTCTTTTTATCTTCATCGGAATGTTGGTTGTTTCTTTTCAAGATGCAACTTTTAAGTATATTTATGGTAGCGTATCTTTGTATGAAGTTTATTTTGTTAGAACATTGATAAGTTTTATAGTTATTGTTTGTTATTTAAGAATAACAAACAAACCGATTATTTTTTCTACTCATTATCCCCTCCTCACAATAATTCGTGTATTTCTTTTCTTTTTTGGATTTAGTTCTTTTTACGTTTCACTAACCATAATGCCTCTGGCAACGGCAACGGCCCTATTTTTTGCTAGCCCTTTTTTAATGACAATCTTTGCAATATTTATTTTAAAGGAAAGGGTTGGGCTTCGTAGATGGCTAGCTGTAATAGTTGGTTTTATGGGAGTCTACATAATATTAAACCCTGACTTTAGCAATTTTAATTATCTTAGTTTAACGCCAGTTTTTTGTGCGTTTTGTTATGCATTATCAATGATAATTTTAAAAAAAACATCTGATAAAGATAATGTTTATTCACAAATATTTCATTTTTATATTTTTGCAATAGTAACCAGTACAATATTTTATTTTTATATGGGTGATGGTAGTTTCAACAATATCGATCATCCTGCTTCTCAATTTATTTTTCGAAAATGGTTTGATAATTTAGAATTCAGTTTGCCATATATGATTTTTACAGGTGTGATTGCAGCTGTTGCATTTCTTTCCATATTCACGGCATATCGAATTGCCTCTCCAGCCGTTATATCTCCATTTGAGTATTCAATATTAGTTTGGGCCTCAATGAATGGTTGGCTTTTCTTTGATGAAGTTCCTAATACTAGAACTGTTGTTGGAATGACTTTAATTGTATGTGGAGGTATTTATATTTTTATCCGCGAAAAAGACCAAGATCAACCCATCGTTACTGAAAAACCACTAAGATAATTATTTTTTTAGTTTGCTTAAAAAAACTAACTTATCTGAGTTAAATTTTGATGAGTTATTTTTTATGAAATCATCCATAATTTTTACTCTATCTGAATCAAATTTGGCAACCTTTCGTTGATTAAGATCTACGTATAAAGACAAAACTTCATTTGTAGCAGCTAGATATTTTTTTTCCTTGTGGAACATGGAAAGTTTATAGTGAATCCTTTTTTTGTCATGGTCAATATAAGTTAAGTGTGTTTCAACTTCTTCACCTAATCTAACTTCTTGATTATAGTTAGCATACATCTCTACCGCAAAAGTACTTTTCTTCTCACTTTTTGCAGACTTACCACCCATTCTAAAATTGTCTAACATGATGTCTGCTGCTAAATCAAAAACATGCACGTAGTATGCTACGTTCATGTGGCCGTTATAATCAGTCCACTCTTTTTTCACTTTTTCTGATTTTAAAATCAAAGTCATGTTAATGATTTAGCCAATTAATTTTTTTAACTCTTTGTAATAAATATATTTATACTTAATATATACTTTATAATGAAAAATAATATTTTATTTAATAGAGAAAATTTATTTATCGCTTTTCTTTTCTTTTTTTCATTATTAATTAATCAGTATTATGGCAATAAAGGAATTTTTCCTGTTGATAGCTTTGCCCATTTTGATGCAGGTTATAGAATTTTATTGGGTGAATATCCTTTTAAAGATTATTGGACAGTTTCTGGTCCTGTGATTGATTATCTTCAAGCAGTTTTTTTTTATTTATTTGGAGTGAATTGGCAAAGTTATGTTTTACAAGCGTCCTTATTCAATGCAGTATTAACTATAGCAACTTATATAGTTTTAAGAAATTTTAAACTTAATATCTATTATAGCTTCATTTATTCATTCTTCTTTTCTGTGCTTGCGTACCCTTCAAGTGGAACTCCTTTTATGGACCATCATTCAGCTTTTTTTTCTTTATTAGGAATTTATAATTTAATTTTAGCCATAAAAAGTGAAAAAAAATTATATTGGATATTGCTACCTATATTTTTTGGATTTGCTTTTTTGTCAAAACAAGTGCCATCTTCTTATGTAATTATATGTGCAATTTTAATTTTAGGACTTTTCTCAATATTTCAAAGAAAATTTTATTGGGTAAAATATTCTTTTTTAAGTGCAACTTTATTTATTTTATTATTGTTAATTTTTGGAAAGATTAATGGAATTAATTTATCTTCTTTTTTAGAACAGTATATTTTTTATCCTCAGACTATAGGAAAAGAGAGATTTGAAAATTTAAATTTTACCTTCAGAGCCACAATAGATCATTTCAAATTTATCTATCTTGCTTTACTACCGTTGTTTTATATTAATTTAAATAAGATTTTTTCTATCAAAAATTATTTTAAACAAAAAAATTTCTACTACTTTCTATGCTTATTAGTGCTAACTTTTTCACTAATTTTTCATCAATTATTAACTAAAAATCAAACTTTTATATTATTTTTGATACCTATTTTAACGGCGTTCTCACACATTAGTTTAAATGTTTATAGATTAAACTCAACTAGTCCAGTGTATGTAATAATAATTATAATTTGTTTATTTGTTACGGCTAAATATCATCTAAGATTTAATGAGAATAGAAAATTTCACGAATTAAGTTACGTGAATTTTGAATTAGCTTCTAAAGGAAAAAAAATTGATAAAAAATTAACTGGTTTAAAATGGATTACTCCTGAATTTAAAAATAATCCTAGCGAAGAAATTATTTTAATTAATGAAGCTAAATCTTATTTAAACAACGATCAAAGAAATAAAATGGTTATGACCCACTATTCATTTTTTTCAGCTATTTTGGATCAAAAACTTTTTTCTCCTTCCAAATGGTATCTATCAGACGGAACCACTCATCCGGTAAAAGGAAGTAAATATTTTACTAATTATAAAAATTTAATTACAAATATAATAAGAGAGAACAATATTAAAGTTATTTACACAATATCTGTAGAAAGTTCGAATATATATAATTATGTTAATAGTAGCTGTTTTCAGGAAAAAAAAATAACTAAAATATTAATAAGTTATGACTTAAAAAAATGTGAAGAAATTAATAATTAAATTTCTATTATAATATTTATAAAATCAAATAAACGTGAATATTCATGAATACCTAGCAAAATAAATTTTTGAAAAATTTTTGACCACGAAGAAATTGATACTTCTTTTTTATAAATTTTCAAAAATTAAATTCTTATTATTTTTATATTTTTTGAAAAGACTTTTTCTTTTAACTGTGTAATAATAAATAGGTTTTCTAATTTTGGTTAATTTTTTGTTAGATAAAAAACTTTTCTCAAGACCTAAAAATTTGACATAGGGTTTTTTATGTTTTGATTTAATTGTTCTTAAGTTACTAGTAGAAAGAAATAATAAACCTAAAGGTAATTTTTTATTTAATTTATATAAATTGATTAAATTTTTTTCTCTAAAAGAAAATATTCCATATTTTTTAGTTTTTTTTGTCAATTTTATTAAACTTAATAAGCTTTGTTTAGTCAAAAGCGGTTTAATTTCCAAAAGTAAGGGATATTTATTTTTAGAAATTTTTAATAAATCTTTAAGCAACGGAACCATGGCTTTCCTCTTATTGCTTATTTTTTTTAAACGAGAATAATCAATATCTTTAACTTTTTTATTTAAATTAAATTTTCTTCTTAAATTAAAATCGTGAAAACAAATTAATTGATTATCTTTTGTAACTTGTAAATCAGTTTCGATGCCGTATTTTTTTTTAAAAGAATATTTAAATTCTGATAAAGTATTTTCTTTAAAATTTTTTTTTGCTAAACCTCTGTGAATATAATGTGTGGACATTTAATACTTAACAAACTGGTTTAAGTAAATTAAGCACTTCTTTATGAAGTTTTATATTTGAGCTCGCAACTATACTTCCTCCAGCTTTTGGATCCTTGCCTTTCCAAGTTGTGATATATCCACCAGCATTTTTAATTAAAGGTATCATTGGATGTATGTCCCAAATTTTATTATAACACTGTATAACCACATCAAGCTTTCCTTCGCATAATTGACAGTAGCTAAGTGCGTCAGAACATGGATATCTCATTAATTTTGTTAATTTTGAAATTTTTTTTTGCTCGTCTAAAGATAGCCATCCAAAAAAATTCCCTGCGACCTTTGAGCTATTAAGCGTGTCAGATTTTAAAACTTTAAGTTCTTTAAATTTATTATTTTCTACCAAATAAGAAGTTTTGTTAATTCCGGTAATATAATATTTTTTTAGTGCAGGAAAATTGACTAAACCTAAAATTGGAATATTTTTATAATTGATGCTTATTAAATTACTCCATGTAGGCGTTCCAATAATAAAGGATCTTGTGCCATCAATTGGATCAATCACCCATGTAAAACCATTTTTTGTTTTTTTAGATTTAAATTCCTCACCAATAACTCCATCTTTTGGAAATCTTTTTGTTATTTCTTTCCTCAAGAATAATTCCAAGGCTCTATCAATATTTGTTACAGGATCAAAACCATTTTTTTTATTGGACTTATTATTTAGTTTAAATTTACCTCTTAATTTTCCAAAGTATAATTCATTAATTTTTTTAGGAAATGAATTTAAAAATTTATAATAATTTAATTTACCTTTTTTTTCAATTTTACTCATAGATTCTAAACTAGTTTAGTTCTGTTTTTAAAAATAGTATTACTTCCAGCTTGAAATTCCAAGGAGGTATAATGAAAGATAATGAAGCTAAAAAATTTACCTTATTAAGATTTCATAAAGACGCGATAATACTTAGAAAATATGATGATGATGGAAAAGTGCCTAATATTAAAATGAAAAAAATTGATGACTAACGCAATTTAATTAATTCTTAATTGATAAAAACTGCTATTTAGTTGACGGTTTGCTAAATAATATCATTCCAATGCCAATTAATATAATTGCACCTCCAATAAATACTTGTTTCGTTGGTTCTTCTCCAAGAATAAAAATCGCAGTTGATAACCCTGTAAGTGGCAATAAAAGCATCATCGGCATAACTTTGTGAACTGGATTACGAGCCATGACTTGATACCAAGTGCCATATGCAAGTGGCTGCATAATGATCCCCAGAAAGCCAACTATCAACCATCCTTCTAAATCTGCAGACAAAAAATAATTAATTGTATTTCCATCAAAAATAAAAGAACCTAATAAGAGCATTGGTCCAGAAAATAAATAAACCCAAGCTGTAACTGCAAATCCTCCTATTTTTTTACTAAGAGGTTTTGCTATAACCACTCCGAAAGACCAAGCAAATGCTCCAAAAAGCAATAATAAGACCCCAGCTAATTTTCCTTCAAGATTAGGAGCTCCTAATAAAATAAAAAGTCCTACAAAGGCAATAATTATTCCAATGATATTTTTTATACTTGGTATTTCTTTATATAAAAAATAAGCAATAACTACTCCAAAAGGAACTTCAGTATGCACAAGAAGTATTGATGATGATGCATCAACACTATTTAAACCAGTATAAACTAAACCATATGTTAAAGTTCCTCCTATAAGAGAAACTATAAATAAATCTTTAAGAAGTTTCTTTGGTATGGGAAACCACCAAATTAAAATTAAAGCTGCAATAGTAAACCTTAAGCCCATCAATAAAAAAGGTGGAAATTGTTGCATAGCTGGTTTTGCAATTACGAACCCAAAACCTAAAAGTAGTGGAGCACATAGTGCAAATAGAATATCGCGAGACTTCATCTGCGATTCTCACAGACTTGATTAAAATACATAAATTATTTTATTGGAATTCTTTTTTTGGGATCAAAGAAAGGTAGTGGTACAACTTTTGCTTTTAAATTTGCATAAGGTGATCTTATTTCCATTTCTGTATCATTTTTTGCATACTCAATAGGAATAAAAGCATATCCAATATTTTTCTTTAGTCTTGGAGAAAAACATTTTGATGTAACATAACCAATTTCTTTTTTATCACCAAATATGGGCCAGTGATCAGGTACAAAATATCCTGGTGTATACTGTGGTGGAACAACTTTGCTTATAGGATCTCCAAGAATTTCTATGCCCACTAATTTTCTTTTAATTCCTTCTTTTTTAATTTTCTTAAGTGCTTCTTTACCTACAAAATCAGCTTCCATTTCAAGATCAACTAATCTATCCATTCCAATTTCAAAAGGGTTGTCTGTAACTCTCATATCTTGAAAATATGAAAAGATTCCAGCCTCTACTCGTCTAATTTGTGATGGACCAGTCGGAGCTATTTTGTATTGCTTACCAGCGGCCATGATCTTTTCATATAAATCCGCTCCACGTTTTCCATCTCTAAGGTAAACCTCATAACCAATTTCACCACTCCATCCTGTTCTTGAAACAACCACTGGTATTCCATTTAAATCAGTCTGTTTACACCAATAATATTTTAAATCATTAATCCAGGATCCAAATAAATCATTCATTAAAGCTCTTGATTTTGGTCCTTGCACTTGTAGTGGCGATACATCTGGTTCCTTTAATTCAATATCATATTTATCTTTGCCAGCAACACCCATTGCCCAAAGTAAAAGATCGCTGTCCGAAATTGAATACCACCAATGATCTTCTGCCAATCTTAATAATATTGGATCGCTAAGAATACCACCTTCATAATTAGTATTTAAAACATATTTACATTGGTTTACTTCACAACTTGATAAGTTTCTTGGAGTCAATAGCTGTGTAAACTTTGATGCATCTGATCCTGTAATCTCTACTTGACGCTCAACAGAAACGTCCCAAAGTGTAACGTCATTTAGCAAACTCCAAAAATCTTCCTCTGGAGTATTGTAGTAAACTGGAAAATACATGTGATTGTATGTAGTGAATTCTTTGCAACCCCACGCTAAAGTAGATTCAAAAAATGGCGACTTTCTAATTCTTGTACCAAATCCTAGATAAGGTTTTGGAGACGTGTTGGTTTTTATTGCCATAAATCTCCTTTCGAAATTCGAAATATGCTTTATTTCATTATAGTTGTCTAGATAGATTCTCTTAGGCTCTTAATTTTTGATTATCTGGATCGTAGACAACTTTATCGAGTATTTTTGCTTTTCTTTTTTGACCTTGAATTTCAATCTCTAAATTTGCGCCATTTGCTAAATCTGATTTTACATAAGCAAACGCTAAACTTTTTTTAGTTCTAAAGCCGTATCCCCCTGAAGTCACCACTCCTACTATTTTATTGTTATGATAAACGGGTTCGTTTCCCCTTGCATCAGCATTATCAACATCTACTTCTAAATAAACTATTTTTATATCAACTCCAAATTGAACTTTGTTTCGCAAAGCTTTAGCTCCAAAAAAATTATTTTTTTTCTTTAAATTAAAAAATCGATCCATGCCAGCCTCTACCAAACTAATCTCTCCGGTTAATTCAGCGCCCCATCCTTTATATGCTTTTTCCATTCTTAAGGAATTCACTGCATAAGTTCCAAAATTAATTATATTTTCTTTTTTACCAGCTTCGTAGATTGATTCATATAATGACTCCATTTGATCCATGGGATGATGAAGTTCCCAACCTAATTCTCCAACATAATTTACTCTAAGTGCACGCACAGGAATTTTATTAATTAAAATTTCCTTACCTTTAAGCCAAGGAAAATCGTTATTATTTAAATTTTGAGAAGTTGTCTGAGATAAGACCGTTCTTGACTTTGGTCCCACAAGAACAAGTACACCATAATCTTTTGTAACATTTTTTATATTTACTTCTTCTTTTTCATAAACATGACGATTAAACCAATCAAAATCTCTAATTTCTGAAGCCGTTGAAGATAAAACATAAAAAAGATTATTGGGAAAACGAGTTATAGTTAATTCGCTTTGAATACGACCTTTTGCGTTAAGCATATGTGCCAAAATAATACTTCCATCTTTCTTGGGTATCCTGTTTGCACATAATCGTTCTAAAAATGTTTCGCTATCTTTTCCAGAAATTTCATACTTTGCAAAAGTACTTAGGTCTAAAACACCAACATTATTCTGAACATTTTCACATTCTTTTTGAACATAAGTAAATGCATTTGTTCTTTTAAAGCCATATTCTTCTTTCATTCCCTTTTTTGCAAACCAGCATGGTTTTTCCCAACCATAAGAATCTAAATATATAGCTCCAGAATCTTTTAATTTATCGTAGATGGGTGTTTTTTTCATAGGTCTACCAATTTCAATACTTTCATTTGGCAAAGGTGTGAAATACATCCTTCTATATTGGTCTGAAGATTTTTTAATCGCGTAATCTTTGTCTACCCAGCTCATGTATCTTCGTGGTTCAAATTCCAACATGTTGATATCAGCATCACCATATATCATCCATTGAGCCATATATTTCCCAGCTCCTCCTCCTTGAGCAATACCAATACTTGCTCCACAAAACATCCAAAAATTTTTTAATCCTGGTGCTGGTCCTGCCAGAAAATTATCATCTGGTGTATGAGTTATAGGTCCACAAATAATTTTTTTAATACCAACATCTTTAAACTCGGATATTCTATCCATTCCAATAGTTAAATGTTCCTCGATTCTATCAAGCTCGGGCTCTAATAATTCCATGTCAAATTTCCAGTCCATCCCATTTAAAGCCCAGCATTTCGTATTTTTTTCATAAGGACCAATTAATAAACCTTTCCCTTCCTGTCTTAAATAAGCTGAGGCCATTGGATCTCTTACAACTGGCAATTCTTTTTCTAATTTTTTAATTGCTGGATGCTCATCCGTAACTAAATAATGATGGATCATATTAATGGATGGAATATTCTTTAATCCAACCATTGCTCCAACTTCTGGACCATAACTTCCAGCAGCATTGACAACATGCTCACAAACAATATCTCCTTTTTCAGTAATTAATTTCCATTCTCCTGAAGGAAGTTGTTTAATATCCGTCACTCTATTTTTTCTATATATTTTGGCACCATAGTTTCTTGCGCCTTTGGCCATTGCATTTGTTGTGCTAGTTGGATCAGTATGTCCATCTTCGGGTGTATAAAATGCGCCAATGATTCCATCTAATTTTATAAAAGGGTGTACTTTTCTAATTTCATTCGTGAAAATAATTTCTGCTGGTGCTCCTACATTGTCTAAAATTCCTTTTACATATTTAAACCAATCTAAATCTTCTTTTTTGTAAGCTATTCTCAAACTTCCGCATTCATGAAATCCGGTGGGCTGTCCCGTTTCTTTTTCAAGTTTTTTATAAAGATCGGTAGATTCTAGATGAATTTTAGCTAAATTATAACTTCCCATCATTTGTGGACATTGTCCAGCCGCATGCCAAGTAGATCCAGAGGTTAATTCCCCTTTTTCAATTAAGACTAAATCTTTCCAGCCCTCTTTGGCTAAGTGGTAGAGCAAACTTACACCCATAATTCCCCCGCCAATGATGCCTACTTTAGCATGTGTAATTATTTTATCTTCTGGCATTTTTTTTCCCTCAAGATTTATTATATATTATGAACAGCAACCTACAAGATTGTCAAATATGATCTTAATTTATTTAAGGAGTTTTATTTGGAAAATTTACTGAAAAAGGATATTGATAGTTTTAAATCAGTAATAAAAAATTATGCCATATAGCGACCAAAAAAAGGGGATGCTCCTGGCATTTACTGCCATTGTATTTATTACCCCGGATTCTTTGTTTATTCGATTGGCTGGTCTTGAATCTTGGAATTTAATTTTTTATAGAGGGTTTATTCCATTTGTTGTAGTTTTTGCTGCTCTTCTAATTGTATATAAAGACAAATTAATTACCGAATTAATAAATAATGGTTGGCATGGTGTTGCTTATGCAGGAACATTTACCATAACAAATATTATGTTTGTTATTTCAATTGAAAACACCAATGTAGCAAATACTCTGATTATGCTTGCCTTGGCTCCTATGCTATCTGCGATAATTAGTCTTATTTTTCTAAAAGAAAACCCTGATCAAAAAACATGGATAGCCATAATAATTACTACGCTAGCGGTAATTTTCATTTTTTATAATGCGTTAGATGTCGGAGATTTTTTAGGAAATTTTTTAGGTTTAGTTTGTGCAGCAGGACTAGCCGTTGGGACTGTAATCATAAGATCTACAAAAAAAATTAGCTTGGTCCCCTCAGCAATGGTGGGCAAGTTGATGGTTGCATTAATCGCATTCTTATTCGTAGACAAGTTAAAATTAGAAGGAAACGACTTAACTATTATTCCTCTCATGTGCGTCATGTGTGTTGCAATACCATTTGTTCTGATAACTTTGGCTCCAAGATATATTACTGCGGCTGAGGTCAACCTTTTCTTCT